>Ga0334722_10000324_pt1 | contig 73253 bp, 49 predicted proteins | sample C3_bottom_MG_FD_207210 | JGI IMG/M metagenome (GOLD analysis project Ga0334722, IMG submission 207210) | Sediment microbial communities from Yellowstone Lake, YNP, Wyoming, USA - C3_bottom | ecosystem: Environmental > Aquatic > Freshwater > Lake > Sediment | place: USA: Wyoming | collected...
GCCTGCTACTCGGTGCTCCGGGGCCTACCGAGGCGGGACTTGCACCCGCTGGAGACGGACAGCTTGAGGCGAACGGTAGCGCCCGTTGGCGTTGCTGCTCGTTCGCTTCGTCACGACGCACCATGCGCCTATCTTACGAACAAATGACGGCTCTGCGCTCGGATGGTATCCTCATGGTCCGGACCGGATGTTTTCCGGCCACAATCTGCTCGATGAACACGACGCTGAGGACCGTACTCCGGGGCCGGATACTGTGGCTGCTGCTCGCGCTGGCCGCGATCACGGCCGTCACCTTCGCGCCCGTGCGTCACTTCGACTTCGTCGAGATTGACGATCCGACCTACGTCACCGACAACGCCATGGTCCAGCGCGGCCTGACGCTGGAGGGTGCGACATGGGCCCTGACCACCGGCCACGCGCCCTACTGGCACCCGCTCACGTGGATGTCGCACATGCTCGACGTGGAACTGTACGGCAGGTCGGCCGGCGGTCATCACCTGACGAGCCTCGTGCTGCACGTGGTGAACGTGCTCCTGCTTTTCGGTTTGCTGGTCACGCTCACGGGCGCGGTGTGGCGAAGCACCCTGGTGGCAGCCCTGTTCGCCGTGCATCCGGTGCACGTCGAATCGGTGGCCTGGATTGCCGAGCGAAAGGACGTGCTGAGCACGCTCTTCGGCATCCTGTCCCTGTGGGTGTACGCCGGGTTCGTCCGGGCCCGCGCGGCGGCCGGCACACCGCCACCCCCTGACGGCGCCGTGCGAACGCGCCGCGTCTGGTACGGGCTGGTCATCGGCTGCTACGCGCTCAGCTTGATGGCCAAGCCCATGTTCGTGACGCTGCCGTTCCTGATGCTGCTTCTCGACGCCTGGCCCCTGAACCGGATCGCATGGCCGGCGGCGGCTCCGCGAAAGCCGGGCCGCCAGGCCCGGCGCAAGACGGCTGACGCCGGCGAGGAGGCGCGCGGGACACTCCTGGTGTCGGCATGGCTGTTGGTGCGCGAGAAACTGCCGCTCTTCGCCCTCGCCGCAGCCGCTGCCATCGCCGCGTTCCTCGTGCAGGAGCAGGTCGGCGCCGTCAGCTCACTCGAGGGATTCCCCCTGGGCCTGCGGCTTCAGAACGCGGTGGTGTCCGTCGTTTTCTACCTTCGCAGCATGGTCTGGCCCGAAGGCCTGGCGGCGCTCTACCCGCTCCCGGACGCGATACCGTTCTGGCAGCCGGCGGGCGCGGCCGTCGTCATCGCCGGCGTCACGTACGTCGCGTTTCGCCTTGCGCGTCGTGTTCCGTCCCTCGCTGTCGGCTGGCTCTGGTACGTCGGCACGCTCGTGCCCGTACTGGGAATCATTCAGGTCGGCGTGCAGGCTCGCGCGGATCGCTTTACGTACTTCCCGTCCATCGGCGTGTTCATCATCGTCGCCTGGGGTGCGGCCGAGCTCGCCGCCAGCGCCAGGGCCGCGCGCGTTGTGGTGTCAGCTCTCGCGATTGCGGCCGTGCTTGGCTGCGCCGTGGCCGCCCGGGCGCAGACGGCGTACTGGAAGGACAACGTCGCGCTGTGGACGCGCGACTACATGGTCACACAGCACGCTGACGAGTTTGACGCGCACATGGCCCTGGGTTCGGTGCTCGGCAACCAGGGCCGCTTCGAAGAAGCCAGGCAGCACTACACCGGGGCGGTCCGGCTGAAGCCCGCGTCCGACACCGCACACATGGGACTCGGCATGGCCCTGGCGCGGCTGGGCCTGGACGCGGACGCGGCGCGCGAACTCACCGAGGCGCTCCGCCTGAATCCCGCCAACGACGCCGCCCGGCTGGAGTTGGCCAGGCTGCGCAGCCGCGGCCAGGACTGACGACGACCCGTCTCTCGTGACAGAACGACGGGCGCTGCGGTGGCCTGAGTCACGGATTTCGCTCTCCGAGATTCCCGGTACGGTTCAATACGTCGAAGCGCTGTCTCTGCCGCCCGTCTGATCCAAGATGTGGAGCCGCAGCTTGCTCAGCGCCGGCACGAACATCTGCCGCGCCTGGCCGTTCACCTGCCTTATCGCCGCACGTCACGAATTGCAACACGACGAGTCTGGGCGTCGGGCGTTCCGGGCGCGTTGTCTTCTCTGATGGGCTTGAGATTGGCTGGGAGGCAGTGACTTGAACCCCAGCGCGCTTGTCCAGAGCCGTGAGCCGAAGGTGATCGGGAACAGACGCTCCAAGGCGCTGCGAACGCGATCCCGATCAGGAGCGCGCCGTTGGAGGCGACGGGGCCAGTTGCGACACGAGCCTCTGTCACCAGCCAGGATTCACAGGTTCATCCTGGAGCGGCTCGCAGGCCATCCCTGTGAAACGCTACAGAGTCTCCTCAGTGTAGAAAGCCAGTTCGAAACAGCAGTCCAACCCCAACTGCGCCATGGCCTCCATCTGGACTGGTGACAATGTCGGCCCTCCGTCACCGGTCGCGGACCACCACAAGCAGCAAATCCACATGCGGACGTCCGGCTCCTTCTTCAGCTCCGCAAGCTCAAACCGGTGTTCGATTAACTGTGGGAGTAGCCAGTCTAGATGACGACGAATCTCCTTTGAGTGGACATGGTGCTCAGAGGACAGAAACCAGGCGTTACGCGGATGCGTGACGGGTCTCCCGAGCGAGTTCACTGACTCGGAGCCGCGTCTACGCTGTTCGGTAGGCGCGATGCCCACCCGAGCCGTCACTTCGCCGGGCTCGACCTGCCCCGAATAGAGTCGCAGCTCCGCATAGGTCCGTTCGCAGTTAGGATTATCCTCGTTGTACGAATCCTCGTTGTGGACCTCGCCCCGCACACGTCACCTCACTTCAGATAGTCCCCGATGTTCCCGATCAGTTTCCCGTTTGCATCGACGTAGTTGCCGTTCCTCAGGATGCGCCCGTGAAACTCGTTCCGCAGCCCGGCGTCCTTCTTCAAGGCTTCGAGCGCCCGCCCCCAGATCTTCCTGTCGAGCGTCACCTCGAAGTACTTGTTCAGCGCATTCGCGGTGCCGGACTCCATCGTGTTGCCGCCAGATTGCAGCACGCGGGATTCCGCAGCCGCTGCGACGCCCAGCGCGTTCGCAGCACCGGACTCCATGGTCTTGCCACCAGCTTGCAGAAGGCCGGACCCGGCAACCGCGACGGCCGGCAGTTCCAACGGGGCTGCCATTCCGAAGATGGCACTTCCCACGGCAGCCAATTGCTCTTGCTTGTCTCGTGGTAGCACGGCGCCGATCAGCCCGTCCAGGATCGTGGCGGCGACAACGCCGTGGAGCGCGACCGTTGTGTAGTACACACTGTCCCGTACGGCGGCGTTCCGCTCCAGGTGTAGCACTGGGACTGGGACGGGAACTCTGCCGTCCGGATCGGTGAACTTCGCAGGGTTGTTGAGGACGTATCCGTACCGGTTCCAGCGCTGCGGATCGACCAGGTTCTTCTCGATCGTCATCGCGGGATCTGGCGTCGTGAACCGCCCGATCATTGGTCGCAGGTACCGCGCCCCAACGTAGTCGAGTCCCGTTTCTGTGTCGCGCTCCTTGCCGGTGAACAGTCGTTTGTACGGCTGGGCCACCTGCGGCGGCGGCACTTCCTCCCCGAAGGGCATGTAGTCGTAGCGTGCGACCACCTGCCACTGTCCATTCACCTGCTTTGTCACCGCACGGACCGAACCCAGCGCGTCCGTGTGGTAGTACTCCACTGCCATCTGCGCGCCGGCGGACGCGGGCCAGAGGATGGCGAGCGCAAGGGCCAACAACGGCGTGCGAAAAAGGTGATCCCGGCGGGGCGGGAGGATGGTGTCGCGGCTGGACAACATGGGCGGGCGGTCCTCGGGGGCGGAGACGCCGTTAGTCTAGCGCGGGATTCTCCGCTGTGATGCCTACTTCGCCGCCTTCAGCTTCTGCTCAACCGCCGCCAGCAGCGTGGTGAACGCGTCCACGAACAGCGTGACGCCGTCGGCGAGCAGCTTGTCGGTCACCTCGCGCATCGAGATGCCGGCGGCCTCGATGCCGCGCAGCATCTGGGCGGCGTCATCCGGCGACTCCTGCAGGCTCGCGCGCAACTCGCCGTGATCGCGGAACGCGTCGAACGTGGCTGGCGGAATGGTGTTGACCGTGTCGGGCCCGATCAGTTCTTCGACGTACATGACGTCGCGGAACGCCGGGTTCTTCGTGCTGGTGCTCGCCCAGAGCAGGCGCTGCGTGCGCGCGCCTGCGGCGGCGAGCGACTGCCAGTGCGCCGTGCGGAAGAGGTGGAGGTAGCGGTGATAGGCCAGCCGCGCGTTCGCGATCGCGGCCTTGCCGGCCAGCGCGCTCAACTTCGCGGCGGTGGCCGGATCGGACGCCGTGCCTGCCAGCGCTGCCAACCGGCCGTCCACGAGCGTGTCGATGCGGCTGACGAAGAAGCTGGCCACGCTTGCCACCGTGCGAAGGTCGCCGCCGGCAGCCGCGCGCTCGTCCAGGCCGGCGATGTACTGCTCGACGACCTTCTCGTACATCGCAATCGAGAACAGCAGCGTCACGTTGACGTTGATGCCTTCGGCAATCAGCCGCCGGATGGCCGGGAGGCCTTCGGCCGTGGCCGGCACCTTGATCATCAGGTTGGGCCGCGAGACGGCTGCCCAGAGCCGGCGCGCTTCTTCGAGCGTGCCTTGTGTGTCGTTCGCCAGCGTCGGCGCCACTTCAAGGCTCACGTACCCGTCGCGGCCCTTCGTGCTGTCGAACACGGGCCGCAGGATGTCGGCCGCATGCTGGATGTCGTCGATGGCCAGGCTCTCGTAGACGGACTTCGGATCGGTCCGGCCGGCGGCCGCCGCGGCCGCAAACGCCTTCGTGTAGTCGGCGCTTCCGGCGATCGCCTTTTCGAAGATCGACGGATTCGACGTCACGCCCGCGACGCCGTCCACCTCGACCATCCGCGCCAGTTCGCCGTTCTCGATGATCTGGCGGCGGATGAAGTCCAGCCAGACCGACTGCCCGAACTGCCCGAGCGCCTTCAACCGGTTCATGCGACCTGTCCTCCCAGCACCTGCCGGACGACGTCGGCGACGTGGTCCGGAGTGAACCCGAAGTGCTTCATGACGACCGGCAGCGGCGCCGACTCGCCAAATGACGTCATCCCGACCACCGCGCCGCGCAGGCCGGTGTAGCGTTCCCAGCCCAGTGTCGTCGCGGCTTCCACGGCCACGCGCGCCCACACCGCCGGAGGCAGCACGGCGTCGCGGTACGCCCGGTCCTGGCGCTCGAAGAGTTCCCATGACGGCATGCTGACCACCCGGACCTTGACGCCTGACTGCTGCAGGCGATCCTGTGCCTCGAGACAGAGCGCCACTTCGCTGCCGCTGGCCATCAGGAGCACATCGGGCGCGCCGCCAGCCGCCTCGGACAGCACGTACGCGCCGCGGGCCAGGCCGGCAGCCGGTGCGTACTTCGTCCGATCGAGCGTCGGCAGCGCCTGGCGGGTCAGCAGCAGCGCGACAGGCTGGTTCGTCATGGGCATGATGACGCGCCACGCCTCGACGACTTCGTTCGCGTCCGCCGGCCGCAATGTCAGCAGCCCCGGCATCGCACGCAGCGACGGCAGCTGCTCCACCGGCTGGTGCGTCGGGCCGTCTTCGCCGACGCCGATCGAATCGTGGGTAAAGACGTAGATCACCGGCAGGCCCATCAGCGCCGCGAGCCGCAGCGCCGGCCGTCCGTAGTCGCTGAAGATGAAGAAGCCCGATCCAAACGGCCGCAGGCCGCATAGCGACAGGCCACTCAGCACGGCGCCCATCGCGTGCTCCCGGATGCCGAACCGGAGATTGCGGCCGGAGTAGTCCCCGGCGCTGAAGTCGGTCGCCCCGACCATCGAGAGGCGCGTCTTCGTGGACGGCGTCAGGTCGGCCGATCCGCCGATAATCCACGGCACGCGGTTCGCGATCGCGTTGAGCATCTTGCCGGACGCCTCGCGGCCGGCGAGCCCCTTCGCGTCCGGCGGGAAGTGCTTGAGGTCGGCGTCCCACATCTCCGGCAGTTCACGGCGATTCATGCGCGTGAACTGATCCGCCAGGTCCGGGTATTCCTTCGCGTAGGCGGCGAACAACTGGCGCCACGCCTGGCTGGCCGCAGCCCCTCGTGCGCCAATCCCATCGGCGAAGCGCCTGCGCACGCCATCCGGCACCAGGAAGCTCGCGTCCTCCGGCCATCCGTAGGTGCGCTTCGCGAGGCGGACCTCGTCGGCGCCGAGTGGCTCGCCGTGGGCCTTCTCGGTGCCCTGCTTGTGGGGCGCCCCGTATCCGATCACGCTCGTCACGATGATGAGCGTCGGCCTGTCCTTCGTCGCCCGGAACGCCGCCAGCGCCGCCTGCACCTGCCCGAGGTCGTTGGCATCGGACACGCGGACGACGTTCCAGCCGTACGCCGCAAAGCGGGCACCGGTGTCTTCGGAGAACGCCAGCGACGTCGCGCCTTCGATCGTGATGTGGTTGCTGTCGTAGATCCAGCAGAGGTTGCCGAGCTTCAGGTGGCCAGCGAGCGACGCCGCTTCGCTGGTGATCCCCTCCATCATGCAGCCGTCGCCGGCGAGCGCGAACACGTCGAAGTCGAACAGGTCGTAGCCGGGCCGGTTGAAATGCGCGCCCATCCACCGGCTCGCCATCGCCATGCCGACGCTCGTCGCCGCACCCTGGCCCAGCGGTCCGGTCGTGGTCTCGACGCCGGTCGTCACGCGGTATTCAGGATGCCCCGGGCAGCGGCTGTGCAGCTGACGGAAGCGTTGGATCTCGTCCATCGGCACCGCGAGCTCGGCGGTGGGCGTGCCGCCGGCGTCAACGTGCTTCACGCCTGTCAGATGCAGGAGGGAGTACAGCAGCATCGACGCGTGGCCGGCCGAGAGAACGAATCGATCGCGATTGGGCCACAGCGGGTCGGCCGGATCGTAGCGGAGGTACTGCTGCCACAGCGTATACGCCACCGGCGCCAGGCCCATCGGCGCACCCGGGTGGCCGGAGTTCGCCTTCTGGATGGCGTCAATGGCCAGTGTCCGGATGGTGTTGATGGCCAGCCACTCGATGCTCTGGGGCCTGTCGGTCACAACCGTCTCCTCCAAAGATGTCAGTGTACTTCGTGCGAAGGCTGGCGCGATCGAATCACGACCCAGATCGCCGCAATCGCCACCGACCCGAATTCAAGTGCCGTCACCCACCACGGGATGTCCCACACGGCCGTTGATGCCCACACCCGGAAGACGTAGTACGTCGCCAGCGCACTCTGGGTCCAGACGAGCAGCGGCAGGGTCTCGAATTCGCCCAGAAAAGGGACCAGCCACAGCAGGTACCACGGGTAGACCGTGTTCATGCAGAGCAGCGCCGCGCCCATCGGCCACGCCCAGGCCGACCGCGACTCGTGCAGGCCGCGGAAACGGATCCACAGCGCCACGGTGAAGCCGGCGACCGCCGGAAGCAAAGACAGCCACCGGGTCTTGATGACGTGCTCGGCCAGACCGTAGAAGAAGCCGTTGAATCGCCACTTCTCCAGGTAGAGCGACAGCGATCCCACCGGCAGACGCATGGACGGCAGGGCAAACGGCGCGGCCACAATCAGGCCGAACACCACGGCGAACACGGCGTCGCGCACACGGATGCGCTTCCAGAAGAGCGGCACCAGTACGATCGGCAGGAACTTCACGCCCATGGCAGCCACGAGCGCGACGGCAGCCAGCCAGGTGATGCTCGCGCCGAGCGCAAGAAACGAGATCGTCACGAGCAGCACGCCAATGCTGTCGAGATGGCCGCTGCCCGCAATCTCGAGGATGACGAGCGGATTCCACGCGTACACGAGCACGCCCCACGGGCTCCGGCCCGTCCGGGCCAGCCAGCGCCACAGGAGCAGCATCACCGTGATGTCGAGCGCGAGGAACGTCAGCTTGAATGCGATCACCGACTCGCTGACGGCCGCGATCCCGCGGAACACCCATTCCGCGACCGGCGGGTACAGCGTCGGCATCCCGGGCTGGTTCAGCTTCCGCGTCACGTCGGTGTGCACGGGCGCGAAAGCGGGGTCGTTCGGCACGACGGTATAGGGATCGAGGCCGCGCTGCTGGAGGCGGCCGTCCCAGACGTAGCGGTAGATGTCGTCGGAGAGCGTCGGCTCCACGGGCAGCAATGGCGCGCGGCACGCAAGCGCCAGCGCCAGGCACAGCCACAGGCCGCGCGTGTCGGCGGGCTTGCGGGAGGACACCAGCCAGACAGCCAGCAGGTAGGCCGCCGAGGCCGCGGCCATGAGCGCGAGCACCACCTCGACGTCGCGGCGCGCGTCGCACCGTGCGATGACGGCCATCGCCGCCGCTATTGCCACGCCGATGGGAAGCAGCCTGTTCCGCACGCGTCGATCCTACGGCGTCAGGCGGGCGTCGCGCACCTGCACCAGCGAGGCCGGCACCTTGTCGAGCACCACTTCCCCGCTCGGCCGCCGGAATCCCAGCGTCAGAGCCCCCGTCGGGCACTCGGCCACGCACGACGAGCAGCGGACGCACTCCGGATCCAGCACCGGCAGATCCTTGTTGGCGAAGTTCATCACGTCCACGCCCGCATGGCAGGTCGCCGTGCACGCGTTGCAGGACACGCACTTCGCCTTGTCGGGGAAGATCCGGAACCGCATGCCGCGCGCGTAGACGTGCAGCAGCGCGCCCAGCGGGCAGACGAAGCGGCAGAACGTCCGCCCGCTCGAGAAGAACGTGAAGCCGAGGCCGATCATGCCGGCGAGCAGCACGTCGGCCATCCACGCGTAGTTCAGGTACGGCAGCTTGTTGTAGGCCCAGAAGAAACCGATGGACGCCCACGACGAGTAGCCGAGCGTCCAGCCCACGAACCGGAGGAAGAACATGACAATCGCGACGGCCAGCACGCCCTGCCCGATCATATTCAGCCGGTTCCACCGAGGTCCGTGCGGCATCCGGTCACGCTGCCGGTCGCCCACCGTCTCGGCAATCGCCCCCCACGGGCAGATGCGGCCGCAGTAGCCGCCCTTGCCCCAGCGCCGCGTCATCAGCGGGAGGAACGCGCCGAGCTGGACGATGGCCACCCAGAACCACGCCCACATCGGCTGAAGCGCCGACAGGTTCCGCATGTCGAGCGGGAACGGGATGATGAATCCCACCGCGCGCCAGTAGGCGCGCTCGTGGCCGCGCATGCCGTCCAGCCGTTCGAAGAAGTGATCGGCCAGGTACCGGTACTGCGAGTTGCGCTCGAAGTAGCCGTTCCGTCCGATCCACGGCAGGACGATCTCGGGCAGCAGGCACAGGAAGATCCACTGCACCGCGATGAGCGTCACCGTCTGCCGGAAGACGTACGGCGTGCCCGTCCGCCGGATGCGCCGGATGCCAAACACGGTCACCAGCAGCGACCAGCCCGCCGTAAAGTAGAACGACGGCGATCCGAGCGCGGCCTTCAACGTGTACAGCAGGTTGCCTTCGGTCTTCGCCCACTCGCCGATCGATCCGCCAATCAGGCCGATGAATCCCGGGATGTCGTACGGGAACAGCTTGTACTTCGAGGCCAGCTGCTGGAGCGGCAGTTCCTGGTAGTTGCCCTTCCAGTGCAGCACGATGGCGCAGAGGACAAGCGCGAGCGCCAGCCAGCCCAGGGCCACGGAGTCGTGAACCGCCTTCAACTGGATGCCCGATCGCTGGAGGAACCCCACCGGGGATTCGCGGCCGAGCATCGCGAACACGGCCGCGTTCGGAATCGTGGTTTCGCGCTTCGACTGATCGACGATCGTCACGGTGGCCTGGTCGACCCGCGCGACGTCCGTCGCCGGCAGCACCGCGATCGATCCCGGTCCCTCCGCGCTCTTCATTGTGCGCATTGTGGCCGTCGACTCGTAGGGCGACACGGGCGCTTCGATGTGGATCTGCGCGGACGGATCGTCGCGGATCGCCGAGAGCTTGCCCAGGTTGGCGGCGGACACGCCGGTGAGCGCGGCCTCGCGATGGCAGAACGTGACCCGCGCGCCGCACGTCGCGAGCGCCACCGCGGTCTCGACGGCTGCGTCGCCGTCGCCGACCACCAGCGCCTGCCGCCTGTCGAGTTCCTGGGGGTCGACGACCCGGTAGCGGACCTTGTCGAGATGGCCCCCCGGGCAGTCGAGCTTCCGGTAGACGCCGCTGCGGGCGACGGCGATGATCGCGTTCCGCGCGCGCGTCGCCTCGCCGGCGCGGTGGTGCAGGACGAGGTCCTTGCCCTTCCGCTCGATGCGATCCAGCCCGGCAAGTCCCGCCTCGAAGACCCTGACGCTGAGGCCAGCCTGTCCGGCCTGCTTCGCGGCAGCCGTGGCCGCGGCGCCGGCGCCGATGACGACGAGATCCAGCTGGTCCGGGTCAGTGCCAGGCTTGAAGCCCCTGGCGCTCGTGATGGCGTCCACGGCCCGCTCGCCGCTCGCCGCCGCGTCCTTGATCACGTACTGGCCGGCCAGCTCGCCGGCCACCCGCACGCCCGGGACGCTGGTGGCTCCGCCAGGGCCGGTGACGGGCAGCGGTTCGACCGTTCCGGCCGGCCACTGCCCGTGCAGCCATCTGCGATATGCGTTGAGCATCGCGTGCGCGTCCTGGCCGGGCGCGCTAGCCCTTGCAGGCCCGCTGCACGTCGTCGACGCTCTTCGGGATCGGGTCGCCGAGCACCTTGTTGCCCGTCGCCGTCACCAGCACGTCGTCTTCGATGCGGTACCCGCGGGCGTTCCGGTACTTCTCGACCGTGTCGAAGTTGATGAAGGCCTCGCAGTGCTTCTCGGCCTTCCACTGGTCGATCAGCGCGGGAATGAAGTAGATGCCGGGCTCCACGGTCAGCACAAAGCCGGGCTCGAGCTTCTTGGCCAGACGGAGGTAACCGAGGCCGAACTGCGAGCTGCGCGCGACCGTGTCGTCGTAGCCGACGAACTGCTCGCCGACGTTCTCCATGTCGTGGACGTCCATGCCCATCATGTGGCCGAGCCCGTGCGGGAAGAACAGCGCGTGGGCGCCGGCAGCCACCGCCTCGCCCACGTCACCCTTCATCAGGCCCGCCGCCTTCAGGTCGGTCGCGAACGATCGCGCCGCCATCAGGTGGATGTCCTTGTACGGCACGCCTGGCTGGATGGCGGCAATGGCCGTCATCTGCGCGCTCAGCACCATCTCGTAGATCTCGCGCTGCTGGGTGGTAAACGTGCCGTCCACCGGGATCGTGCGCGTGATGTCGCTCGCCAGCCTGCTGGGCGTCTCGACGCCCGAGTCGAGGACGATGACGTCGCCCTTCTGAAACTGGTTCAACTGGAACGGATTGTGAAGCGTCTCGCCGTGCACCGAGCAGATGGGCGGGAACGAGAACTGGTAGCCACGCGCGAAGGCAATGCGCGTGATCTCCGCGACCATCTCGCGCTCCCAGCGTCCGGCCTTCGCTATCGGCATGGCGGCGAGATACATCTCGCGCGAGACGTTGACGGCCGCCTCGATGTCGGCGACTTCCTTGTCGCTCTTGTAGTTGCGCTGGGCGACGACGGCCTTGTGCAGCTCGGCGGACCGGTAGTCGCGCACCGCGGACGGATGCAGGCCGAGCAGGCCCGCCAGCTTCAGCGTGTGCTCCGGCCGGTAGGGCGCGAGGAAGTGCACGCGGCGGCCCTGGCTGATGGCAGAGGCGATCTTCCCGGCGAGATCGCCGAGCGGCGCCGTCGATGTGACGCCACCCTGCTTGCCGCGATCGGCCGTCGTCGGCTGCGGGCCGCTCCAGACGATGTCGGCGACGGTGAGGTCGTCGCCGAAGAGCGTGTCGACGCCTTCGTCAACGTCCAGGGTCGCCGCCAGCCCCGGCTGGTCTACCGCGAAGAAGTAGAGGAACGTGCTGTCCTGGCGGAAGTGATACGTGTTGCCGGCGTAGTTCATGCCGACTTCGTCGTTGCCAAGGAGCACAATCAGCCCCGCACCGACATCCTTGCGAAGACGGGTGCGGCGTTCGCGGTAGACAGCGGGATCAAACATGGCGGTCACCTCAAGAGGGTCGGGTCCGGCGCCTAGTGTACTACTGCGCGCTGGCCTGGAGGGAGACCGAGATCTTCACCTCATCGCCGACCAGGAACCCGCCGGCCTCGAGGGCCGCGTTCCACGTCAGGCCGAAGTCCTTCCTGTTGATCGTGATCTCCGTCTCGAACCCGAGCTTCTCGTTGCCCCACGGGTCCTTCGCCTTGCCGAGGTAGCTCACCGGGAGCGTCAGGGTCCTCGAGACGCCGCGAATCGTGAGGTTGCCGGTGACGAAGTAGTCGTCTTCGCTCTTGCCGGCGGCGATCTTCGTGCTGCTGAACGTGATGGTCGGGTACTTCTCGACGAAGAAGAAGTCCTCGGACCGGAGGTGCGCGTCGCGGTCGGCCACGTTGGTGTCAACGCTGGCGGCCGGAATGGAGAACGTCACGGAGGAGTTGACGGGCTGGGCCTCGTCGAACGAGATCGTGCCCTGGAAGTCGGTGAACCGGCCCCGGACCCTGGTGACGAGGTGGCGGACCTGGAACGTCGCTTCCGAGTGCGTCTTGTCGATGGCAAACGTGCGAACGGGGGCGGTAACGGTGCTGGTCATGGTCGTGTCTCCTTGGGCGTGTGTCTGTTGACTGGGCAATAGTTGACTGGTCACGTAATGGCAAAAAAAAGGGGCCTACGCGTGCGCGGCCCGGACCGCGCTCAACAACTTCAGCAGTTTCTGCCGGTCCGCGTCCGACAGGCCCTTCAGGTTCTCCTCGGCGGACGCCAGGATCGGCTGGTCGAGTGCCGCGAGCACATCGCGCCCCTTCTCCGTAATCCAGCACAGGTGCTGGCGCCGGTCCTTTTCACAACGCTGCCGCCGGACGAGGCCCTTCGCCTCGAGCCGGTCGAGCAGGCGGGTGACGCCGGGGGTCTGCTCAATCATCCGGTCCGCCACGTCCAGCGTCGGCAGGCCTTCGTCGCCGCCGCCGCGCAGGATGCGGAGGACGTTGAACTGCTGCAGCGTGATGCCGGCGGCCTCGACCACCGGCGCCGACCGCCGCTACACCAGGTCCGTGGTCCGAATGAGGGCCACCACGCATTCCTGCGCCGTGGTCGCAAACGGCTTCCGCTGCCTGATTTCGCGCTGGAGCGGCGTGGCGGACGTCATGGATATTAGATTACTAGTGAATACTTGTCATGTCAATCATTATGCTGGGGTCAGGTCCAAAATCGCGCGTCTTCCGTTCTCGAGAAACGCGCGATTTTGGACCTGACCCCAATATTGATACCCTGTGCGCCGGACTGCTACTCAGATAAAGGAGTGTAGGCATGCGCACGATTCGTTCATACCGCTGGTGGCTCGGCGCGCTCGCGGCCGCCGCGTTCCTGGTCCTGATTGTCGCCGGCGACCTCGCCGCCCAGGCCCTGTCGCCCGACATCGCGAAGAACCTCAAGTTCCGCGCAATCGGCCCCTCGCGGCAGAGCGGCCGCTTCGTCGATTTCGCCGTGCCGGAGAAGGAGCCGTGGACCATCTATGCCGCGACCGGATCGGGCGGCCTGTGGAAATCGGTCAACAACGGGATCTCCTGGGAGCCCATCTTCGACAACGAAGCGGTGATCTCCATCGGTGACGTCGCCGTGGCGGCCACCGACCCGAAGATCGTCTGGGTCGGCACCGGCGAGCACACCTCGTCGCGCAGCACGTACTGGGGCGACGGCGTCTACAAGTCCATCGACGCGGGCAAGACGTGGACGAACATGGGCCTCAAGGACACGCAGCACATCGGCCGCGTGATCATCGACCCGAAGGACCCGAACATCGTTTACGTGGCGGCCCTCGGCCACCTCTACTCGCAGAACGACGAGCGCGGCGTCTACAAGACCATCGACGGCGGCAAGACCTGGACGAAGTCGCTCGAGGTGAAGGCCGACGGGCGCATGGTCGGCGCCTGCGATCTCGTGATGGATCCGACCAACCCGAAGATCCTGTTCGCGGCGGCCTACGACAAGGAACGCAAGCCCTGGACGTTCAACCTCGCGGGTCCGGGCAGCGGCATCTACAAGACGGTGGACGCCGGCAAGACCTGGACGAAGCTGGCCGGCGGCCTGCCGGGCGGCATGCTCGGCCGCATCGGCATCGACGTCTACAGGAAGAACCCGCTCATCGTCTACGCCAACATCGAGAACGGGAACATCGAAGGCGTGTCGGACGAGCAGCGCCTGAAGGACCTGCGCGCCGGCAAGGCGAGCGACAAGATGATCGGCGAAGAGGTCTACCGCAGCGACGACGGCGGGAAGACCTGGAAGAAGGTGAACCAGAGCCTGGCGGGCGGGCGCGGCGCGGCGGCAGCGGGAGCGCCCGCGGCTCCCGCGGCGACGGCGGCAGCGGCGCCAGCGAAGAACGTGCCGGTCGGCGGCGGCCCCGGCTACTACTACATGCAGATCCGCGTCGATCCCAACGACGCGAATCACGTCTATGTCCTGACGGTCGGCGTCCTGGAATCGAAGGACGGCGGCAAGACCTGGGGATCGCCGTTCCGCTTCGGCGGCGACAACCACGCGCTGTGGATTGACGCCGCGAATTCCAGCCACATGCTGCTGGGCTACGACCACGGCATGGGCATCACGTACGACGGCGGGAAGAACTGGTACCACCCGGACGAACTGCCGCTGGCGCAGTTCTACCAGGTCGGCTACGACATGAACGTGCCCTACTACGTGGCGGGCGGCCTGCAGGACAACGGGTCGGTGCGCGGACCGAGCAGCAAGCGCGGCGGCGGCCGGATCGTGTTCGAGGACTGGCAGACGGTGGGCGGCGGTGACGGGATGTACAATGTCACGGATCCGGCCAACCACTTCCTGTACAACGAATCGCAGCAGGGCTCGATTTCGCGCCTCGACCTCGTCACGGGCGAATCCAAGAGCATCATGCACCCCGACCGGACGCTCCGCTACGCGTGGACAGCGCCCATCCTGATCTCGCCGCACGACGGCAACGTCATCTATCACGGCTCCAACAGGCTGCTGAAGTCGCCGTTCCGGGGCGAGTACTGGACGGAGATCAGCCCGGATCTGTCGAAGAACGATCCGGCGACGCTGACAACCGGCAAGGGCGGCGACGGCAACATCCAGTACGCCACCATCACCACGATCGACGAGTCGCCGCTCGTGCGCGATCTGATCTACGTCGGCACCGACGATGGCAACGTGCAGATGACGAAGGACGGCGGCAAGACCTGGACGAAGCTCAACGACAAGATCACGGGCAACCCGGGCTACTACGTCAGCCGCGTGATCGCGTCACGCCACGCGCCGGGCACCGCGTACGTCACCTACACCGGCTACCGCAACGACGACTTCAAGGCGTTCGCCTACAAGACGACCGACTTCGGCGCGACGTGGACCTCGGTGGTCGGCAACCTGCCCGCGAAGTCAATCAACGTGATTCGCGAGGATCCGTACAACCCGAACCTGCTGTTCGTCGGCGTGGACTGGGGCGTCTACGTGACGATTGACGGCGGCAAGAACTGGACGGAACTCAAGTCCGGCATGCCGACGCAGCCGGTGCACGACCTGCAGATCCACCCGCGCGAGCGCGAGCTGATTGTCGCCACCCACGGGCGCGGCATCTACATCGCAGACATCTCGGCGCTCGAGGAGATGAGCGCCGGCGTCCTCGGCCAGGACTTCTACCTGTTCGACGTGGCGTCGAAGGTGAAGTGGGTCGCACCGCGCGACAACGTGTCGGCGTCCATCAACTTCGCCGGCCAGAGTGCGCCGAACGGGATCATGATCAACTACTACCTGAAGGGCGCGGTCCAGGGTGACGTGGCCGTCAAGGTGATGCAGGGCGCGTTTGTCGTGGCCGAGACCAAGGGCCCGAACGCCGCCGGCATCAACCAGGTGCTCTGGAACATGCGCGGGACGCTGGCGACGGCTCCCGGTGCCACTGCGGCAGCCGGCGGCGGGCGCGGCGGCCGGGGCGGCGGCGGCGGGTTCGGCGGCCAGCAGGCGCAGCCGGCCTACGCCACGTTCGGCGGCGGGGTGCCGATGGCGGCAGGAGAGTACACCGTCAGCGTGACAGCCGGCGGCAAGACCTCCACGAAGAAGGTGAACATCATCGAGGACGTCTGGTTCAAGCAGTAGCCGAACCGGCGTGGAATCTGGCGGGTGGGCGCGAAAGCGTCCACCCGCTTTCTATTTGTGCGCCCGCGGTCAGGCCTCATCGGCCTGGACGGTCACGCCAGCCTCGAGCAACGCCGCAATCTCCCGCGTGGTGAGCCCGGCCTCGCGCAGCATCTCGACGCTGTGCTCGCCGAGCCTCGGCGGATGGCGCCGGATGCCGCCAGGCGTCCGCGAGAACGTCATGGGCACGCCCGGCATGCGCAGCGTTCCCTCGGTCGGATGCTCCACCGTCTGCCAGAATCCGGTTGCCTGAAGGTGTTCGTCGGTCAACAGGTCATCGAGAGAGTTGACGACCATCCGGGGGATGTCGGTGCCGGCGAGCGCCTCGAGCCACTCGGCGGTCGTGCGCGTCGCGACGATGCGGCCCGTTTCGGCGTACACCTCGTCGATGTGATCGAGGCGACGCGACAGGACTTCGAATCTCGGGTCGGTGGCCAGTTCCGGCCTCCCCGCCACCCCGCAGAACGCACGCCAGTGTTCATCGAGGTACGGGAGCACGGCCAGGTATCCGTCCTTCGTGCGGTACGGGCGGCGGTGCGTGCTCAACAGGCGGGTATATCCGGCCGCCCCCTCTGGCGGCTCGAACGCCCCGCCGAACAAGTGCTCGACCATGACGTAGGCCACCATGGTCTCGAACATCGGAACTTCGATCTCCTGTCCCTCGCCCGTCCGCTCGCGATGGACGAGCGCCGCCAGCACGGCGTTGACGACGGCCAGCGCGGTGGTCTTGTCGGCGACGAGGGTCGGCACGTAGCGGGGCTCCCCCGCCAACGAGGCCTGCAGCCGCGCCACGCCGCTCGCCGCCTGGATGATGTCGTCGTAGGCGGCCCGCTCGGCGTACGGGCCCGAGCGGCTGTAGCCGTAGGTCCCGCAGTAGACGATGCGCGGGTTGACGCGCCGGACGGCGTCGTAGCCGACGTCGAGCCTGGCGAGCGCCTGGGGACGGAGGTTGTGCACGAACACGTCGCAGCCCGCCGCCAGCCGGAGCAGGGCCTCGCGGCCGGCCGGGTGCTTGACGTCGAGCACGACGCTCCGCTTGTTGCGGTTGCACGTCAGGTAGAACGCCGCCATGCCGGGATGACGGGCCGGCCCCATCTGCCGGTTGCTGTCGCCGCCTGGCGATTCGACCTTGATGACGTCGGCGCCGAGATCGCCAAGCATCTGGCACGCCAGCGGACCGAGCACGACGGTGGACAGCTCGAGCACGCGGATGCCGGCGAGCGGTCCGGTCCCCGGCTCGGTGGGGGCACTGGTCGACGCAGTCGTGGGGACGGTCATGACATGGTCGTCAGCCCGCGAGTTCCTCGTAGGCCGCCGTCAGCACGCGCGCGATCAGGGGCCCGTGGTCCGGGAACCCCTTCAACGGGTCCGTGACACGCAGGATCGCGTCCTTCGGCTTGCCGGCCTTGATCTCGCCGCGCACGAACTCGAGGAGCGCGTTGAGGTAGTCGCGCATGTACGCCAGGTCCGCGCGGCCGCCGGTCACCTGGAACTTCGGGGCGGCGTGGCCGAACACGTAGATCGTGTCGGCGCCGTGGTCCGCCGCCACGGCGTCGAGCACCTTCGCCCAGTTGGCAATCGACGCGCCGGCCGGCTTGTCGATCACCGGGTGCCTCCGGTTGAACACGAGGTCGCCCATGTGCACCACGTTGGCCTTTTCGAAGGTCACGACCGAGTCCGCGCTGGTATGGGCCGGGCCGTAGTACTTGAGCGCCATCACGTCGGCGCCAAGCCGTTCGCGCCAGGTCTTGTCGTACGTCGTGTCGGCAACCACGATCTCGGCCGCGGGCGCCGACGGGTTGGCCGTTGCCGCCCTGGCCGCCGCTGCTCGCTGCAGTTCGGGCTCCTTCGCCTGCGCCAGGATCTTCTTCACGGCCGGCCGGAACACGGGATTGCCGCCGGTGTGGTCGCCGTGATGATGCGTGTTGACGAGGTAGTCAATGGTCCGGCCGCCCGCCCGTTCCTTGATCCCGTCCAGACAGATCTTCGCCGTCGCCGGCATCTGCGCGTCGACGACGGCGATGCCGTCCTTCGAGATGTGGTACCCAATCGTGCCGCCCTGCCCGGTGAAGAACCCGACCGTGCCGCGGATGGCGGTGAACGCGGTTTGCGGTGGTGGTGCGGCCACCTGCGCAGCGGCCCCGCCCTGGCCCGTCTGGGCGAAGAGCCCGCGAACATCGATCGCCGAGGCTGCGGCGACCAGCGACGCACGGGTCAGGAACTGCCGGCGGCTGAGTGACATGGGCAAACGCTCCCGGTAATGACGTGTGGTGCCCTATTCTAGCGCGGCGTGATCCGGGCGACCCAGCCGCCGCCCGGCGCCAGGTGGATCTTCATCCTGTCCGTGGCCGTCACAGGCACGTTTGCGCGGGCGAAATCGACGCCCGCCCGGTCGGCGTTGACGCCGTCCCGGTAGATGTCAGCGGTAAACGCGCCGGGGCCGAGGAATGACAGGTCTACTTCCAGATCCCGCGGCGTCCAGCTGGTCAGCGCGCCGACAAACCAGTCGCGTCCGCTGCGCCGCGCGACGAGGATGTGTTCGCCGACCTTCGCGCTGAGCACCCTCGTCTCGTCCCACACCGTGGGCACAGCCGACAGGAATGCCATCGCCTCGGGCTCGCGCCGGTAGTTCGACGGTGAGTCGGCCAACATCTGCAGCGGGCTCTCGAACACGACGTACATCGCCAGTTGCTGGCAACGTGTGCCCTGGCTCATCGGGCGGTTGAAGATCGGCTTGAAGTCGGCCTTCGTGGCGTTCATCATCGCGCCGGGCGTGTAGTCCACCGGGCCGGCGAGCATCCGCATGAACGGGAATGTGACCGCGTTGTCGGGCGACGCCAGGTCGCCCCACTTGCTCTGTTCGAGGCCGAGCACGCCCTCGCTCGTGACGACGTGCGGGTAGGTGCGGTACAGGCCCGTCGGCTTGTACGCGCCGTGGAAGTCCACCAGCAGGTGACGCTTGGCCGCCTCCTTTGCCACCCGCTCGTAGTAGTTGACCATCCACTGGTCTTCGCGCTGCATGAAGTCGACCTTGATGCCCTTCACGCCCCACTTCGCGAACTGGTCGAGCGCCGGCGCCATCTGCAGGTCCAGCGTCTTCCAGATCACCCACATCACCAGGCCGACGTTCTTCTGTTTCGCGTAGGCCGCAAGCGCTTCCATGTCCACCGCCGCCACAACCGACAGGAGATCGCCCAGCTTGTACCAGCCCTCGTCCAGAATGACGTACGGGATGCCGTACTCGGCCGCGAAGTCGATGTAGTGCCTGTAGGTATCGGTGTTGACGCCTGCCCGGAAGGGGACGCCGGAGATGTTGTTGAAGTTCCACCAGTCCCACGCCACCTTGCCCGGCTTGATCCACGCCGTGTCGGTCATGGCCGTCTCGGACGCCAGCCGGTAGACGATGTCGCACCCGAGGATGTCCTCGTCGTGCTCGGTGACGACCAGCACGCGCCATGGGAAGTCGCGCGTGCCCTTCGTCTTCGCGATGTACTCCTCCCGCTCGACCACGCGCTCGTCACGGTCGCGGCCAAGCTCCACACGCTTCGGGTACGCCGGGAACAGCCCCTTCAGGCTGCCCGCCTCGGTCCCCGGCGTCAGGTCCATCCCGGGATAGTCGAACAGGTCGGCCTCGGTGATGATCGCCTTCGCGCCGCCGTTCAGGTCAACCATCGCGGGCAGTGACGAGAACTTCCCGGTGGCAATCTCGCTGATCGCCAGCCGCTTGTACTGGCGCTCCTGGTGCGACTGGAAGCTGGTCTCTTCGGGGAAGTAGACCTGGTGGTCGGCCGCCCACGCGAACGTGGCGTCCTCGTTCCGCACGGTGATGTCGCCTGGCAGACGCGTCACAAACCGGTACGCCACGCCGTCGTCGTACGCCCGCACGACCAGCGAGTAACCGCCGGCGAAGTCGACCCGCCGCTCGTTGAACCGGTCGCGGACTTCGGCGCGCTTCACGCGCACGATCGGTCTGAGCACCTGATCCACCGCCCTCGTGCTCGTGGCCGTCACGACGGGCCTCGCGCCGAGAATGGCGCCGCCCTCGAGCGTCATGCCGATGGCAGACGGCCGCAGGACGAGGCGGTCACGCAAGGACACCGACCAGGTCAGCTGGCCATCGGTCCCGATCGTCACCGACAGCGTTCGGCCCGGCGACGTGACGACCAGCGGCGGCGCGGGTCTGGCCTGGGCGGGCTTCGGCCCCGGCTTCGGCTGTGCCGATACGGCCGGCGCCGGCCCGAGCAGGGCCGCAACCCCCGCTGCCGCCACAACGTAGCTGACGCGACGTGCTCTCATCGGTGTCCTCCAAGACAATCGTCCGGACGCTGATTCTAGCGCAGTCGTGTCCGCCGGGCGGTAGACTGGCCCGACACAGGGCTCCCCTCGACTTCGCTCGGGGCAGGAAAGCCCTGTGCCACTGCGAGTCACGAAGGAGCGGCGACGACGTGCAGACCGACGACGCGAATCTGGATCTGACGGCGGACGAGATGCGGGCGATGGGCGAGGCGGCGCTGGAACGCGTGGTCGCGCACCTGGCGAGCCTGGGTTCGCAGCCCACGCGCGGTGACGTCGATGCGGCGGCGCTGTGCCGATCGATGCGCGAGCCGGCACCCGAGGCCGGCGCCCCGATCGACAGGCTGCTCGACCCGTTGTTCAACGAGTGGATTCCACGGTCGTTCCTGACGCCGGGCCCGGGCTACCTCGCGTTCATCCCGGGCGGCGGCCTCTATCCCGGCGCGATCGCCGACTTCATCAGCGCCGCGACCAACCGCTACACGGGCGTCTGGATGGCCGCCCCGGCGCTGGTGCAGCTCGAGGCCAACGTCCTCGACTGGTTCCGGACGTGGATGCAGTTCCCCGCCACGGCGCGCGGCCTCCTGACGACCGGCGGCTCGATGGCGGCCTTCAACGCCATCCTGTGCGCGCGCGAGCGCGACCTGGGCGACGATATCCGGTCCGGCGTGTTGTACACCTCCACCCACGCCCACCACTCGATCGAGAAGGCGGCCAGACTGGCGGGGATCCGGCCGGACCGCATCCGCCTGATTCAAGTGGACGATGACTTCCGCATGCGGGTGGACGAGCTGGCGGCCGCCGTCCGTGACGATCGCGCGCGCGGTCTCCGGCCGTTCTTCGTGGCGTCATCGGCCGGCACGACCAACACTGGCGCGGTCGATCCCCTCGATGCCATCGCCGACCTGTGCGCCGCCGAAGGCGTGTGGCATCACGTCGACGGCGCGTACGGCGCGTTCTTCCACCTGTGCGAGGAGTTGCGGCCGCTGCTGAAGGGTCTGCCCCGCGCCGATTCGCTGACGCTCGACCCGCACAAGGGCCTGTTCATGCCGTACGGCGTCGGCGCCCTGCTGGTGCGCAACGGCGAGCACCTGCGCCACGCGCACGAGGCCTCCGCCGGCTACCTGCCGAGCGCGCCCGATCCGGACGCGTTCTACGACCCGAGCCAGTACGGCCCGGACCTCTCCCGCGGGTTTCCCGGTCTTCGGGTCTGGCTGTCGGTCAAGCTCTTCGGCACCGCCCGCTTCCGCGCCGCGCTGGCTGAAAAGCGCGCGCTGGCGCTCGATGCGGCGGCCCGCATCGCCGCGCTCCCCGGCGTCGTCATGGTGGCGCCGCCGCAGTTGTCGCTGTTCGCGTTCTACCTGACGTGGCCCGGCGCCACGCTCGACGAGGAGAACGCGGCCACCCGGGAACTGCTCGAGCGCGTCACGGTTCGCGGACGCGTGATGCTGACGGGCTGCTCGGTGGGCGGGCGGCACCTGGCGCGCGTGTGCGTGCTGAGTTTCCGCACGCGGCAGGCGCAGATCGACGCCTGTGTCGAGGACGTCGCGGCCGAGGCCGCGGCCCTAGTAGATGCGGCGGCCGGCCGAAGCCACCGCGTCGGCCTTCGATGATGTCCGGCGGGAGGACAGGTCGCCCGGCATCAGCGGACGCTCGGACAGCGTAAAACTCATCTGACTGGGCTTGCCTTCGCGCACGACGGTCATCTTCACCGAGGATCCGACCTTCAACGGCCCGAGCACCTGGCTCAGCTTCGCAGGATCATTCAACGCCACGCCGTTGGCTTCCGTGATGATGTCCCCACCGATCAGCAGGGATTGGCCGCTGATGACGAGCTCGAACTCGCCGCCGCGCAGCCCCTGCTGCTCGGCCGGGCTGCCGGGTTCGACGACTTCGACGAGAAAGCCGTCGACGAGGGGGATCCTCAGCAGCAGCTTCAGCGCCGGCACGACGAACTGCCCCTGGACGCCCAGCCACGGCCTGATGATGCGCCCGTTCTCGACCAGACCCTGCACCACGGCCCTGATGACGTTCGCGGGGATCGCGAACCCGATGCTCTGGGCATCCGGCATGTTGGCGGTCGTAATGCCGACGACCGCGCCGCAGCGGTCGACCAGCGGCCCGCCGGAATTGCCGGGGTTGATGGCCGCGTCGGTCTGGATCATGGGCTCGGTCAGCGACCACGACGATCCGGGCAGCATCCGGTTGACGGCCGACACGACGCCGCGCGTCAGCGTCTGCTGCAGGCCGAGCGGGTTGCCGATGGCGTAGACGTCGTCTCCCACCCGCAGGTGGGACGAATCGCTGATCGCGGCGACTGGTAGCACGCCCTTCGTCGGGGTGGGAATGCGCAGGATCGCCACGTCGAACAGCGGGTCGGCGCCCACCATCTGGGCGGGCAGCGTGGTTCCATCATCGAGGGTCACCGTCAGGACCTGGTGGCCGAACACCACGTGCGAGTTCGTCAGGACCAGCCCCGCCTCGGCGATGATGACGCCGGACCCCGAAACGCGGTCGATGCGCCGCTCCGGGTCGTAGGGATTCACCGAGGTCGCCGAGATCATCACGACACTCGGCGACACGCGGTCGAACAGGTCGGCCAGCGACTCGCTGCACGGCGGGGTCTGCCGGGCGGCCGCCGCCGCCGCGGTCTGGTCCCTGTGGTTGGTCTGCCCTGCCTGGCTGCCCTGGCCTGCCTGGCCCGGCTGCCCGGCCGGCCGTGTCTGTCCGGCATTCACCGAGAACGGCACGAGCGCGGCACCGGCGGCAAACACGGCACACGCAACCAAACGGCCAATCCACTGGTTCATATGAGTTCTCCGGGCGGCGTCCCGATCGCGGTCCGCGATCGGGCTGTCGCGATCGTGACAGTCAGCACAACATTCCAGTCTGGACGCTACGTCTTCGGGACGGTGCTTGTCCAGTTCAGGCCCTTCACAAGCGCCAGAGATAGGAGACCTTGATGAAGAAGCCGCGCCGGGTCTCGAGCAGGCTCGTGCCTGGCTCGAACCCGTCCCCGGTCCAACGTGTCTTCTCGTAGAGCGATCCGTATCCCAGGTGCAGCACGGTGCCTGGAATGTAGGTGAACGAGGCGAGCGCGTCGGTCACGAGCTGGCGGCGGTACGCGTTGTACTCGGCAATCCCGCGGAAGAACAGGTACTTGTTGACCTGGAACGACACCTTGCCGCGCAGGATCGTGTAGTCATAGAGCCGCACGCCGTCGCTCGCCCGCTCGAAGCCGGCGTACGTGAACCTGATCTCCGCCTGCCACTGGTCCGAGGCCTGATAGCGCAGTGCCGCCACCGCTGACGCGGACGTTCCAGCCGCCGGCGCGGCCGCATAGTAGATGCCGTGGCCGTACGCGGCGGTGGCGCTGACGGTGATGCGCTTGGTCAGCTGCGCGCTGGCGCCGAACTGCGCGCCGGATGTGCTGAACGACTGGCCCGCGAACACTTCGGACGACAGGTGGTACGCCAGCGACAGGCGGGCCGCCGCGGGCAGGACCACCGCGATGCCCGCGCCGGTGTAGTGCTCCCACAGCCCGCTCTCCGCGTCCCGCACGTGCGCGCTGGTCACCGACGGCTCGATGCGCCGCACGAGCGGGCTCTTCGGAAAGAGGCGCGGCATCACGGTGGCAGACGCCTGGAAGACGCCCGCGCGCGTCAGGTACCCGCTCCAGGTGTCGAAGGACCGCGTGATGTTCAGTGCGCCGACGCTGTAGAAGATGTTCCGGCTGTCGTGCTGGTAGTTGACGAGCAGGGCACTCCCCCCGGAGGCCGCGTCGGCGTCCGCGAGTCTCGTGCTCGATCCGATCGCGTGGACGCTCAGGGCGCTGGCTGGCGTGACGCGGATGGTCGCGTCCGCGCCGTACACCCGGTTGTAGCTGCGCCCCTGTTCTCGCCCGGTATAGAAACCCCCGACGTACGAATCCTGGCTGAGCGCGCGCTTGTACCGGACAATGGCGGACTGGGCGTGCCGTGGGCCTCCTTCGTCCACCGTGGCCTGCGGCATCTCGTCGAGGGCGTAGATGGCGGCAATCGTGTCCTGCCGCCCGAGCTTGCCGGTCAGCTTGAGCCCGCCAACCGGGTCCTGGATGGTCCGGGTGTGGACCACCGCCTGCAGCGGGCCGGAGTCGCCGCCGGCCAGGTTGAAACTGTCCCGGCCCTCGAGAAAGAAGGGACGCTTCTCCGGGAAGAACAGCGCGTACCGGCGGTTGATGTCGATCTGCCCCGCGTCGGCTTCGACCTGGCTGAAGTCGGGGTTGATTGCGCCGTCGGCCACCAGTTGCGGCCCGAGGCCGTACTTCACGGTCACCCCGACGTCTGCGCCGCCGCCCGTCCTGACGAGCGCGGCGCCAGGCCGGCTCGACTGATGGCTGTAGACCGCATCCGGCAGGATCTCCAGAAGCGTATAGTGCCGGATGTCCCTGAACTCGATCGGGATGTTCTGCGTGAGGAAGTTCGGGCCGATCTTCGGATCGAGCGGGGGGTAGGTGCCCTGTTCGGACCGGCGCGACACACGCCGTTCGAAGATGAGGCGCATCCGCACCGGGTTCGACCCGCCGTACCTCAGGCTCTTGAACGGGATCCGCACCTCGATCGTGTAGCCCGTCTGGTCAATGCGCCCGGCGCTGTACCAGACGGCGTCGAATCCGAAGTCTTCCTTGTTGGCGGCAAACCGGCTGTCGGCCTGGATGCCCAGCGGGTTGATGTAGAACCCGTAGAGGGACTGCTGATCGCCGAACGAATCCAGGTTGATGCAGATCCAGTCGTCCGCCGTGATGGTGTCGCGCGCCGCGACCGAGGCCTTGATGCGCCCCGGCTGCCGGTCGTACGCGCGGAACGCGAAGTACATGTTCTCCGCGTCGTAGGCGAAGTAGGCGACGGTCTGATCGCCCATCTCGACGCCGAAGTCCGGCGTCCACGTCTTGAAGCCGGTCACCGACGGCGCCAGCTGCCAGACGGGGTCATTCAGGCTGCCGTCGATGACGGGCGGCGTGGCGGCGCGAACCGGCTTCAGCGGATCGGCGGCAGCACCCGCCACCGCGATTCCGAGAACTGCAGAAGCCGCCGCCACCGCGAACAGGATGCGGACCCGCCGGCAGACCGCCGCCGATCCGGTGCTGGACATCACTGGCCTGGGCCGCGCTTCGCTCGCCGTTCGATGGCCACGACCACCTGGCCGCGCAGCAACTTGAAGTAGTCGATCACGGCAGGCGTGGTCGCGGGACCCGACTGCTTGTCCACGTCGATGAAGAACAGGCCCAGGGGCCGCGATCCCACCGTCAGGGGCAGCAGGAGCATGTGGCGGTCGAGCACGCCCTGCCGCACCAGCCACTTGGGGAGAGCCTGCGCCACGGACGGGATCCTCGCGTTGCGGACGAAGATGTCCTTGTCGAGCGTGATCGCCTGGCTGATGAAGTCATCAGTGCCGCTGATCCGGAGTTCGGCCCAGAGCGTCGCCTCGGCGGCCGAGTGGCCGAATCCGAAGCGGAAGCGCGCCACGGGCGCCGACGGGTCCTTCAGCAGGAAGATGACCTTGGTGCGATCGACGCCCAGCGCCCGGTACATCGTCTCGAGGACAATCCGGAGCACGTCGTCGAGCGAGTAGTCGCCCACCAGCAGCGACGTCACCTCGCGCAGCCCCTGCGTCAGGATCTTCTCGGGCGGGTCTGGCGGCGGGGCTTCCTCGTCGAAGTCCTCGTCGGCCAGGACGTCGGCGCCGAGCGCGGCGGCGGCGGGAGACCCGGTCCGTCCTTGGGCGTCGGCGGGGCCCCACGGGCTGAGCCGGGCCATCAGCTTCGATCCGCGCACGCGGAGATGGAACGTGGCGGACGACGACTTCACCTCGCTGACGGCGCTCGAGATCACCTTTGTGACGCCGTCCTTCAGCGGGAGGTGCTCGCCGTACATCCCGGCGACGCGTTCGATCTCGCCGCGCCGCGCCTCGAAATCCCCGGGAGCCGTCATCAGGTCGGTGATGGCGTTCGACATGCTCGCCAGGCAACTGAGCCGCTCGCTGGCGGCAAGCGGACGGCCCAGGTCGTCCGGCGGAACCGGGATCATCGTCTGGCGCAGCCGCTCGGGCAGCCTCAACTCGTCGGCCACGAGTCCGCCCAGCGCGTCCACGGTCACGCCCAGCAACTCGACGGCCTTCCTGGCGCGCTCGCCTTCAGGGGCGGCCTGGATGGCCGAATAGTCGGCCGGCAGGTAGAACGCCAGCAGGACGTTGCCGAGCCGGTGATACAGCGTGCTGATGAAGGCTTCCTCGGCATCCACCACGCCGGAGGCCTGCGCAATGGACCGGCCCAGCACGGCGCTGCAGAACGCCTTGTTGAGCACCTCGGTCAGTGCCGGCGATTTCGCCTGCTTCCGGAAGTGCTCGAACATGATCAGGCTGGTCGTCATGCTCCGGATGCGCTCGAACCCCATCAGCATCACGGCGCGCGTGACCGTCGTCACCTCGCCGTACTGGCTGTACGCGAGGGAGTTGACCATCCGGAGGAGCTTCTGGGTGAGCCCGTAGTCGTGGAGGATCGTGTTGGCCAGTTCCTGCGACGACGTGGACTCCGCCGACGTCAGCCGGCTGATCGCGTCCACGGTGTGAGCCATCGCCGGGAAGTCGCCGCCTTGCCGGATGGCGGTCAGCAGCCTGGCGACACCGGATGGGAGGTCGTATACCACGGGTTTTCGATGAGAACACGCCGGAAAACGGTTGTCAAACGGATACACTGTGGCCTGCAGCGCTGGAGGTGGCCCGTGTCCCTGGTAGACCTCTTCGTCGAGACCGCCCTGCAGCACGCTCCGCGGCTGGCCATCGTCGACCGCGCGACGGGCGCCCGGGTGACGTTCAAGGCCGCCCTGCTGCGATCGCTCATCCTCGAGCGCAAGCTGCGGGCCTGCGAACCGGGCCTCGTCGGCGTCATGATCCCGAACTCGGCCGGCGCGATTCTGACGGTGATCGCGATCGTCATGAGCGGGCGCACGCCCGTCATGATCAACTACTCGACGGGCGCCGCGCACAACTGCGACATGGCCAGGCGGCGGCTCGACTTCAACACGATCATCACGTCGCGCACGCTGCTCGCCCGCATCAAGTGCCCCGAGCTGCCCGGCATGATCTTCATCGAGGACCTGGCGGCCGGCGTCACGCTGGTGGACAAGGCCTTTGGCTTTATCCGCGCCTCGATGCCGGCGGACCGGATCCGCAGCAGCCTTCACCGCGTGGCCGACGAGGAGCACGCGGTGGTGCTCTTCACGAGCGGCAGCGAACGCGAGCCGAAAGGCGTGCCGCTGTCTCACCGGAACCTGATCGCCAACCTCGAGGGCATCCGGAAGCACCTGGCCTTCGGCCCGGACGACGTCATCCTGGGCAACCTTCCGTTCTTCCACGTCTTCGGCTTCAACACGAACCTGTGGCTGCCGATGGTGACCGGCGCCACCGTCGTCACTCACCCGAATCCGCTCGAGTTCAGGGCAATCTGCTCCGCGGTGCGCGAAGAGAAGGTGACGATGCTGGTCGGCACGCCCACGTTCCTGTGGGGCTACCTGCAGAAGTCCGAGCCCGGCGACTTCGGAACGGTGCGGCTGCTGGTGACAGGCGCCGACAAGTGCCCGGACCCGCTCAGGCGCGGCTACTGGGACAAGCACAGGATTGCCCTGCTCGAGGGATACGGCACGACAGAAACCAGCCCCGTCATCTCGACCAACACGCCCGAGCACAACAGGCCCGGCAGCGTGGGCCATCCGCTGCCGAACGTGCAGGTCCGGATCGAGCACTTCGAGACCGGCGAGGCCTGCCCGGCGGGCCAGGTCGGCAAGATCCTCGTCAAGGGCGACAGCGTGATGCCGGGCTACTTCGACGACTTCGAGGCCACCGCGCTGCGGATGCGGCACGGCTGGTACGACACCGGCGACATGGGCTTTGTCGATGCCGACGGGTACCTGTGGCATGCGGGGCGGCTGGGCCGGTTCGTCAAGATCGGCGGAGAAATGGTGTCGCTCGCCCTCGTGCAGGACGTGCTCGAACAGATGATCCCGGATGGCGTCGGATGCGCCGTGGTCGATCTCGCGGACCTCGTCCGCGGATCGAGAATCGTGGCCGTGGTCACCGAGGGCGTGGACAACCGGGACGTGCTCCGCCGCATGGCCGCGGAGTTGCCGCATATCGCCGTGCCGGACCAGGTGGTCATCGTGCCGGAGCTGCCGCGGATGGCGAGCGGCAAACTCGACTACCGGGCGCTGACCGACACGGTCAGGAGCCTGACGCACCGCGCATAGACCCCCTCAGCGGAGGAAGCCGCGATGTCCGATTGTACGCGCCGGGACTTCATGACTGCGATCGCCGCCGGCGTGACGGCCGGGGCGAACGTCGGCGCCGCACCCGGCGAGGCCGGCCGGCCGGCCATCCCGGCCGAGGCTGCGGAGCCACAGGCGTCCGGGCTGGCGGCGCCCGCCTTTGCGCCGCTGCCGGTTGGCGCGATCCGGCCGGCCGGCTGGCTGCTGCGGCAGTTGCGGCTTCAGGCCGACGGCCTGAGCGGTCATCTCGACGAGTTCTGGCCGGATGTCGGCGAGAGCCAGTGGTTCGGCGGCAAGGCCGAAGGGTGGGAACGCGCGCCGTACTGGCTGGACGGCGCGATTCCGCTGGCGTGGATCCTGGACGACGCGCCGCTCAAGGGCCGGATCACGAAGTACGCGGACCACATCCTGACGAACCAGCGGGCGGACGGCTGGTACGGCCCGTACCCGCTCGACGCCGTGGCGAAGCGGTACGACCTGTGGGCCATCCTGCTCGCCAACAAGGTGATGGCGCAGTATCACGAGGCGACGGGCGACGCCCGGGCCCTCCAGGCGGTGCGCCGCAGTCTGCGCGCCATGCTCGACGGCCTCGATCGCACGCCGCTCTATGGCTGGGGCCGGTTTCGCTGGTACGAGGGGCTGGTGCCGGTGTTCTATGCGTACGAGCGGCTGAAGGAACCGTGGCTGCTCGACCTCGCGCAGAAGCTGCGCACGCAGGGCGTGGACGTCGAAGCGCTGTACCGCACCGACGACATCACCGTTCCGACGCCGCGGCGCGGCCTCTGGAAGTGGACGAAACACATCGTCAACACGGCGATGGCGACGAAAGCGTCGGCGCTCGGATGGCGAATCGACCAGCGTCCAGGCGATCGGGTGTTCTCGACGAAGATGATCGATCTGCTGGACCGGTATCACGGCCAGGTGAACGGCATGTTCGCCGGCGACGAATGCCTCGCCGGGCGCAATCCCCTGCAGGGGACGGAACTGTGCGCGGTCGTCGAGTTCATGTACTCGCTGGAACTGCTGTTCTCGGTGTTCGGCAATCCCGTCTTCGGCGACCGCCTCGAGCGCGTGGCGTTCAATGCGCTGCCAGCCACGCTGTCGCCGGACATGTGGTCGCACCAGTACGACCAGCAGGTCAACCAGGTGCAGTGCACCATCAACCCCGATCACCAGTGGACGACGAACGGCCCGGAGTCGAACCTGTTCGGCCTCGAGCCCAACTTCGGATGCTGCACGTCGAACATGCACCAGGGCTGGCCGAAGTACGCCTCGCATCTCTGGATGAAGACGCCGGACGAGGGCCTGGCCGCGCTGTCGTACGCGCCATGCCGGGTGTCGTTCCAGTCGCGCGGCGTGCCGGTGACCGTTGAGGTCGAGACGGAATACCCGTTCCGGGAGACCGTGTCGATCCGGGTTGCCGTCGCCGGCGGTCGATCGGCTCGATTCCCGATCGTACTGCGTGTGCCGGAATGGGCGGCTGGCGCGTCCGTGAGCATGTCTGGCGGAGCGGCGCAGCCGATGAAACCCGGGACCCTGCACCGTGTCGAACGGGAGTGGTCAGGACATGCTCAGCTGGACGTACGCTTCCCGATGCACGCGGCGGTGTCGACGCGGTACAACGACGCCGTGGCCATCGAGCGCGGGCCCCTGGTCTATTCCCTGAAGATCGGCGAGGCGTGGACGCGCGTCAATGCCGACAAGCCTCACCGCGAGTTGCCGCACGGCGACTTCGAGGTGCGCCCGACGACGCCCTGGAATTACGGGCTGGCGATCGATCCGCAGCAGCCCGCCGCCGGCCTGCGGTTCGAGGAGCAGCCGATTGGCGAGCGCCCGTTCTCCCCTGACGGCGCGGGCGTGGTGGCGCACGCCAGGGGCCGGCGCATCCCCCGGTGGAACCTGGCGCGCGGGTGGGCCGGCGAACTCGCGCCCGGCGATACCGCGTGGTCGGACGCGAGCGTGCCCGTGACGAACGAACCGCTTGAAGACCTGACGCTCGTCCCTTACGGCTGCACGAACATCCGCATCACGGAGTTCCCGCGGGTGAAGCCGTAGGCTACGACAACCGGTGGCCCGACCGGCCGCCTTCGACGTCTTCGAGGCGGCCCTTCACTTCGTGATACACGCGGCCCAGAAGGTCGAGAACCTCGTCGCGGCCGCGATCGATCCGTGTTCCGAGATCGGCGTTCACCGCGTCGATCTTGCGGTCCGTCTGATCGAACCGATGGTCCATCCGATCGAACCGACGTTCCATCCGATCGAACCGGCGGTCGACCGACTCGAACCGGCGGTCGGTGCTGGCCGAAAGCGCCGTCAGGTCCGTCCGGAGCGCGGCCACTTCCGTGCGAAGCTCGGCCACTTCCGTGCGAAGCTCGGCCACTTCCGCGCGCAGCCCGGTCACTTCCGCGCTGACGAGGGCGAACGAATCGAGCAGTTCTTGGTGCTGGCTCTTCTTCATGACCCTACGCCTATGCCAACCGCCTGCCAGATTCCCTTTTGCGGCGCTCGAGCCGTTTGTGGCTATCTTCCCGTCCTCTTCCTGCAATTCTGCGAATACGCGTCTTCTTCGCCATCGCAGAATCCGCCATGTTCCCTGGAAGGGCGCATGGCATGTTCCGCCACCCATCAGGCTCCGGTCCGACGACGATGCCATCGTCGTACGGAAAGATCAAGGCGGTCGCCAACGATTCGGTCGAGTGGCGCGTTTAACCTATTATGGGCGTTTCGACGGCGGTCGATACCGCTCGGGTAGAGGCCTGGACCTTCGATGTGGACGATCGTCTGACCCGTCTCTTCGACACGCACCACCGCAGGTTGTTCCTGCTGGCGCGCCGCCTGTCCGGCAGCCACGAGGAGGCGCGCGACCTCGTGCAGGAGACGTTTCTGCGGATCGCCAGGCGGCCCGGCGCTGCCCTGCCGACGGACGCCGCTGGTGAACTGGCGTGGTTGATGAGAACGACCATCAACCTCTGTCACGATCAGCGCCGCCGCCGCGCGGTGCGTGTCCGGCACCTGGCGTCAAGCCCGCCCCCCGCGCACGCCGACAGTCCGGAGGAACAGTACGTCGCTGGGGTGGCCGTGTGGCAGGCGCTCAACGGACTCGATGCCAGGCGGCGAGCCATCGTGGTACTCCATGAGATTGACGGGGAATCCGTCGAGTGGATCGCAAAGACACTCGGCATTGCTCCGGTTACCGTCCGATGGCACTTGGCCAGAGCCCGGCGCGTGTTGGCCCGGATTCTCGGATAGGCAGGGGGACCGATGATGACCCGGAGAGGTGGAACATCTGACGAGCGGCTGCGAACGCTGCTTCGGGAGGCGGACCCGGCCCTGGACGACCCGGGGTTGACGCCAGAGGAACGCGCCGGCGTCCGATCCTTGACCCGAACGGAGTCCGTGAGCGCGCGGGTCGTCCGCAGGTCGTGGGTGTGGCTGCCGATTGGCGCAACAGCACTCCTGCTGCTGGTTGTGGTCGCGGCGGCACACGACCTCAAGCGCGGCTGGTGGTCAACGCCGGCGCCGGAAATCACCATCTCGGCGCCGGTGGCGGTACGGGATTCGCCGCAGGTGCGGCAGATCCATCTGACAACGAAGAACGGCACCCGGGTCATCTGGATTCTGAATCCCGAAGCCTCGTTCTGACAGACACGGCCTGGAGGTTCGAAGTCATGCGCTCTACTGTCCTGTGCTCACTGGTGGCTGTTCTGTGCTCGACGTGGGTTGGCTCGGCGGCGGCCCAGCCCGGGCCGAGCCCGGCGTCTCTCTATGACGTATCCGGCTTCTCACTCGTGTTGCTGCTGGCCCCCGGAAAACCGAATGCGCCCGTGAGCGGATTGTCTCCGGACGAAATGAAGGCTTTGCGGGACGCGGACCAGTTGCTGCCGTACAAGTCGTTCCAGAAACTGGATGGCGTGTTCCTTCGCGGCGAGAGGGGCGGGACGCTGCGCCTGCGGGGGCCGGAGGGGCGCGAGTACTCGTGCACACTGACTGCGGGGCCGCCGTACCAGGACACCAACCCGAATACGGTCTACGTCAGGATTGATGTCACGGACGGGAGCAGAACCGGCAGCGTGTTGAAATCCGAGTTCCGGATCACGCTGGGCGAGACGGTTGTCGTGGGTACGTCCAGGGTCAAGGGTGCCGATCAGGCGCTGGTCCTGCTCCTGACGGCCGTGCCTGTGGTGTGGGTCTACAAGCCCGGCAACGGCGTGACGGCTCCCGTCCTTGTCGCTGAAGCCAAGCCCCGGTACACCGCCGCGGCAAGAGAGGCCCGCATTCAGGGAACAGTGACCTTGGAGTGCGTCATTCTGCCTGACGGTTCAATCGGCGACGTTCGCGTCGCGAAGTCCCTCGAGCCGGGGCTGGATCAGGAAGCGATCAAGGCCACCAGACAATGGCGCTTCAAGCCCGGCACCAAGGACGGCAAGCCCGTACCGGTTCAGGTGTCGATCGAACTCACGTTCTCCCTGAGGTAGTCGCCTGCGCCCTCGCGTCTTACCGTCGCTCCCCGCTTCGGCTTCTTGACGCCGCCGGCGCCGCTGTGAAACCTTACGGTCGGGCACGGGCGCGCACCAGGACCAGCGCCCGGGTCCAGCCGCGAGACCACAGGATGACGACGAACCAGACCACCCTGACGCCCGAGCGCGGAGTTCCTCCGGACTGGCTCGTCGCCCTTCTTGTCGCCGGCGCCGTGTTCGCGATCTATGTCGCGACGATGTACCCCGGACTGCACGACGTTGGCGATGCCGCGAAGTTCTCGTTCGTGGGCAAGGTGCTCGGCACGCCGCACGCTCCCGGGTATCCGCTCTACATCCTGGCGTCGCACCTGTTCTCGTACGTGCCCTGGGGCACCTTGGCCCACCGGATGAACGGGCTGTCCGCGATCGTCGGCGCGCTCGCCGTCATGCTGGTGTACTTCGCCGCGCGGAGGGCCGGCACTGGCAAGCTGGCCGCCGCATCCGCCGCCCTTGCCTGCGGCCTCGGGCACGCGTTCTGGTCGCGCTCCCTCTATGCCAAGGGCTATACGCTGAACGCCGCGCTGGTGGCGGGCGGGTTTCTGGCGCTGCTCCGCTGGGATGACTCGCGGAAGACGCGCGACCTTTACCTCGCGATCACGGTCTTCGCCCTCAGCGCCGGCAACCATCTCACGGTGATTGCCCTCCTTCCGGCTCTGGTGATCTTCTGCCTGCTCACCGACGCACGGGCAATGCTGCGCCCGCGCACGCTGCTGGTCGGCGCCGTCATTGTGCTGCTGGGCTTCTCCCAGTACAGCTTGATCATCGTCCGCACGCTTCAGCAGGCGCCGTACCTGGAAGCGAAAGCCACAAACCTGCAGGAACTGTGGGCCGTAATGACAGCGCGGCGCTTCGCGCATGAGATCGGCGCGTTCTCCTGGACGGCGCTCTTCTCGACCCGCGTACCGCTGGTCGCCAGGCTGGTCGCCCGCGAACTGGGCCCGATCGGCCTCGCGCTGACGCTGACGGGGTTCCTGTGGCTTGCCCTCCGCCGCTGGCGTGTCGCGTTGCTGTTGGGCCTCGGCGCGCTCGGGGTCGCTGCCCTCACGGCGAACATGGGATCCAACGAGGACGAGGGCTTCCTCCTCTCCGTATTCGTCCTGCTTGGCACCGTCGCGGCAACAGGGCTGGAACAACTGCTGTCGCTGGTGCGCCGCGCGCCGCGCGCAGTTGCGGCCATTCTGGTCGCCGCTGTGGCGGTCGCACCGCCCGCGTACCAGGCGGCCACGAACTTCGCGTCCCACGACCATCACGCGGAGACGGCCGAGATCGTCTACTTCGACGCGCTCTTCGCGGCACTCCCGCAGAAGACCGCCATCGTGGCCGAGGAGTACCGCGTCGACATGATGGTGCTCTACAAGCTGCTCGGCGAGCGCGCCGCCGGCCCGCGCGACATCCAGCCGGTTCAGGCCGAGGCCGCCGCCGCGCTGCGGTCCCACGACGCCGGCTACGACGTGGTGGCGTTCGAAGAGGGCCGGCGCAAGCTGGCGGCGTCCGGCTTCCGCTTCGTGCCGTTCGAACCGTTCCTGACTCCCGCGAACGAAGGCCTCTTCCGCCGGCGGGCGCTGTACCGCCTGGCGTCGGTCGGCAACTGCGTCAATATCGGCAACCTCGGGTGGATCGACGTGTCGAAGTCCGCCAGCCAGGGCGGGCGCCTGACGGTCAAGATCGACGACTTCCACCCGTTCGAGTCGGACGTCACGATCTGGGCCGCCGGCAACGAGCCGTTCGCGCCTGCGCTCGTCGGCGGCGGCGGTGCGGGCACGCCCGTGCTCGTGTCCGATGTGTTCCGCCGTGGAGATGCCGCGGCCGAACGCCGCATGACCGCACTCCTGGCCTCCGACCACGCGGTCCTGCCGGCCGCCGCCGGTGGAACCCGCTATGTGACGCGAGCCGACGTGCGCGTCAACGACAAGGGCGCATGGGCTATCTACTCCATCGATCTCGGCGGCACGCCGGCGGTGGCTCTGGCCCGCGGCCTGGTAGATCGGGACAACGCCAATCGCGCGAGCGTGTGTTCGCACGAACTCGGCACGGCGGACGTGTGGCCGGCGGCTTCAACGCGCGCCGCCATCGCGCCAGACGCCGTCAACGCCGTGTTTGGATCGGGCTGGTATCCCGTCGAACGCCGTCCCGACGGCAGCACGTATCGCTGGACGGCCGCGACTGCCGAGCTCGTCGTGCCCATCGGCGCGCCGCGGGCCGCCACGGTGACGCTGACGGCCGAACCGTTTGTCCAGGCGGGACGGCCCGACTGCGCAGTTACACTCGTCGTCAACGGCCACCGCGCCGGATCCCGGCCGTTGCAGCCCTCGCCCACGTCCGTCGCCTGGGACGTGCCGGCCGGGTTCTGGCGTTCGGGCCTCAATGCGCTCGTGTTCGAGGTCGCCGGCGCGGGCCGGCCGTCCGCCGCCGGCAACTCGAAGGACGACCGGTTGCTCGGCATCGCCGTCGGCACGATCGACCTCGCCGCATCAGGACCGAAGGGAAAGTAGCGCGTTCAACGATGGCAGCACACCTCCTCGTGACGGATTCGGGCCTGGGCGGCCTGGGCATCTGCGCCGGCATCGAGCGCGCGCTCAGGACTGCTGGCTGCGGCGGTGGCGTGCGCATCACGTATTTCAACGCGTGGCCGGAGGAAGGCGGGGGCTACAACTCGCTGCCCGACGAAACCGCGCGCCTCGCGTACTTCGACCGGGCCCTTTTCCGGATGCAGCGCGAGCAGCCGGATCGGATTGTCATCGCCTGCAACACGCTGTCGGTACTGTTCCCGCGGACGGCCTTTGCCCGCGACCAGCCAACGCCCGTCGTCGGCATCATCGACACCGGCGTGGATTCGTTCTTCCGCTCCATGGCCGCCGCGCCCGGAAGCCGCCTGGCCGTCTTCGGGACCCGCATCACGATTGAATCCGGCGTGCATCGGGACGCGCTCATCGCCCGCGGCATCGATAGCGGCCGCATCGCCGGGGCCGGCTGTCACGGACTCGCCGGCGCGATCGAGAGTAACGTCGACGGACCAGCGGTCGACGCGCTCATCCGGGATTGCGTCGCCGCCATCCCGTGGCAAAATGCCGGCGGCCCGCTGTTTGCCGGCCTCTGCTGCACACACTTCGGTTACGTGGCCGATCGCTTCCGCGAGGCGCTGGTGCGACACACGGGGCAGCCGGTGACGGTGCTGGATCCGAACCAGGGCCTGGTCGATTGCGTGGCCGCGGACGTTGGCCGGGAAGCGACATCCATCGCGGACGCCGGTCCGGCCGTCGTGTCGGTCCTGTCGAAGGTCAGGCTGACCGAGAACGGTCGTCAGGGAATCGGGCGCCTCGTCGCTATCGCCTCGCCGGCCACGGCCGAGGCGTTGACCCATTACCGGCACGTGCCGGACTTGTTCTGAGGGAGCGCTCGCATGAGAGTGGTGCTGCTGACCGGACCGGGCGGTGACGCGCAGGGCTGGGGCGATATGAAGGTGACCGAATCCGTGTCGGAGGCGGTTGGCGCCGCCGGCCACGCGTCGACGATCGCGAACGTCGAGACCGAGGCGAACTTCCTGCGCCTGCTCGACGCCGGCGGGTTCGACATCATCTGGAGCGCGCTGTACTACATCACGCCGAACGAGAAGTTCATCGGCCGCGGCGAGAACGGGATGTGGGTGGCCGATGTCCTGGACCAGCGCGGCATTCCGTACGTCGGATCGAACAGCCACACGATGCGCGAGATGATCGACAAATACCACACCCACGTCGCGCTCGCCGCGAAGGGCGTCCCGGTGCCGTCGCATCACCTCCTGGGTGTGGACGATGACGTGTCGGCCATCCGCTACCCGGCGTTCGTCAAGCCCATGTGCGAGTCGCGCTCGGTCGGCATCTCGGACGACAGCGTCGTCTACGACGAGGCCCAGTTGCGCCGGCAGATCGCCTACATCGCCCGCGAATTCGACGAAGCGGCGCTCGTCGAGGACTTCTTGCCCGGCGACGAATTCACCGTGCTCGTCCTCGGCAACGGCGACCATCGCGAGTGTCTCCCCGGCCTGGTGACCGTGGAAGCGAAGCACTACGGCAAGCACAAAGTGCTGCGCAGCGATCTCCGCGGTGTCGGCCTGACGCACATCAACCCGCCGGGCCCGCGCGCGGCCGAGGCCGGCACGCTGGCGACGCTGGCCGCCAACGCCATGAACTGCCTGGACCACGTGCGCATCGACATCAAGACCGATGCCGCCGGCGCGCTGCGCATCATGGAGGTGAACGGGATTCCCGGCCTGAAGCCGCACAAGAGCTGGGGGCCCCAGCTCTACACGCTGCATCACCACTCGCCGGGCGGCGAGGCGGAAGACTACCGGAAGCTCGTCGCCGCCATTCTCGACTCGGCCCGCTCGCGCTACGGGATGTAAGCCGCCGAAAACAGACCTGCTACCGTTTCTACCGAACGGCATGAATAGACCTGCTACCTTTTCGGAGATTCTGGCGAAAAGGTAGCAGGTCTATTTGTCAACGCGAAAAGGTAGCAGGTCTGTTTTCGGCGGAAAAGGTAGCAGGTCTATTTTCCGGAGATGGTCTTCGTAAAGTACTCCGTGACGAGGCGCGTGGCGGCCCGCGACGGCCGCACGGGCCGTCCCGCGACGACGGCCGAGAGGTGGTCTTTCCACAGCTCGACGTGCTGCATCGTCGTAATGCGGTTCCGGAACATGGCCGCAGCCTTCTGCGGCTCAGCCGCCATCCGCGCGAGGATGCCGTTCACCTCGTCTGCAAATCCCCTCGTCCCGTAGTACGCCAGGTACGCGGCCCACGCGCGGTCCGGCCCGGCGGGCGTCTCGAAGGGCTTCGACAGCGACGCAAGCGTCCTGCGAAACGCCGCCTCCTGACCGCCGGTCAGCAGCCGCAGCCCGTGTTCCTCGATCCGGTAGGGATGCAGCTCGATCCCGTCGAGGCGGACGCCGCTGAAATGCAGCGTGATGCAGAACCCCGTCTTCCGGTGCGCGAGATCGGTGTGCTGGTAGAAGACGAAGTTCCCGAGGCTGTAGACGATCGGACGGCCGTTCCGCCACTCGATGCCCTGGGGCACGTGGGGGTGATGCCCGATGACGGCGTCGGCGCCCGCGTCGGCCATCGCGCGGAACGCGGCAACCACGTAGGGCGGCGGAAACGGCACGTACTCGAGGCCGCAGTGCGCGATCGCCAGCACCACGCCGCCGGCCTGCTTGCACTTCCGGATCGACGCCACCGCACGGGCGATATCCCACCCGGCGACGCCGGGACCTCCCCGCGCAGCCGTGAGGTCTTCGCCTTCACTCACGTTGACGATGTGGACGCGCAGGCGCCTGGCCGTCATCGTCAGCGGCGCGTACGCCTCCCGCTCGGTCAGCCCTGCGCCCACGACACGAATGCCGCGCCGCCCCAGGACGCTGAGCGTCTCGCGCAGCCCGCGCACGCCGAAGTCCAGCACGTGATTGTTGCCGAGACAGGCCACGTCGAACGGGACGGCCGTCAGGCCCGCCGCGTGCGCCGGCTCGCCCTTGAACACGGCGCCGCTCTTCCACACCGGCGCGGCCGCGTTCGTGAGTGCGCACTCGCAGTTGACGATCCGCAGGTCGGCGCTCCGGAGAATCGGCAGCAGGTCGCCGTACACCGCCGCCGGGTCCGCCCGCACGATTGACTCGAAGGCCCTGATGGGCGCCCAGTCCGACGCCACAAGCACCGTCGTGCGCCGCCCGGTTGTCTTCGTCGCCAAGGCTCCTCCGCAAGAAACAGACCGGCTACCTTTGTTACCGAACGCCGGAAAAAGGTAGCAGGTCTATTTATACCGTTCGGTAGAAAAGGTAGCAGGTCTGTTTTCGGTTATGGCACCACGCGGAAGGCAACCAGCGCCTCGGCGTCCGCCGCGCCGGCCTTGGCGCGCACCCGCAGCAGGTAGGTGCCCTGCCCGAGGCTGCCGACCGGCAACTCGAACCGTGCCCGGCCGTTCACCAGTTCCGGAATCGGCAGCGCCGTCAGTTCCCGGCCGTCCTTGGTTGTCACGTGCGCCTCGAGCGCTGGAACCCCGGCCGCGGCATCGCTGTAGCACTCCACGTCAACCAGAATGCGGTCCGTACGCCCGAACGACCGGACGACCGATGGCGCCGGATCGCGGACGGCCCGCAACGCCCGGAACTCCGTAAAGGACCGCGCCCGGTAGAGCCGTGGCGTCGCCAGCGCGACGGGTGCGTGAGCGAAATCGGGAACGATGAGCGCCTGGCCCCACCTGTCCGCCAGACTGTTGTCCGCCGTGCGGGCCGAGAACCGAAGTTCGTATTCGCCCGGGTCGAGCGCGATCGATGTCATCGGCCATTCGGCGGCGCCCGCCTTGCCCGGCGCCAGTGTGCGCGTGCCCTCGACCGTCTGGCGCGTCCTGGCGTTGACGACTTCGACGTCCACGCTGACGATCGGCAACGGCTTCGGGATGTCCGGCACGCCCCACGTGATGGTCACCAGGGGTCTGCTGTCGGCGCCGCGCGACAACCCGATCCACAACTCGACCGGCCGGCGTCCGGGCTCCGTATTCGACAGCGTTTGCTGGGCCGCGGTCACCGCCGGCGGCAGTGTCTTTACCGCCGCGGCGGCCTTCGCCATCGCCTGGCTGTCGGGCGCCCAGTATCCCTGTCTGGCGGCGACGTGCACGCCGGTCCGGCGCACCTTGACGCTGATCTTGTGGTACTTCCCGTCGTCGGCCGAGCGCGTGGGCTGGTAGCCCAGGACGTAGTAGGCGCTGGACTCCTTGAGCTGCTGCGACATGCCGATGTCGACCGCGTTCGTGTTGACGACGGGCCGGCCGCCCGTGCCGGCCGCCAGCTGCATCAGCGTCTGCCGCTGGTCGTCGTTGTAGCCGAGGCCCAGCCCCTGGGGATCAACCGGCGTGATGGTGACGTTGCCCCGGTTGGCCGCCAGGATCACGTCCTGCACTTCGTCCTGCAGGCTACCCTGGAAGAAGTTCCCAAACGTGGACGGCGGACCCTGGCTGACGAAGAAGACCGTCTTGCGCGCCTCCCGAAGGCCGCCGAGCTTGATGCAGAGGCCTTCGAGCGCCGACAGCGTCACCTGGGCGCGCATCCGGCGGGGATTCTCCGAGCGCAGTTGCGCTTCTTCGAGGATGCTGCGCACCGGGAAGTACTCCCACTGCCGGCCCTCGAACTTCTGGATCGCGTCCACCAGGTCGCTTTTCGTGCGCGTGAACCTGATGGCGTCGAGCGGCGTCAGGGGATCCATCACCGCCACGAGATCGGTCGGCCAGAGCTGGTCGACGAAGTTCCGCAGCGCCTTGCGGATGGGAATCGTGATCTGCGGTCCCTTGTCGACGTGATAGTCGTCGAGGAAGATCACGAACACCCGCACGTCCTCGCGGGCGGCCTCGGCCTCGGCCTGGGCCTGCGATCGGATCGCGAGAGACTCCTCGTCGCCAGCTGGACGGCGTCCTTCGAGCGTGATGAACCTGAGTTGTTCGACTTTCTGGGGCACGCCGTCTTCGGAGACGTCGAAGTCGGCCGGCTGCAGATCGGCCATCGGCTGGTCGTTGCGGCCCGTGACCGTGACGTCGACGCGCACGAGTTTTACACCGGCGCGGAACACGGGCTGCTGGGGAGCCGCAGGCGGCTGGCCCTGAGCATGGCCCTGGGACGGGCCCTGGGACGGGCCCTGTCCGGGGGGCGACCACGCGCGGAGTCCGGCGCCGGCGGCGGCTACGACGGCCGCCGCCACCGCCGCCGCGACTACGGCGCGCACTCGCACGGGGTTACTTCTTTCTGACGGCGGACCACCCGGCTGTGCCGAATTCGCCCATGCCGGCTTCGCCGGACATCTTGTCGCCTTCGACCTTGCCCTTGAACACGATGCTGAACGTCCCGTTCGGCGTGTCGATGGCCAGCACCCACTCGACGATGCCGTCCTTGATCGTGCCCTCGCAGTCGAGCGTGCCCTGCGGGCCGGTCATGGTGATCTTCAGCTTCTCGCCGTCCTGCTTGAAGATCGAGTCGTTGGTCTGTTCGCCCATCGGGCTCGAGACGGTCAGCGACCAGACGCCATCGACCTTGACGTCCTTGGCGGGTTCCTTCGGCGGGTCCTGGCGGGCAAACGCCGGCCCGGCGACGATCAACGGCAACAACAGCACCAGCGCGAACAGCCTGCAGTAGTGGCGCACGATCAACTCCTTGAAGGGCCTCACGAACGGCTGAGGAAACGGTATCACCAGCCCCGCGGCGTGTCCATTGGCGGCGCCCGCCTGCTGGTGGCGGGTCTCTCTGCTATAGTGGCGCCGGTTCGGCGGAAGTGCCGACAGGAGGATCTTGTGGGAACAATGAACCGTCTCCGTGTGCTGTCCGGCCTCGTCGTCTGCGTCGTTGCCGGCCTGGCGGTCGCTGGCGTGTCCGGGCAAACCCCGCCCCAGTCGGCGGCGCAGGGCCAGAAACCGCCGGTCGCGGCGCAGGCCCCCAGGCCGCCGGCCGCGGTGCCGGCCGCTCAACCGCGCCAGAACCCCCGGGCGCAGGTGCCGATGGACCCGGACCGCGCGCGTCAGTTGTATGTCTCGAAGGATCCGAAGGATCAGTCGCTCGGCACGAACTACCAGCGCGACATCGATAACCGGAAGGCCGACGAGGCCCGGTATCCGGAACTCTGCAAGGGCATCATCGACTACTCGAAGGTGTCGTACCGCAGCAGCGTCGGCGGTCTCGACATCCCCGCGTACCTCTTCCAGCCGCTCGTCAAGCGCGGCCCGAAAGGCCACGCCGCCCTGGTCTGGGTCCACGGCGGCGTCCACGGCAACTGGGGCATCACGATGTTCCCGTTCGTCAAGGAGGCGGTCGCGCGCGGCTACGTCGTGATCGCGCCGGACTACCGCGGCAGCACGGGCTACGGCGAGGCCTACCATCAGGCCATCGACTACGGCGGCTACGAAGTTGACGACGTGCTGTCGGCGGCCGACTACCTGAAGACGCTGCCGCACGTCGACCCGGCCCGTCTCGGGATCATGGGCTGGAGCCACGGCGGGTACATCACGCTGATGTCGGTGTTCCGTGACGCGACGCCGTTTGCCGTCAGCGCCGCCATCGTGCCGGTGACCAATCTCGTGTTTCGCCTGTCCTACAAGGGGCCCAGCTACCAGTGGGACTTCGCCACGCAGCAGCGGGTCGCCGGGTTGCCCTTCGAGAAGCGCGATGTCTACATCCAACGCTCGCCGCTCTACCACGTGGACAAGCTGAAGGTCCCCCTCCTCGTGCACGTGGCGACCAACGACGAAGACGTCAATTTCGTCGAGGACCAGCAGATCGTCGATGCGTTGCGATCGCGAAAGCCCGACCTCGCCGAGACGAAAGTCTACGTCGACCCCGCGCCCTGGGGGGCGAGCGTGGGCCACGCCTTCAGCCGGCGCGTGGATCCCAAGACCCTGGAACGCGTCGATTCCCCCGCCCAGATTGACTCGTGGAACCGGACCTGGGTGTTCTTCGAGTGGGTGCTGCGGCCGTACGAAGACCGGTCGAAGCCTCCCGCCGCCACGAAGTAGGCGGGGCCGCGACCGGTCTTTGGCCGGCGTCCGGCTACTGCGCGAGCTTGCGCAGCGTCCGGCTATTGCGCGAGCTTGCGCAGCGTCCGGGTGACGCGCCCGGCGGGCTTGCCGTCCACGCTGATGATGGCGCGGACGGCGTACTCGCCGGGCCGGAGCGCCGCAACAGGCACCTGCCCGACGACGATCCGCCGGCCGTCGTTCCCGGGGTTCCCGACCCTCGCCGGCGCGCTCGTGCTCGCCGGTCCGTCCGCCGTCGCCGCCAGTTCGATGACGGCCGTGACCGCCGCCGACGACGGCACGCCGTAGATCTCGAAGTACGCCAGCGCGACGGACTCGCCACGGAACTGCAGCCTCGGCGCGAATGCCCCGTTTGTCGGCGCGCCCAGTGTCAGGGTGCTGGCGAGCAGCTCCCCCTCCCCTTTTGCAAGTTCGACCCGGACGTCATGGTCGACCGTCCCGGCGCGGCCGTTGGCATCGGTCACGGCCACCCGCATGCGATACGCTCCGGCCTTCGTCGGAATCGCCGCCATGATCGTGCGGGCGGCCAGATCCGCCGGCTGCGCCACCCACGATGACGCCAGCTTGCCCTTGTCGTCGTACAGCCCGACCGCTGCCGTCGAGAACGCCTGACCGGAATCAGCGGGTTCGAAGATCACGACCTGCACCAGGTCCCCGCTGGCGCCGCGCGCGGTCTGCGACACCGCCCGCAGCGTTACGTCCGCCGCCGCCGTCGCCACGCGCAGCAGATCCTTGGCGACCTGCGCCCCCTTGCCTCCAGCGCCCTTCGGGATCGCGACTTCGGCACGCGCCGCCACCTTGACGCCGTCCCTGCTGACCTTGAGGTCGACGTGCGCGGACGTTCCCGCCTTGTCCGATCCGTCCGTCTCGACAGTGGCCACGTAGTAGGCCGACGCGGCCCGGGTCACCCTGGCCAGTTCGGTCTTCACGTTCTGGCCCAGGCGGATGAGCCCGTGCCCGGAAGCGCCCGCGAGGTTCTGTATGCCAGCCTCGGCGTCGACTGACGAGCTTGTGCCGATCCCCTTGTCGGCCGGGAGCAACACCACGTACAGGTCGGCCAGCGACCTGGCGACGGATACGCCCACGAGGTCGTACACATCGCGCCGCAAATCGCACGAGACGCCCGACGAGGCACCGGAATTCCGCAACTGCACGGTCGCAGCCGACGGAAGCGAGAGACCGGCGGACACGAACACCACCGCGGTCGGCGATTGGGGGTCGAGCCTGTCGAGGAACTCGGTGAGGATGCCGACCGTCTGGACCGTCCGGACACAGGTGTCATTGGTCGACTCGGCCCGGCGGGCGCGGCCGTCGAACTTGGCCATGGCGCTGCGGACGCTGTCGTACGCCGACGTCAGGCCGACGTCGAGCTTTCCGTGGGACATGACCAGGAGCCCGGCCCGATCGCGGCCGGACATGGTGTCCAGCATGGCGCCAACGGCGTCCCGGACCTCTGCCTCGCGTCCCGGGGCGACCGAGTCGTCCTCGACCACGAAGTACACGGCGCGACCGTTGTCGGCGGCGGAGTTGCTCGCGAAAGGCGGCGGGAGCGCGGCAGCGACTGTACCCGTCTGGCCTTCGTCTGCCAGCCGGACCAGATCGAGGGAACGCACGGCCCGAGCCCGCCCAGTCACCTTGATCGTCACCTCACCAGGTTTAAGGTCTGGGATGGGTGCACCTGACGCGTCGGTGGCCCTGAACGCCACCGGCAGGAGTGCGGCCGCCGGGGCCGCCTGTGGCACCCGTGCGCCGGTCTGCACCCCCAGCGCCGCCACGGCCAGCAGAATCATGAAGATGCCGATCTTTCGCGTATCGGTATGAATCATCATGCGCATACCATACCCGTTTTGGGTCACCGGTGTGAGGGAAACCTGCGCGGGCGTGGGCGGGGCGGCGCGCCTTGCGCGAGGGTCGAGGACAGGATAGAACTTACGGCGGAAGGAGTGTGTCGTGACCAATCGTCAGCGATTCACGGTGTTCGGGGCGCTCCTGGTTGGCGCGCAGGTCTGTCTCGTCCAGGCCGGGTTCCAGGTGGCGCCGCCGCAGACGGCTCCGCAGGCCCAGGCACCAGCGGGGACGCCGCGGCCGGCCGCCCAGGCCGCTCCCCGGGGGCCCAGCGTCACGCTGGGTGACGCCGAGAGCGCGGGCATGAAGGAGAACGTCTTCACGATCGTGATGGCGAATCCGCCGGTCCAGACCGCGGAAGGGCCGAAGGCGCTGGGCGATCCCGATCTGGTCCGTGTCGCGTTCTACCGCGACGACATCTTCCGCGTGCAGGTGGGGCCGCGCGGCGTGTTCGCCGAAGCGCAGCCGGGCGCCGGCGACGCGCAGATCGTCGTCTACAAGGACCCGCCCATCCCTGTGGCCTGGCGGGATGCCGGCGAGTACTACCGGCTGGAAAGCAAGGAGTGCGTGCTGCGGGTCTACAAGAGACCGCTGCGCCTGGCGCTCTTCGACAAGGACAACGCAGTGGCGGTCTGGCAGGAAACGAAGCCGATCACGTACGGCCCGTCCACGGTCCAGACGCTGCGCCGGGGCGAAGCCGAGCACTACTACGGCGGCGGGATGCAGAACGGCTACTTCTCGCACCGCGACACGACGATCGCGATTCGCCTCGTCACGCGCAACTGGCAGGACGGCACGTCGCCCAACCCGGCGCCGTTCTACATGAGCACGGCCGGCTACGGCGTGTTCCGCAACACCATGGCTCCGGGCAGCTACGCGTTCGTCTCACCCCTGACGCTGACGCACGACGAAGCCAGGTTCGACGCGTACTACTTCTACGGCCCGTCCCTCAAGAAGATCCTCGACGGCTACACCCTCGTCACCGGGCGCCCGTTCTTTCCGCCGCGCTGGGGCCTCGAGTTCGGCGACGCCGACTGCTACAACAAGACCGGCAAGACGCCCGACGTCATCGAGAAGGTGGCCGATAAGTACCGCGCCAACGACATGCCGGGCGGGTGGATCCTCCCCAACGACGGATACGGATGCGGCTACGTCGATCTCGACTCGACCATCCAGGAACTCCACAAGCGGGGGTTCTACACGGGACTGTGGACGGAGAAGGGCCTCGATCGGATCGCCAACGAAGTCAGCGTCCTCGGATCGCGGGTGATGAAACTCGACGTCGCGTGGGTTGGCCGCGGCTACCAGTTCGCGTTCAACGGCATGCGCGACGCCTACGAAGGCATCGAGAAGAACAGCACCTCGCGCGGGTTCGTCTGGACGACGTCCGCCTGGGCGGGCGGCCAGCGGTACGCGACGATCTGGTCCGGCGACCAGCCCGGCAACTGGGAGTACATCCGCTTCCACATCCCGACCGTGATCGGCGCGGGCCTCTCCGGGTTCAACGCGGCGACCGGAGACGTGGACGGGATCTTCGGCGGCGGCGCCCAGACGCAGGTGCGCGACCTCCAGTGGAAGGCTCTGACGCCGGTCTGGATGATCATCAGCGGCTGGTCGAAACAGACGAACCTGATGAAGCAGCCCTGGATCTTCGGCGAGCCGTACACCACGTACAACCGGAAGTACCTCAAGCTGAAGATGCGCCTGACGCCGTACCTGTATTCCTACATGCGTGAGGCCTACGACACGGGCGTGCCGGTCGTCCGCGCCATGGTGCTGGAGTTCCCCAACGACCCGGTGACGTGGTCGAAGCGCACCCAGTACCAGTTCATGAGCGGCGAGTGGCTCCTCGTCGCGCCGGTCTACGAGGATACGACCGTCCGCAACGACATCTACCTGCCGGCCGGCACATGGATCGACTACTGGGACGGCCGCGAGTACAACGGGCCCATGACGCTGAACGGCTACGCGGCTCCGCTCGACCGGCTGCCGCTGTTCGTCAAGGCGGGGGCGATCATCCCGATGTATCCCGAGATGCTGCACGACCGGGACAAGCCGAAGGATCCGGTGACCTTCGACATCTACCCGATGGGCCGGACGCGCTTCACGATGTACGAGGATGACGGGACGACGCAGGCGTACCGTGCGGGGGCGCATGCGAAGATCGCCGTGGACGTCGACGCGCCGAAGTCGCTCGACGCCCCGGGCAGCCAGGTCAGCATTGCGGTCGGCGCGGCGAAGGGCACGTATGCCGGCATGCCTTCGGCCCGGTCCTACGTCTTCGACATTCACGCGCCCGCGAAACCGGCCGGCGTCAAACTGGGCGATCGCCCGCTGCAGGGCTTCGCGCCCGCCGGCGCCGATCGGGCGGCGCGGGCCAAGGCCCGCGCGGATTTCACCTCGGCGGCCGAAGGGTGGTACTACGACGCGTCAGACCGCGGCGGCGTTCTGTACGTCAAGCTGAAGAGCCAGCCGCTCTCGGGAACATTCGCGGTCAGGGTTCTCTGGTAAGCGCGGAGGGGTCCGGCGGCGTATCGCAGGAGAGGCGGGTTTTCGGCCCGCGGGATGGAGTCTGTACACGTGAAGTGCGTCATTCTCGCCGCCGGGCTGGGCAGCCGCCTCGGGGCCCGCTACCAGAGCAAGCCGCTGTGTCCCCTCAACGGCACGCCGCTCATCGAGTGGGTCATCCGGTCGGCGCGTGACGCCGGGGTTCGCGAGTTCGTCGTCGTCACCGGCCACGCCCGGGAGCTGCTCGAGGCCCGCGTGCGCGACATCGCCGCCGCCAACGGCGTCACGGTCACGTTTGCGCCCAACGATCAGTGGACGAAGGGCAACGGCCTCTCCGTCACTGCCGCGAGGGACTTCGTCGGCGACTCGTTCGTCCTCCTGATGTCGGATCACGTCTTCGACGGCACCATCCTGTCACGCCTGGTCCAGCAGCCGCTGGCGGCCGGCGAAGTCATCCTGGCCGTCGACGGGCAGATCCACGACAATCCGACCGTGGACCTCGACGACGTCACGCGCGTCAGCGTTGATCACGGGCGCATCGCGGCCATCGGCAAGCAGCTCGCCACGTACAACGCCTTCGACACGGGCATCTTCTACTGCACGCGGGGGTTGTTCGACGCGCTCGACGAGAGCGTCCGCCTCGGCGACGACAGCCTGAGCGGCGGCATCCGTGTCCTGGCGGCCCGGGGCCTTGCCAGGACCATGGACATCATCGGCGGCTACTGGATCGATGTCGACGACGAGCAGGCCCTGGAGCGCGCCGGCTCGCTGGCGTTCCTCCCGTGACGTGGAACCGGGCTCGGAAGCGGATTGAACGCTCGCTGTCCCTGATCGGCGCGGCGCTGCTCCTGTACCTGGTCTACCGCGTCGGCATCAACGAGATCTGGCTCAACCTCAGGCACTTCGGCTGGTGGCTCCTCGCCACCTGCCTGCTGTCCGCGCTCTGGCTGTTCTTCCAGGCCCTCGCCTGGTGGCGCATTCAGGCCGTCTACTTCACGCGGGTGCCGCTGCTGGAGCTGTACCGCGTCAAGTTCATCAGCGACGCCTTCAACCTGATTCTCCCGTCCGCCAGCATGGGCGGCGATGCGATGCGGGCGTTCCTCATCAAGCCCCTGGTGCCGCTGCACGACGGCATCCCGGGCGTGATGTTCGACAAGACGATTGAGTTCGTGGCCTCGATCATCTTTCTCGCCGCCGGCCTGTCGCTGGGCCTGCTGTCGCTGCGGCTGCCGACCGCCGTTGTCGTGCCGGCGGCGGTCAGCGTCGGCATCACGGCCGTCGGCACCGTGCTGCTCGTCGTGATCCAGCGAAACGGCGTCACCAATTCGCTGCTGCGCGTGTGCCGGATCGTCCCGCGCGCCCACGCGTGGATCGTCTCGCGCGAGAAGCAGTTTGCCGCGATGGACGACAACCTCCGCCTGCTGTACTCCGGATCGATTCTCCGGGCACTCCTGCCGCTGCTGTTCCACATCGCCAACCGCCTGACGGGCGTGTTCGAGTTCATGATCGTCCTGGCCGTGCTGGGAGCGCCGGTGACGTTCGTGCAGGCGCTGTTCATCGCCGCCATCGTCACGGTGGGCAACACGGTGTTCTTCCTGCTGCCCGGACAATGGGGCGTGATGGAGAGCATCCACATCGTGGTGCTGCAGAGCCTCGGCTACCCGGCCGCGGTCGGCCTCAGCCTGTCCATCATCCGCCGGGTCCGCCGGCTCGTGGTGGTGGGATTCTCGCTGGTGCTGTTCGCGACGAGGAAGCGCGCGGCGGCCTAGCCGCGCGGCGGAGCCGGCGGCGCGTCCGGCGGCGCGTCCGGCGACCCGGGCACCGCCGTGCGAGGCAGCAGCCCGGCGCTGGCGAGCAGCGCCGTCCCGACCTGTTCAATCGAGAGATCCTGCCGCCGGCACCCGCCTGACGCCTTCGGACCGAACACCACGTAATCGGTGTGGCCGTCGGACAGCGCGACCGACTTGTACACGGTCGGCATGATCGGCACGTGGTCGCCGAAGAAGCAGACATGGCCCGGGCGCGACCGCGTCGCGAGCCACGACCGCAGCGTGGCCAGCATGCGGTCGGCGTTCTTCAGGTGGCGCAGGTAGGCGGTCAAATCGTGCGTGATGGCGGGCGGGAAGTCGGCCGTGAGGTACGTCGCGCTCTCGCCCGGCGCCACGCTTTCAAGGTGCAGCGGCCCGTGGTTCTCCATCGTGATGACGAACACGAAGACCGGCCGGTCACTGCCGTCCGCGAGCGCCATCACGCGGTCGGCGACGGCCGCATCGCTCACGTACGGGCCGAACCGGTCGCCGGCGGTGAACGACCGGATGTCGATGAACTCGTCGAACCCGAGGACGGGGTACACGCGGTCGCGCGCGTAGAAGGACGAGAGATAGGGGTGGATGCAGATCGTGCGGTAACCCAGCTGCTTCAGGCTGCTCGCGAGCGTCTGGATCGGCCGGCGCAGAACGGTCCGGTAGGGGTTGAACCGGTCGATGCCGAGCGCGTCGTTCGCGACCCCTGACAGGAACGAGAATTCGGTCCTGACGGTGTTCGCGCCCCAGGCGGGCACCAGCAGGTGGCCCTCGGCATCCGCCGACTCCCGCAGCGCATCGAATTCCGCGAGCACGTCGCGCCGGACGCCCTGGTGCAGCCGCCGTGCGTCGAAGAACGACTCGCTCTGGATGGCGATGATGTCGGGCCTGACGCCGGCGGGGGCGGCCACGGCGTGGAACGGCGTGCGCACCGGTTCGGGGCGCGCGCGGCGGTCGAGCGCGCGATACTGCCAGAAACTGGCCAGCAGCCCGGAGCGCTTGAAGTCCGCGGCCGGATCGAGCGTCGGCGGCGCGGACGCCCGCGCGCCCCACCAGACCAGCGATCCGGCAACGGTCGCCACGGCGACGATCAGCAGCAGGTGATCCGGCCCCATCGGGTGAGGGTCGAGCGTGCTGTCGATCCGCCACAGGGCGTACACGATGCCAGCCGACAGCACGCCGAGGAGTATGCCGCGCCAGAGTCCGAGAAACGGCACGTAGAGGCGCGGGTGGCGCACGGCGTACGACACGAACTCGAGGTCGGTGAAGATCAGCGGCTCGCGCAACCTCGCGAACTTGGAGTTGTTCACGACGACGAGCAGCAGCCAGATCGACAGGAACACCGCCAGCATCAGGAGCGGATGCTGGATGGCCAGCAGCGGCACCCCGAACAGCAGGGTCCACAAGCCGAGGTGGATGGCGTGCGCGCTCGCCGGCCGGCTGAACAGGCGCGGCCGCGGCGCCATCAGCCGCTCGAGGAACAGCGTCAGCACCCACCCGGCCAGGACGATCGCGAGCAACTGCAAGTCTGTCATGCGCGGAGACTCAGAAGGCCTCCTGAACGGTCACGTAGAAGCCGGTGGACTTCCTGCCCCAGGCGTAGTCCGCCCGGAGATTGGTGCCGCCCCGTTTGTCCAGCTTAAATCGAATCCCCGCGCCGAATGACGGCAAAACGCTCCGGATGTCGCACATGCCCAGGGAGGGGCACACTTCGCCGAGCCCGCCGAACACCACGACGCCGAGCTTCTTCCACAAGTGGGCGCGGTACTCCGCCTGCACCGCCACCATCGTGCCATCCCGGTAGCGGCCCTTGTAATAGCCCCGCATGTTCGTCTCGCCGCCCAGCGTCGGTTGCATGTAGAACGGAGCCTCTGCACCCTTGGACCGGAGAATCCCCTGCACCGCGAACACGCTCGCGCTGCCGACCGGAACGTATTCCCGCAGGTCCACCTTCACGCTGGAGAACGAGAAGTCGCTGCCCAGGAAGTGGGCGTACTGGTCGAAGCTGACCTGCAGATACTGGCCTCGCCGGGGGAACATCACGTTGTCCCTGGTGTCGTACGAGAGACTCGCGCCGATGCCAACGGTCGAGCCGCCCCCGCCGCCCGGCACCGCGCCTCGGTCGATCGCGCCGCCCGGCGCCACCTTGTCGATCGTCGTGCGGTCGAAATCTCCCTGAACGCCCACGAAGAGGTGATGGGAGAGCAGCTTCTTCACTCCCAGCTGCACGCCGAACGTGTTGGGCGTGTACGACTCCACGGCCGCGTCCGGCGTGTCCCGCCCGATCCCGTAGAACTTCTGGGGCATATGCTCGAGGTGGATGGTCCCCGTGATGACGAACGAATTGCCCGGCAGGTAGATCTCGGGCTTCACCACCAACAGCATCTGCTTGTTGAGCGTGTAGGTCAGCCCGAAACTCACCGACGTCGGCCTGGTCTTCGTGTCGGCCTTGCCCAGCGTCAGGTTGAACGATCCGCCGGCACCGAACGCGAGCCGCGTCTCTGGCGTGTAGTAGACGATCGGGACGATCAGGAGGTACGGCTTGCTCGGTTTCGGGGCCACGACCAGCGGCAGGTCCTGCGTGCCCGTCCCCGGGCCGCTGGTCGCCTGTCCGGCGGCAGGCGCAGGGACGCCGGCCAGCAGTGCCGCGACAAGGGCGAGGGGCGAGATCCAACGAAGCATCAGGATTGTCCGTCAGCGCGTAAGCCGGTATCCGACCGAGAAGCTGAACGCCGTGCGACGGGCGAACCCGGAGCCGGCCGCCGGCGGCGGCCCGAGCGGGATGAAGGCCTTCACGCCCACGGTGATCGCCCGGTCCGTGCCGAGCAGGTTCCAGAGCACGGGCATCTCAACGCCCATCGTCATGAACACGCGGTACGCCCCGGTCCTCCCGGACCACAGCTCGAACCCGGGAAGCCGGAGGGTGACGAGCCTGGATCTTGGAATATACACGTCCAGGCTCGCCGGCGACAGTTCCACGACGAATGCTCGGGAGCCGGCCCCCGGCGCGGCCGGCCGCCCGGCGTCACCCACAACCCCCAGGCTGATGCCAGGCCTCCAGTTGATGAACGCGAGGGCCCCCTTCAGCGCCTCGAGCCCCCAGACGCCCGGGTTGAACTCCACGGCCGTGCCGACGCTGGCCGGCGCGGTGTAGGCGGACACCCGGACAGCCAACTGCGAACGGGACGGCACGTCCTTGGGAATCGTCCGCTCGTCGAGGAAGTGCGGCGTGACGTCGACAATCCTGCCGCCCACGACATGCACGATCAGGTAATGGAAACCGGCGCGGGTGTGGTCGTCGGTGATACGGATGGTCCGCCCCGCTCCGGCGCCTGACCCTGCCGCGAGCTTCCGGTTGTAGAGTTGCGAGATCTCATCGAGGCGCTCCGGCGCGAACGACCGCCTCAAGGGGCCGCCGCCGCCACCCGAGATCGTCCAGCGCAGCGTACGGTCGGGCTGGCCCGCCTGTGTCTTGACGATCGAGAACGTCTCGAAGGCGTGGACGCACGCGCTGAACAGGTAGGGCGCGTCCGAGAACAGGATCTCGTCCATCAGGGTCGCGTCGCCGGTCTCCGCCGGCGTCTGGGGAAGCCCCAGCGCAAGCCAGTGGCTGTAGTCGATGCCCGGATCGTAGATATTCCGGCCGCCGTTGATCACCGAATGATGCAGCATCGGCACGATGCTCTTGCCGTGCTCGCGGGCGTACGCCTCGACTGCGTGGTAGAACGCGGCCTGGCCGTTGAACGGGCTCTCGCTGAACAGGTTCAGGCGATGCTGGTCCTGCGCGGCCGGGTAGATCGCCTGCTTGAGGCGGGCGAAATTGGGATACTGCCAGCCCCGCGACATGGAATCGAGCAACAGGTAGATCGTGTCGCCCGCGTCGACACCGTAGGCAATCATGTTGTCGGAGCTGACGGCCGGCAGTGTGCCGTAGCCGGCGCCCCGGAAGATCGGCGCCAGCTCGGCCCCGAGTCTGGCCTGCCCTGCTGCAACCACCGCGCGGTCGCTCCTGGCATCCCAGGGGAACGCAAGCCGGTAACGGCCGTCGGTGCCCGCGGCGTACCGCGATGTCAGGATCGCCCGGGCCGCGGGGTCGGCTGTCTTCGCCAGAACCCGGTCCCACGCGTCGCGGGACAGGTCCGCCGGCACGGGGTACAGCACGTGCGGATCGGCGATAAAGCGATCCCAGGCGAAGAACTGCTTGAAACCGGCCACGCCGGCCGGTGAATCAAAGAGATCCCTGTAGCGCGTCTGGGTGTGCGGGAGGAACCGCAGGAGTTCGTGGTTGCCGATCGCCGGGATGACCGCCTTCTCCGCCAGCAGCCTGGCGATGTTCGGGTACGGCTTGTCATCCAGGCCACGGCCGGCGAACGTGCGCTCGAGGTTGTCCCGCTGGCGCGCGCTCGACCCCTCGTACACCATGTCGCCGAGGAGCAGCACGAATCGGATGCGGTCGTAGATGGACGCTCCGGTCCCGGGATCGGCCGCGCGCAGCACGTCCCCGGCGATCGTCTCGAAGACATCATGCCCGTACGAACGCACGCTGTTCTGGATGTCGCCGACGAGCACGAAGTAGTAGTCCGCCGATCCCCGCCCGGCGGCCTCGATGCCGGCCAGGGCGCGGTGCGCACGCTCGACGTTCGCTTCGCCGAAACGGCCCGGCGGCGCGGCCGCACCGATGCCCTGTGGGGCGACAGGCGCGGAGGACAGGGCCAGGATCGCGAGCGTTCGCAACGCGATCCCGGCGGCACGAGCGGGGGCTGGCACCGTTTCCCTTGTCCCTAGAACTTCACACCGAGGAGGTACGACACCCGCGTCTCCGACGTCCGGGCGTCGGTCGTATGGAACCGGCCGAACCGGTTGATGCGCTCGACCGAGACGGTCGAGAACACCGGGCTGTGCGGCAGCGCGGCCGTCAGGCCCGCCGACATCACCAGGCGTGAATCCGTGAGCGGGCTGTCATCGAGAAGCAGGTCCTGATTCCGATCGCCGTGCTGGAGGGACGAGAAATGCCGGTAGTCGATGCCGGCTGTCGCGCGCAGGAACCGGTACTCCGTCTCGATGCGCCCCGCCAGCCTCGGCCCCAGCGCGTAGTAGAACCCCCAGTTGTGCAGCGTCGTCTTCACGCCCCAGATGTCATGGTTGGCGGAGTACGCGTTGAACGCCAGCGCGTTGATCATGCTGAAGTCGACGCTCGCCGACAGATCGAGGCGGGTCCGCCACGAGCCGTCGTACCGCGTCACGCTGAGGGTCGGCCCCGGCAGGTGAACGGCCGCCAGCTTGTCTGTGTACTGCGTGGGCGTATCGCGCGGGAACCACCGCATCTTCATCCCGAGGTCGTGACCGTCATAGGGGACGATGGGCTTCTTCTGGAAAACGTCCCAGGCGACCTGCAGGCCGTACCACAACTCGTAGCCGTGCCGCTGTTGGCTGTCCTGCGACCCGTCCTGCTGCACGTTCCGCTTCCACCAGCCGAACAGCGTGGCCCGTGTGCCGATGTTGAACTCTTCGACGCCGCTGCCAAGCGTGCTCACGTCGGCGTGGGCGCCAACGTCCATCGTGTCCCGCGAGTAGCCGTGGTCGACGCCCGCCTTGCCGTAGCCCGGAAGCGCCACCAGCTGCAGGTCGAGATTCGCAGACCCCTGCGTGCCGGTACTGCCGGAATCCATCAGCGCCCCGCTGCGGGCGCCGAACGACACGCGGAAGTCGTGCCAGTCGTCTGCGGGCGTGCGCGCCGGCCGCTTGCGCCCGTCCAGGAGGTCGTTGATCGCGACCAGCGGATTGGTCAGGAACTCGACGACCCGGTTGCCGAATCCGGGCCGGTTCCGGAAGTGGCGGCTGATCTGGAACAGGGGCTCGCCGATGGCCATGCCGCCGGTCGACGTGAAGATGTGGTCGTTGATCGACGACACCTCGCGCCACTCGGCGAAGTACTCCCAGAAGAACGATCCCACTGCGGAGAACAGGAACGAGTTGCCGGCGCTGAGGCCGTTGCTGCGGCCAAACGAGTAGTAAATGGCCCCGGCGGCGCTATGCGTCCAGTTGAGGCGCATGTTGTTCGAGTCGAGGCGGATGCCTTCGTGATTGAAGAACTTGCGCGTCTGGTCCTTCCAGTTCAGCTCGAATTGCCAGTCCTCGATGAACGTCGAGTACTTGCGCCAGTAGTTGGCAGCCGACACCAGGATGAACGATCCCTCTTCCAGAATCGCGCGGCCGGCGTGCTTACGGGCAGCCGGCGCGACCGATGAGGCAGGCGGCTTCCCGGTCGGGGCCTTTGACAAGTCGAAATCTACGGCGGAAAGCAGCGCGCGGGGATCGAAGATCGACGCGGCGGGGGTCTCTGTCGCGCGTTCCTGGGCGAACGCCACGCTCGAACTCGACGCGAGCCACCCGAACAACAGCATCGCTGTCCATTGGGCAGCCCTTGTCCCACGACGGCTCATCTGCACGCGTCTCCTGGTTCCCTCGGGCCGGGGCGATGCATCCGCCCGAGACCAACGAGTCATCCGGCCGCCTGTTGGGGGCTGGCGGCACGGCCTGACCAGAGACAACAGGCAGAATCCCCGGGGAATCTATTCAGTTTACACCGCAGGGCCGGGTTAGCGGGAAACCGGTTCCCGGCCGCCCGAGTCGGGGCGCCATGCCCGGTCATGACGACCAGCCGGCGTCGAATGCGGATTCGACGCCGGCCGGCCGCCGCGGATCTACTTCTTCTTCGCTGCCGCGTCGAGCAGCTTCTTGAACGCCTCGTCGTCGGTCTTGAAGTCGCGGACGGCCTGTCCCACCCGCGTCAGCCGGATGCCGCGGATACCCTCGCCCTTGGCGATGTCCTTGAGCACGCCTGCGCCCGCAATCACCCGGCCGATCGCCGTGAACTGCCTGTCGAGCGCGGCGTTCTTGTCGAGCGTCACGTAGAACGCATTCGGCCCGGACACACCGATGACGCCGGCCCCGTCGTGCTTGATGGCGGCATTGGCCGCCTTCGGGAGGGCCGGGATGGCCACCGACTTCTGGATGTCTGACGCCACCACGGCCTGGATCAGCTTCTTCGTGACGTCCACCTTGCCGATCGGCGGAGGCTCCGGCTGCCCGGGCGCGCCGCCGCGCCCGCCGCCGCCACCGCCCCGGCCGCCCGCGCCCGGTGCGACCTTGCCTTCAACGATGCGGACGAAGTTGGCGACCTGGAGCGGCGCGTTCACGTAGTCCAGCGTCGTCATGAACTGCTTGACCTTGTCGCCCGATCCCACGGTGACCGTCGCGTACAGGCCATCAGCCAGATAGACGCCGTCGCGCGTCAGCAGCTTGTCGAGATTGGCCACGCCGTAGGCAACGACGGCCGTCACGAGCGCGGAATGCTGATGATGCTCCTGGTAGGGCACCAGTTCGCTGTACAGGTCATTCAGTGTGTGCCACGCGAAGTTGTAGGTGTAGCCGCTGATCTCCTTGCCGTCCGGGCCCGGCCTGGCGCTCGTCGAGGCGAAGCTGAGCGTCGGGATCCCGGCCACCTCGAACGAGGACGGATCGGATCCGCCCGGGCTGGTCGCGTGCGCGCGGGGCAGCCCCTTCTGCAGCTTGAACGGCCACTTCGGATTCAGGTTGGCGAGCGGCGCCGTGACGGCCTGGAAGTCCGCGTACCAGGTCTCCGGGACCGTCGTACCCGTGAAGGCCACCGGCGTGTGGTCGGTCTGCGTCATGAAGGCGATCTTCCCGTGAAGTTCGGGGTGCCGTTTGACGAACGCCTGCGATCCGACCAGGCCCTGCTCTTCCGCGGCAAAACCGACGAAGATGATTGACCGCTTCGGTTTCGCGCCGGACGCGGCGATGAGCCGCATGGCTTCCATGCCGATCCCGATTCCCGTGCCATCGTCGACCGCGCCGGTGCCGCTGCTGAACGCATCGAAGTGGCCGGCGATGATGACGCACTCGTCTGGATACGTGGTGCCTCGCAGTGTCGCCACGACGTTCTGGTACTTGACCGGCCCCATCTTGAACCAGTTCCGGATATCGAACTCGAGCACCACCGGCTCCTTCTTCTCGACGAGCGCCTTGATCTCGTTGTACTGGGTGTCGAGGAGCTTGATGTCCGGCAGGACAGGCAGCTTGTCCCACGAGGCGACGTAGCCATCGAGCATGCTGAGCGGCGGCTCGGAGTTCTGGAAGGGCTGCGCCGGCGCGGGCGGTCGCGCGGACTGGATCGTGCCCAGCGCGCCGGCGTCCACGAGCGCCTTCGTCAGGGGCGGAATCATCTCAGAATCCAGGTACTCCGGCGTACCGTCCGCCAGCTTCGTACCCTTGCGCCCGTCGCGGCCGAAGCCGGACGACGCCCCGGCAATCAGCACCCACGCGCCCTTGAACGCTGCCTTGTTCGCGTTGATCTCGGCGATTGCCTCCTGCACGGCGGCGCGCTTCTTGTCGGCGTTCTCTTTGGCCACGGCCTGCCCGCCGGTGGCGCGGCCCGGAACCGAGAAGGGATCGGCCTTGAGGATGACGACGGGGCCGCGCTGGATGCCCTTCGTGCCCGCCGTGAAGCTCGGCGTGCCGAAGCGCAGGGGCTTCTCGGCCGGCTTCAGCATCTTGCCGAACCATGGACCGCGATTGAAGCCCACCGGCACTTCGCCGACATCCTCGAGTTCCGCCTGCAGGCCCCACTGTTTGAACTGCCAGACCATCCACTGCGTGGCGTCGTTGTACGAGCTGGTGCCGGTCTCGCGGCCGCCGAACCGGTTACTGGCGTAGTCGTTCCAGGTCATCACCTGGTTGTCCTTCGTGCCGATCTGGATGATCTTCTGGAGGACGGGGTCGTCCTGGCCCTGGGCCAGCGCGCGGTAACCCAGTGCGCCGCCAGCCAGCAGTACGAAGACGAGCATCACTCCCAGCGTTCGTTTCCTCATCTGTCCTCCGGTACAAGTAGTGCGGTCATCAGGGGTGCTTCGAGAATCAGCCGCCGCCCAGCATACGCCAACCGGCCGGCCGGGTCATGGGGTCCCGGCACTGCAGTGTTTCGGTCCGCGCCGCTCGAGCACGGCAGCGGTCCCGAACTGCGCGAGAACGGTCACCTGGGAACGGATGTCGTTCGGCACGACCGGCAGGTCCGCCACGGCGTACGGCAGGCCGGCCGGTTCGATCCAGCGGGCCATGGCGTTGCGCGGAACCAGCCGCGCCTCCAGTTCCGCATTGCCGTCGTTCCGCGGGTTCCCCATTACGGCCAGGTGCAGCCAGTACGCAACGGACTCGCTCGCCACGAGGTAGTCGACGCAACCGGGCGGCACGTGCGCGCGCGCCCACCGGCCCGCGTCGTACAGCCCGGCCGACACGACGGGTTTCGGCCGTGGCGTGGCGGCCAGATGCCGCGCCACCAACACGGCCGCAATGAGGGTCGATGCCCAGGCCAGCGACGATCCAATGCGGCGGGCGTGCGCGCCTGCCGCCGCCGGCCGCTCCGGGAAACCGGCCGTCCAGTTCCAGACCTCGGCGAGCGTGACGGCGCCGGCGACGGCCAGCGGATACACCGCCAGATACGCCATCTTGAGGGCGTGATAGGGCGTGCCGGCGCCGCGGGCACGCGCCGCGCCGTACAGCAGCGCGGCCTCGAGCGCGATGGCCGCGACGAACACCGCTGTAGGGCGGCCCCTCCGGCGGAACGCCAGAACGGCCACGCCGGATGCGGCCAGCAGCGGGAACACCCAGCCGAGATTGGCGGCCGATGGCCATACAGCCAGGCCTCCGGATTGGGCGATGCCCATGACACCCCAGCGGCCCGCCAGGTGAACCACCGCGGCGCCGGCGATTGGCGCCGCCGCACACGCCACCAGCTGCAGGCGGCGCGCGATCGCCATGTCCTGCCTCGCGATCGCCACAAGGCCGAACGCCAGCAGCGGCGCCGCCACCCAGATGGGCCAGGCGAGGAACACGGCCACACTCGCTGCGGCAAACACGACCAGCGCGGACCGGGGCGCCGCGGGACGGCCCCAGACCACGAGCGCCCACCACATCACGACCGCAAACAACTCGGCCACCACCTGCGCGAGGAACGACCATTCGGTGAACGATCCGACGAAGAACACCCGGGGCAGGAACAGCAGGAGCACGGCGGCGAGGCCGAACGGCAGGCGCGGCACCCGATCCGGCAGGACGCGGAGCGTGATGAGCAGGACGAACGCCACCTTCAGCGCCACCGTCAGCGCCAGCAGCGTGTGTGTCGCGTGGAAGCCGTCGGTGCCGGCCCACGCGCCTGCCAGAACGATCAGGATGTGCGCGCCAGGCGTGTAGGCCGCCATTTCGCCCATGCCCACCGGTGATCCGTGCACGAGCGCCCAGTGGCGCTCGATGTAGTCCACCAGCACCAGGTGATGCGTGAGGTCGACGCCGCCGCCCAGCGGCACGAGGGACGGCCACGCCATCCAGATCAGCCAGGCGAACACGCCGCCCGCGGCCGCCAGGCACGCCGCCAGCTCGGACCAGGCCCACCGCGCACCGCGGCCGGTTCCCGCCAGCGTCAGGACTGCCGCGATCACGCCCAGACCGAGCAGGAGGCGGGGGTGGATGGCGAGACCCGCCTGGTCGCCCAGCCACGCCGCGATCATCGGCACGGCCAGGAACGCGCAGACGCTCACGACGGCGGATTCGGCGCCGGTGATCGCACCGTATTCCCTGGGTCCCGGTTCCGTCATTCCTGCTCCCTGTCGAGGGTCCCCGGCGGCCCATGTTAGTCAATTGACGGGACAATCCGGAAGGATGTCCGCCGGCGATCGGGACGGGCTGGAAGATCACGTGCGACGGGAATTGCGCCCCGTGTATCCTCCGTGCCCGGATCGGGGTCTGAATCAGAAGGAGGGTGTGCACCCGTGAGACGATTCCCGCTGTTTGCGCTCGCCGCCTGCGTTGTCGTCCTCACGGCCGGGTACACCCTGCTGGCGCGCCAGCAGCGGGTGCCGGGCACGATCCGGGTGGGAATCACGCTCGTCCCCATCAACGTGGTCGTCACCGACAAGGACGACAACCCGGTTACCGACCTGACTCGCGATGACTTCGTGATTCTCGAGAACGGGGTCCGGCAGGCCATCGCGCACTTCTCCATCCAGGCGCTGACGGCGCTCGCGCCGGCCGCCGATCCTGCGGCGGCGAAGGCGCTGCTGCGGAAGGTGCCGGTGGCGTCGCTCGAGCCGCAGACCCGCCGGACGTTCGTCATCGTGCTGGGCCGCGGCAGGCTCCAGAGCCCCTCGAAGAGCATCGACCGCCTCATGGACTTCGTGCGGAAGGATCTGCTGCCGCAGGATCTCGTGTCCGTCATGGCGTGGAATCGCGCCACCGACTTCACCGCCGATCACGAACGGATCGCCCAGGTGCTGGAGCGCTTCAAGAAGGGCCACGAAGGCGTCGAGTCACGCATGGCGCTGCGGTTCAGCGGCCTGGCGGCGATCTACGGCAGCAAGGAAATCCCGAAGAACCTCCAGCCGGAGATTGACAGGATTCTCGTCGTGCCCGGGGCGGTCAACGCCCGCCACCTGCCTCCCGGCAGCGTTACCGACGCCGGCACGATCGCCGACACCGCGCGCCAGGCCACCGATGGCCTGCAGCGGATGGAGACCGAATCGGCGGGCGCGATGTCGTCACTCGATCAGCTCCAGGTGGATTCCCTGACGGACATGTCGTTCGACGATTTCGTGTCCTCGAACGCCCAGACGATGCAGGACCTGCAGAATCTCTACACGGCCGTGGAATACCTGCGGTACGTGGACGGCGAGAAGCACCTGCTGTATTTCACCGAGAACGGGTTGTTCCTGCCTCGTCTCGAGCACGACAAGAGCCTGGCCGCCATGGCCAACGACGCCCGCGTCACCATCGACACGTTCCAGACCGGCGGCGTCGACGTGTCCGGACTCCCGTCGGCCGCCACGCCCGGTCCGACGCTGTTCGGTGCGGGTGGCGGCGGCCGCGGAAGCGCCGGTGCGGGCGGCGGCGGTCAGCAGCAGAACCGGGCCGGCAACTTCAGCCGGATGTTCGCGCTGGCGACACTGCGGAACATCGCGACGATGACCGGCGGGCGGGCGTCAATCCACGGGGACATCGGCAAGGCGCTTTCGAAGGTCGACGCGCTGACGCGCGTGGAGTACCTGTTGGGCTACTACCCCGGAGGAGCCTCCTGGGACGGGGCGTACCGCAACGTCACCGTGCGCGTGAGACGGCCCGGGCTGAAGGTGTCGTACCGCCGCGGCTACTACGCCCGGGCTTCGCTGCAGCCGTTCGATCGGAAGGCGTTCCTCACGTACAGCCGCATCGCGGCGGCCGGCCAGTACGAGAACGAGGTCAAGGACATCCGCGTGAAAGCCGCGGCGGCGCCGGTGGCGGCGGCGGGTGCCGCCCCGGAGGCGCAGATCGATCTCGTCATCGACCTGTCGCGCGTGCCGTTCGCCGAAGCGGACGGCCTGCACAAGGCGACGCTCGACGTCACCACGTTCTGCGGGGACGCGCGCGGCCGCCTCCTCGGAGAGAGCTGGCAGACGATCCAGCTCGCGCTGAAACCGGACACCTGGGAGCGGATGCGCAAGGAGGGCCTCCACACGCCAATCCGCGTGGCGCTCCCCGCGCAGGGACAGACATTCAAGATCGTCGTGTACAGCTACGACGCGGATCTGGTCGGCAGCGTGCTGACGAGACTCAAGCAGTAGGACCGGGCGGGGGCGGCGCTTCGACGACGGGCGGCATGGTGTACCTGACTCCCCTGCGCACGATTTCGTTCGTCGGGAGCATGCTCAAGGGATAGGCGGTCCTCAACCCCTCCGCCAGGTGCAGCTCGAACGGTTCGCCGAGGCGGTACCAGACATCGTCGGTCAGTACGAAGACGCCGGGCAGCCACTCGGGCTTCCGGCGCGACGCGATCACGACAACATCCACGCCGGGCTGCCCCAGCCAGGCGCCCGTCACGGCCCGGTCGGGCACGGCGGGGCCTTCGGCCTGCAGCCTGGCGTGTTCGTGGCGCCGCCTCCTGGCGCGGCCGAACACGCCCCGCCCGAGCGCATCGATTCCCGAGAGGAGGAAGTCGCCGCGGGGATCGTCCACGATGCGCGCGATGCCGCGCACAAGGGACGAGAGCGTCAGGTAGGTGGCGACCAGTCCCCACGGCGTCGCGAGTGCGGTCACGAACGGCATCGCGATGCCGCCCGCCTGGATGTGCAGCGACGTCACATCCCCCGGGCGGTGGCCCCCGGGCGGCGTCAACGGCGCCTGCCGTTCGGCTGCACGCAGGAACACGTCGACGTTGGCTGCGGTCATCAGGCCGGCATAGATGAAGTAGTTCCAGATCTGGATGAACACGCCGGCGACGAAGGTGACGATCGCCGACGGCAGGACCATCCGGGATACCGGACAGGCGCTGAAACGGTCCCAGTAGCGGACGGGCAGGAGGGACAGGAAGAACGCGGCCAGGGACCGGAGAACGGCGCCGATGCCGTGGTCCGATGCCTGGCCGCGCATGTGCATCACCGGCCTCGAATAAACAGACCTGGTCTATTTATCCGGGCCTACTTGAAGAGCGGGTCCGGGCTGACCGTCATCTTCTTCGTCGCGACGTCCTTGCCGTCGACGGTCAGGGTCACCTTGTAGACGCCGGGTTCAACCGTGTTGCCGCCGAAGCCGCCACGGCCGCCGCCGCCACCGCCGCCCCCGCGGCCGCCGCCCGCGGCCGGCGCGCCGGCCGCGATGCGATTGAGGCCCCAGAACACGGTCTGCAGGCCCTTCTTGACGCTCGGCCGCAACGCCTCCGCGGAACTCTGCGAGAGTTCCGCGATCGACGTGCCCTCGAGGTCCTTGATGGTCACCGTGACGGTCTTCGCATCGGCCTTCAGGTAGTAGTAGATGTTCTGGCCGACGCGCGGATTGTCCGCCTTCGCCATCTCACCGAGCGTGTCGCCGCGCCGCTCGTAGCGGTTCCACTTGATGGTGTTCTTGATGTCGAACAGATGCGCGGCTTCCCCGAAGACCGCGGGTGTGAACTCCTTGATCGGGCCGATGTCGGCGACATAGAAGCCACGGCCGTAGGTGGCAATCGCCATCTCGCGGTCACGCTTCTGGATCGCCATGTCGCGGATGACGGTGTTCGGGGCGCTCGTCGAGAACGCCGCCCACGTCTTGCCCTCGTCGATCGACACGAAGATTCCCTTCTCCGTTCCGATGTAGAGGACGTTGGCGTTGTCCGGGTCCTGCTCGAGGTCGAACACGGCGGCATCCATCCCGCCGCTGATGTTCGTCCAGGTCTTGCCCAGGTCCTTGGTCACGAACACGTACGTCTTGTCTTCGCTATGCGTCCGGTAGCCGCTGAACGCCGCGTACGCCGTGTTGTCGTCGAACGCCGACGCCACGACGCGCTTCACCCAGCGATCGCACGGGATGAGATCGCCCTTGACGCCCGCCTTCGGCTTGCAGGCGGCATCGTAGAACTGATCGGTGATCGAGACCCACTTGCTGGCCGGATCCGCCTGCACCCACACATTGCCATCGTCGGTGCCGGCCCACAGCAGGCCCGGCTTCCGCGGCGACTCGGAAATGGTGTACACCGTCGCCCACTGCAGGTTGGTCTTCTTCGCCTCATCCAGCTTGACCTTGTCAGCCTTGGACAGGTCCGGGCTGATCCGCACGAACGTGTTCGGGGCCCCGCGGCTCACCGATTTCCACACGTACTGCGACCCGATGTAGACGATCCCGGGGTTGTGCGGCGACAGCAGGATCGGCGCGTTCCACTGGTAGCGGAGCGCCGGCTCTCCCGCCTGCACCTGCTGCGGCGTCAGGCGCGCCGCCAGCGACGAGGTCTCGCCGGTCTTGAGGTTCATCCGGCTCGACGCGCCGAACTGGCTCTCGTAGTAGATGTACTCGGGATTCCACCAGTCGCGCACGACGACGAAGGCGTCGCCCGTCGGCAGGTAGGTCCAGTCGTTGCCGAACAGGCCGTAGCTGTTCCGGTTCTGCGACGGACCGAGCCACGCGCCGTTGTCCTGCGTGCCGCCCATCAGGTTGTACGGCAGCTCATTGTCCACCGACACATCGTAGAACTGCTGGATGTTGATCGTGCTCTTCTGGCTCCAGTGCTCGCCGCCATCCCAGCTTTCCGACAGGCCGCCGTCGTTGCCGCTCAGGATGTGCTTGCCTTCGGCCCACACCACGCGGTGATCGACGTGCGTCTTGCCGTTGCCGCGATCCCACGGGGCGACGGTGAACGTCTTGCCGGCGTCCTTCGACACGGTCGTGTTGGTGTCGCCGCAGTAGACGACCTTGTCGTCGGTCTGATCGACCCAGATGCGCCCGTAGTAGCCGCCCTCGGTCTGGTTCACCTGGGCGCTCCCCACCTGCGCCGCGCCGCGTCCGCCGACCGCCTGGCCACGGCCGGCCGGCTGCGCTGCCGCAGGGGTCGCCGCCGCCGGCGCCGGGGTCTGTCCTCGGCCTGCCTGGTCGACCGGCGGGAACGGCTTCGGCACCATGATGGGCGTCGGCGAGATCACGGGCGGCGTCTGCTGCTGCGGAATCCCCAGCGCCTCGCGCGCCTCGTTGGTCTCGTCTTCGCGTGCCTGCGCGGCCGCGTCGAGTTCAACCGCGTCCGCCTGCGGAACCGCCGGCCCGCCGGGCGCCGACACCTTGTACTCGGTCATCCGCTTCCAGGTCTTCCCCTGGTCGTCGGTGCGGTAGACCATGCCGTTCATCTTGACCGGCGCCAGATTGGCCAGCGCGCCCGAGTACAGAATCTCGAGGACGTTGCGGTTGATCAGCTGGAACCGGCCCTTCGCCTCGGTCGAGTCCGCCGCCGCGGCCGGCTTGGCCATCAGCTTCGCCACCTCGCCGATGTTGACCATCAGGTCCTTGTCGGCCGCCAGCGTCTTCTTCGCGGCCGCCTGCAGCTTCGCCACGTCGACGCCGCTCTTCGTCACGAAGTCCTTGTCGCCGACCAGCGCGTTGAACTTGGTCACGAGGTCGGCCTCGGTCGCGCCCGTCACCGGCGTGAACTTGGGCGCCAGCGCGGCCAGGTCGGCGTTGATCTTGAACGCCTTGAACTTGTCGATCGTGAACCCTTCGTGGAACAGGACGGATCCCATGGCGCCGCCGCCGAACCCGCCGCCGCCACCGCCACGGCCCGATCCCGCCGCCGCGGCCGCCCGGAAGTTCGCGACACCGTCAGCCTCGCGGAAGCCGACCACGGCTTCCTCGTCCACGCGTGCGTAGACGATCTTCGGATTCTTCTCGAAGATCGTGAGGCCGGTCCGGCCGAGCGGCGTGCCCTGTGGCGGCAGCCCGCCCGCGAGCCGCGTCCACGTCTTGCCGCCGTCGGTCGTCTTGAAGAGCCCGTTGTCGGCGTCGCGATCGTCGTAGGTCCAGGCGCGGCGGTAGTGCTTGTAGGCGGACGCGATGACGATGTTCGAGTTCGTCGGGTCAATCACGAAGTCGCCGACGCCACGGTCCTTCATGGGCCCCAGGTTGGTCCACGTCTTGCCGCCGTCGATGCTCTTGAACAGGCCGCGCTCGCAGTCCATGTCGTTCGAGTAGAGCTTGCCTTCGGCTGCCGCGTACACGATCTCCGGGTTCTTGGAGTCCACCGCGATCATCGGGATGAAGTAGCTCTTTTCGAGCCCGATGTGCGTCCACGTCTTGCCCGCGTCCGTGGATTTCCAGATGCCGTTGCCGTGCGTGCTGGCACGCGCGTGCATCGGCTCGCCGGTGCCGAGGTACAGGATGTTGGAATTGGACGGCGCGATCGTTAGCCAGCCCATGCTCTCCGTGCCGTACTTTTCGAAGATCGGCTCGAAGTGGATGCCGCCGTCGACCGTTTTCCAGACGCCACCGGTGCCGCCGAGCACGTAGTAGGTCTGGCTCTGGCCGCGCGGAACCGCGAGGCCGGACACCCGTCCCGAGAACGTCATCGGACCGACCCAGCGCCAGCTGAACTGGTTGAAGTCGTCGGCCGTCACCGCGCTCTGCGGTGGATTCTGGGCGTAGTTGATGGCGCCCAGCAGGCACACAAGTGCCGCGAGAAGAATGAAGAAATACGTCCGCGATGATCTGAACACTGATCCTCCTTCGCAGCACGCCGCGAGGGCGCGGGGCTGCCGATCCCGGAGAGCATATCCCAGTCAGGCCGATCGGGTAATATCCCGGTGTGTCGCCCCCGTGCCCCGAAGGAGTGCCCGCGTGAACCGCATCCTCTCTACCCGTTTCCGGCTCCCCCGCGCCGCCGCGCTGGGAATCGTGCTCGGCCTGGTCTGGGCGTTCGCGGGCATCACGGCCTGCACTCCCCGGACGCCGCCGGCGACGGCCCCCGCGCCCGTGGCGCAGCCCGCGCCCAGACCCGCCCCGGCGCCGCCCGTCCCGGCGGCCCCGCCCGCCGTGCCCGCGCCAGCTGCGGGGGGGCCGCCCGCCGCGCCGCGGCCGCCCGCGCCGCCGCCGCTGCTCGGCCACCTGACGCGCGCCATGCTGCAGGACTACGAATCGTGGAAGCCGCTCTTCGCCGCGCAGCCGCCCTACGCGCCGGACGCCGCGTCGGTCGCCGCCATCAAGGCCGGCGCCGGCGACGTGACCGTGGTGCTCGTCATGGCGACCTGGTGCCCGGACAGCAAGCGTGAACTGCCCCGGTACTTCGCCATCATGGATGCCGCCGGCGTGCCGGACCGGACACTGACCATGGTCGGCGTGGATCGCACCAAGAAGGACACCGAAGGCCTGACCGAGAAATGGGGCATTACGCGCGTGCCGACGTTCGTCTTCCTGCGGAAGGGCCAGGAAGTCGGGCGGGTGGTTGAGCGGGTGCCGGCGGGATCGACACTCGAAGCCGAAATTGCGAAGGTGCTGGGGTCGAAGTAGCCGCCGGCGGAGCTAGCGCCCGTCGCCGGTCGGGCGCCCGTAGAGCGATTCGGCCGTCGGCCAGGGAACGGCCGCAAACAGGTCCGGCGTGTGGTCGGGCAGGACGCGGCGCGGCAGTACGAACGGCTGCGCCGCCGGCGCCGCAGTCCGCATGGGAATCCGGTACGCCTTCCCGGCCCGGATCTGCGACGACGTCAGGCCGTTCGCGCGCATGATGGCCCCCACCGTGGTGCCGTAGCGCCGCGCAATCGTGCCGAGCGTCTGGCCTGCCAGGGCCACGTGCTTCACCGTAAAGACAGGCGGGCTGACGACCTTCAGCGCCACCAGCATCGGATGGGCGCGCCGGCCGAGTTCCTGGGCAACGGCGTTGTAGAAGCGCACATGATAGTGGGTCCGGTGGCCGACGACGTGCCGGACGACGGCCTGCGCCGAGCCCCGGCCGACCTGGAACACGCGGTCGAGCCATTCCTTGTCTTCGCCGGTCGATAGCGCGTACTGGTAGAGCAACCGCTGGATGCGCAGATCGAGCAGGATGGCCTCGACGTCGGTGCAGACGACGAGAGCACGAACAAGAGCCCAGTTACGCGGCAAGTCGAAGTTCGCCGCGGTGCCCGGCGTAAACCACTGGTCCCTGCCGTTCTTATAGAAGAAACCCAGGTCCGCGTCGCGGCCGCCCTGGTGGGATTCGTGCCGCTTCAGATGTCCGCCGTTGGCATCGCTGATGTCGCCAATCGTGAGTGGCGGGGCGTCGGGGTAGATCTCGTGGACCTTCCCGATCGCGGTCTGGATGGCTGCAATCGTCTCCGTGGTGCCCCACGCGTCGGCGTTCGGGGCAATCGCCCAGTACGGGCCGGCCGGCATCCGGACGGAATTCAGCAGGATGGCGCTGCCGGGCGAGCCAATCGAGAGCGATCCCAGCGCGGCAGGCTCGGCCTTGACGCGATCGAGCAGGGCCTCGTCGTTCAGCTCCAGAAGAGCGGATGGGCCTGCTCCGGCCCCGGTGGTCGCACGGGCGGCAGCCGGTTCGGCCGGCGGCATGGGGGGCACCACAACCGTTCCCCACATAGGCCAGGCCGCCAGCCACAAGCCGGCGATGATGTCGTATGGTGTCGGCATCTAGTCAGTGGGAGAACTGTCCCCCGAATCGGGGGGCGGAGTCAAGGGAACCGGCGCTTCCGGGGCCGTCCCGTCGAGTTCGCGCAGGCACTGAATGATGAGCGCGGTTGACTCAAGGTGCCGCTGGTGAAAGCGGGTTTCGAAATGGGCCAGCGGCCGGACCAGCCTCAGGACCGCCGTCCTCAGGATCCTCCCGGGCCATCCAAACCTGGAAGGCGTTTCCCTCGGAATCCCGCGCAGTACCATTTGTTCGGCTTCCGCGAACGCCCGCTCAGCCGCCGCCAGGCGCAAGGCCAACTCGGGCCGGCGTGGATTCTCGTCGGACGCCGGCGGAACCTCGGGGGCGGGTTCGGCCTTGTCGTGCGCCCTGGCGATCGCCTCGAGCCGTTCCCGAAGAAACGCCGCCGTCCGGACTGGAGACAGCCGGTGGGTGATGTCCGCCCTCGCCCGCTCGCCCCGGGCGCGAGCGAGCGCCGGGTTGTCGAACACCTCGCGCATCGCCGACACGGCCGCCGATTGATCCGGTTCGGCCCACCTGTCCCCTTCCGGGTATGGCGCGCACCCGGCGGGAACGAATGCGGGCCGGCAGGGAACAAGGTAGCTGTTCTCCGGTGTCATGAAGGCGAGGTTGCCCGAGTACGCACTGGCAATCGTGGGCTTGCCGAGAGCCATCGCCTCGGCCATCGTCAATCCAAACCCCTCGGCTCGGTGCAGGGAAACGTAGCAGTCGCACAGATTCATGAGCGCGTCGCGCTCGCCGGCTTCCAGGTAGCCGTCCCTCACGATGATGTCCGGCCGCCCGCCGATGGCCGCAAGGACCTCTTCGGCCGGGCCGCGAGCCAGGTGGCCGTTGATCGATTTCAGCACCAGCGTGGGTCCTTCGCCCGGTTCGAACGCGCGGCAGAATGCCTCGATCAGGCCGATGGCGTTCTTGCGCGGCAAGTGACTGAGGAAGTCGAACGAAAACAGGAACAGGTAGCCCTCCGGCAGATGCAGGTCGGATCTGGTCAGGGGCGCGGGCGAAGGTTGTCGCAGCGGCAGCGGGCAGACGTACACGGGCGTGGAAACCGTCCTGCGGACCGCCTCCGCCACGTACTCGCTGGCGACCCAGATCTCGTTCAGTTCCGCGGCTGCGGGCTGGTACTCCCTGGGCAGTTGCTCTGTTTCCCAGAACCAGAAGCCGATCCGGTAACAGCCATCGGTCATGGCCCTGGGCAGCGCGTCGATGACGCGGGGGCACTCGTCCGCGTTGGCGCATACCAGGGTCACACCGAACGGGCCTGTCGCGGCGCTGGCGCGGTACGGGTCGTTCTGACGGCTCAGCGTACCGGCGCTCGAGACCGTCGCGACGGGAATGCCGTCGAGCTCGGCGGCCGACGTCACCAACCGGGCGACTTCTCCGACACCGAGTTCGGCGTTGAAGTAGCCCGCAATGTTGATGCCGCTGGTATCGGGCGCATCCGGCCGACCGGGCGGCTGGATCGCTGGCGCGGGCGGCCTGAGGGCCGCGGAAATCGAGACGGCCGCCCAGGGGTCGTTCCTGACCCAATTCAGGTATCCTTCCGCGCCCTCACCAAACGGCCAGGGGAATGTCCGCTGGATGTCGAGCCGCCTCTCGTACAGCGCATAGAGGTATCGCGAGATCCGGGGGGCTTCGGCCGACGGCGCGTTGAGCCAGTCGATGAGTCCCGGCCCGTTGAACGGTACGGGCGGAAGCGGGCGCTGGCGCCGTTCGGCATCCATCAATTCGCGGCGGTAGAGCCGCCGCATGGGTTCGTCGATGGGCGTGCCGTCGGGAAGTGCGGAGAACCCGTAGGCGGCGGGCTCCGGTGATCGGCCCGCGGCCCGGACACGCCGCGCGTATTCGTCACACAGCTCGCGGACGGCCGGCTCCTCGCTGATCAGGATGCGGGGATTGCGGCCCTGGTGCTTGCTGAGCAGGTGCGGGACAGAGCCGTCGAAGCCGCTGAAATGATAGAACCGCAGCGGGCGGCCGTTGACCTCGAAGCCGGCGGCCGTGCGCACGACCCGCCGTTCGTGGAGGTTCCAGTACGCCACGTTGCACCCGGGGTCACTGACAACTTCGTGCGGAAACAGGGTCGAGACGTAGTCCATCCAGCGCTGGTCGGTGAACAGGCCGCTGTCGGGATCGGATACGCAGTAGCGGCGCAGCCGGCCCCACCACCAGTCGAGGAAGTCCGTCATGGCGGCGCTGACACCCACGAACCCGAGGTTGTAGACGCCGGCACGCAGCACAAAGACGTCGCTCGCCTCGAACCCGTCGTCCGGAATGGGCGCGAGCACGTGCGGGGTCAGGAGAATGCCGTTCGCTTCCGTGCGCTGCCAGAGATGCTCGATCGAGTCAAATACCTGGATGTCCGGATCGAAATACAGGACCGAGGGCGCTCCATCCCGCAGCAGGCGCTGGATGAGCAGCGGTTTGACCGCGGTCGAGAGCTCGGTGACGTCGTAGATGAAGGCGAGACGCTGACGTTCGTCCGCGTCCGGCAGGACGTCTTCGAACCGGAGTGAATGGAACAACGCGGCGTCGGCGGCGTCGGCGGCACCGTCGATCACCAGGACGGTCAGGCGGCATTCCGGGTGGACGGCCGCCAGCGATTGTGCCAGGACACGGGCGTGGGGCAGGTAGTTGCGGGCGACGATAGTGCAGGCGTTCATGGTGAGATGGTGGTTCGTGCCGGGCTACTCGTCGGCCCCGCTCCCGGCGAGACGCGCCGCGCGGGCTTCCGCCGCTTCAGCGCGTCTGAAGGCCTCCTCGAGTGCTGCGTGCGCGGTCACGAGCTGGCCATTCTTGCGTTCGACTTCCGCGGTGAGTGTCCGGGCGTAGGCCTCCGCGGTGCCGGCGCGTCCCGCCTGTTGCCCGATTTGCTGCAGCGCCGACGCGAGTTCGGCCTGCCGCCCGAGGGCACGCAGCGCATCGTGTGCGCCGGCGAACCACTCGCCCTGCGGTGACGGCCCGAGCGGCTGGAGGACGGGCGGCGCGATCGCCCCCGTTCCGGCTCCGCTCAACGCCGCGAGGACGGCCCGGTGGTGCCGCCGGATGGACTCACGCATCGCCGGCTGAACGGCTTCGAGGTGGGCGCGCACGGACGCCCGCGCCTCCCAGAGCTCCACCGCCGCCGGGAGGAGCAGCCCCAGGGCCGCCTCACCAACCGGCAGACTCCATCGTTGCAGGCCGACGTGCGCCAGGGCCCCTTCACCCTTGGTCCGCGTGTACAGGTCCTGGTGCAGGAGCAGCGCCGGCGTACCCGCGGCCGTGGCAAAGACCAGCGGATGATAGCGGCTGCTCACCACCAGATCGGCCTGCTTGCAGTACCACACCGCTTCCGGCGGCGACGGCAGCGGCGCGGCGCGCAGCGCGGGAGACCGCCCCGCCGCCACCAGGGCGTGCGCCACCGCGACGTCATGAGCCGGCGCTCCGCCGCGATGCCCGACGTGCGGCACGATCACCACGGCCACCCCGGTGCGGCCGGCCAGATCGACGAGTTGGGCGGCGAGCCGGGGAACGGTATCGAGGCCGTCGGCATCGGTCCCGAGCGGATTGAGTGTGAAGGCGATGAAGCCGCCGCCGCCCGTGATGGCGTCGGCGGCCGAGGGCGCCACGGCCTCGAGCCCGCTGGCGTCGTCGACCTGCAGTGACAGGCGCCCGGGTGGCACGCCAAGGGCCAGCGCCAGCCGGTACGAGTCCTCCTCACGAACGCCAACCAGGGCGGCGCTCGAGAGGATCTCGCCGACCAGATCCCGGGACGGCGCGGTCAGCACCGGACCGATCGTCTGACCGGTCACCACCACGGGACGGCCGGCCAGGCGGGCTGCCCGGACGAGTGCGGCCCGTCTCCTGACGTGATCCGGCCAGACGGGCGAGAGATTGCCGCCGCCAGCGATGATCAGGGCGTCATGGCGGCCGACATCGACGTCCAGGTCCGGTCCCGCCACGGACGCGTCCCCGATGACCGTCCACTCGACGGCCACGCCCTCGGCGCGTATTCCTTCGACCAGCCCGAGCAACATCGATTCGTCGCCGACGTGGTAGGCGTCGGTGCGTCCCACGTCACCCACGACGAGCCAACGGCGCGGGCTGGAGATAGCCATGACTTGGTTGGACCCCGATCGGTGCGCCACCGTTACATCCCGCCTGACGATCGGCGATGGAGGCTAACGTGCTAGCCTCTCATCATAGAGGGCGGCATGGCAAATCTGTCCGACGAGCAGTTGCGTCACTTCGAACAGTACGGCTACCTCCAGCTGGGAACGGTGCTGGACGAATCGCAACTGGACGCGCTGCGGCGGCGCCTGGATGCCATCATGCTCGGCGAGATCCGGAATCCCGGCCTGCAGTTCCAGCTCGATACCGGCGGCGCGTACGAGGCGTTGGCGGATCCGGTCGCCGGACTTCCCGAGAAGACGCTGGGCTACCGGAAGGTGCAGGGGCTGGAAACCGATCCCCTGTTCCTGGAGCTCATCCAGCGGCCGCTGTTTCGTGATGTCTGCGCCAGCCAGTACGGCCGCCACGCGAGCGTCTCGATCTTCCGGGCGATGCTGATGAACAAGCCGGCAGGCCAGGGCACCTACCTGCCGTGGCATCAGGACGCCGGTGACGTCTGGAGACTCGATCGTGACCCCGTCGTGACGGTCTGGATCGCCATCGATCGCGCGACACGGGCCAACGGCTGCTTGCAGTTTGTTCCCGGCAGCCACAGGCTCGGGCTGCTCAGCAAGTACGGCAGCACCGTCAGCCCCGAGCATGCGGCCATCCACTGCCCCGACGATGCCGTCCGATACCTGGAGGTTGACGCGGGCGAAGCCGTCGCGCTGCACAACTGGGTGCTGCACCGGAGCGGCGTCAACCCGACGGACGCGCCGCGCCGCGCGCTGGTCTTCTCCTACATGGATGGCCGCACGCTCAACGCGCTCACCGGGAAACGGTTTCCGGTTGTCTTCGGCGAGGCCGAGCCCCCCGAAACGGCGATGCCGTTCCTCAAGGCGCTGCGGGACGAGAATAACCAGTTGAGGACAACGGCGTCCGAAGCCGGGCGGTACGCGCGGAGCCTGCTCGAACACGCGGAGCGCCTGGAACAGGCCAGGGCCGAGGCCGAACGATATGCAAAGTCCCTTGAAGCCGAACTCGCACGCGACCGGCGCAGCTGATCCCGGGATCGCCCACGCCTCTCCGGCGCGGTTCCTGGTGCTCGCCGCCGCCTGGAGCGTCGGCCTCTTCGCCTTGCTGAGAGCCCCCTGGTTCATCACGTACGCGGCGCTGCCGTTCACCGAGATGCAGGCCGCGATCGCCCGGTGGTACGGCGGCGGCGCTACGCCGGCCGTCGCCGGCGCATCAGCATCCAGG
>Ga0334722_10000325_pt1 | contig 73218 bp, 78 predicted proteins | sample C3_bottom_MG_FD_207210 | JGI IMG/M metagenome (GOLD analysis project Ga0334722, IMG submission 207210) | Sediment microbial communities from Yellowstone Lake, YNP, Wyoming, USA - C3_bottom | ecosystem: Environmental > Aquatic > Freshwater > Lake > Sediment | place: USA: Wyoming | collected...
TGAAGATATTAGATGCCGCGAAGGAGAAGGTCCCGTGCCCAGCGGTCATAATAATAACAGGCATTCCAAACAGCGAGGGCGCAGCCGAGGCGTTTTCCAGGGGCGCTTCGGCCTTCCTTGCCAAGCCGTTCAAGGTGGACGAGCTTATAGAAGTCATCACACGCGTGATGGACGCGCGCGTGCCCTGCCCGTTCTAAACCTATTTAAATGTTGAGTGTCTGAATCAGGCGGGGACCTCCGCGGCCGCCTTTTCGCATATGGCGGCTGGGAACAGCTCCTCCATTACGTCGGCCACGGATACTATCTCATGCGCCCTGGGCGCGTTCGTACCGCAAAACACCAGCCCGTTTTCCACATCGCCCCTCTGTGCCGCTCCGAGCGCCATTGTAATGCAGAACCCCTTCTTTTCGGACCGGAACGAGCAGTTCTTTATGCAGTTAGCCACGCATTTGTGGCCCTTGGGCGCGCCTTCTTTCACCGCGTCCGAGAACGGGTTCCTGAGCGCCCTTCCCGGAAGCCCCACGGGGCTTTTTACAAGGGTCACGTCGCCGGGTACTGCATCTATGTACATCTGTTTGAACGCGTCCGACGCATCGCACTCATGGGTGCATACAAAACGGGTGCCCATCTGCACGCCGCGAGCGCCGAGGGCGAATGCGCGCAGCATATCATCCCTGTCCCATACGCCTCCCGCCGCAACCACCGGTATATCGGCCTTTATCTCGCGGGCAAGGAAGCCGACCAGCTCCGGGACTACCTTGTCGAGGGAAAGCTCCGGGCTGAACACGTCCTCGGCCTTTGCGCCCAGGTGGCCACCAGCCGTGCCAGGCGCCTCTACCACGAACGCGTCCGGCTGCCTGTGATAGGCCTTCTCCCATTTCCTTAATATCAGGCTTGCGGCCTTCACGGAAGACACGATAGGCACGAGCGCGACGTCAGGGAAGCCCTCGACGTATTCAGGCATATGCATGGGAAGCCCGGCGCCCGATATGATGATCTGCGCGCCGTTTTCGGCCGCGGTCCTCACCATGTCCTCGTAGTCGGTCAGGGCCACGATGCAGTTGACCGCCAGTATCCCAACCGGCGAAGTCGCGCGTGCACGCGCAAGCTCATCTTTGAGGGCGAGCTTGTTCGCATCGAAATAATTTTTACCGTTGTAATGGCTGGAGGTAAGGCCGAGCCCTACCGAGGCTATGGTCCCGACGCCTCCGGCCTTCGAGACCGCGCCGGCCAGGCCGGACGCAGAAATACGCACTCCCATCCCGCCCTGGATGAGCGGATACGTTGGGGTATGTTTACCGATTTTCAGTACTGGCAGGGATGTACTGCGGCCTGCAGGGGGAAAGTCTTTACTCTTATTTTGCACTTCAATTCCTTAGATAGTCTGTACGCTTACCGTTCTTACAATGGGCATATAACTCTACCACCTATCGGTATATATGGCAACAATAAAATACACAACCAATTATTGTTGACGGCAGGTCGAGTGCCCGGCATTGGATGGCATCTACTGATAAATAAAGGGTAAATGGGGAAAAAGTAGAATTTTCTGCTACTTCACTTATGCAGCCGGTCCGCGCTTAACGCCCCGCCGTCAGCCGTCACGGCGGCCAAGGGTATAGGCGCCGACGGCCTTTTCGAGGTTTAACGCACGCACATTAAGCTCCGTAACCTGCGCCGTCCCGTCCTTCAGGCCGCCCTCCCCGAGCGACTCAATGGACCGCACCATATCGTCCAGTTCCGAAGCCGCTTTCTTTATACCTTCGACTCGTTCCCTGTTCGCGGCGAGCATCTCCCTGAACGAACGCTCAAGGCCGGGGAACTCGTGGCCCTGGCCGATATTCACTTCGAAGTCCAGGCTCCCAGCCCCAAGCCGCCTGACGGCGTTTAACATGCCTTCCACCACCCTGCCCGCCTTCATCGAGTAATAAAGGGCCAGCATCCCTATAACGAAGACGCCGAGGACGAAAAGGACCAGGCCGACCTTCACCGCCACCGGCAGTATTATTTCACCGGTGCTTGCGGCCCTGATGTGAGAGCGGAACATGTTGTCCTCAATTGCGGCGTTGATATAATGTGACATGGCGGCAATGGCCACGGCTATGCCCACGGCGGGCACGCCGACGAAGACGGCGATGAACCTGCCCTGATACCTTTTGTTTATGAAATACTTTCTTCGTCTGTTGTCCATCCGCTCACGTCCTGAAATAAGAAAGCCTGTCGTTAAGCACCTTGGAGAATCCTGACAGCCTGACAACCAGCCCCGCCAGCTCCGTTTCACGGCCCCCGCCCGCATGGCCGGACTCAGCTTCAAGCCTTTCGGCCGTCTCCTTCAGCTCCTCGGCAGCGGAGCGTATATCCGCCATGCGGTCCCTCAGCTCCCGGACTGCGGCTTCCATCTCTCCTGCTACGTCTTTCATCTCGTCCTTTTCCCTGAGCTTCACCCTCACGGAAAGGTCGCCTCCGGCCAGGGCCTCGGCCGTCCTCATAAAACGGTACAAAGGGCCGGATATCCTGTGCGACATCAAAAGCGACGCGAAGAATATGAGCACCGCAATTATAATAAATACGTAGAGGTCTATTTTGATTATATCCGGCAGTGCGGTATCCCGCACATTGTTGAGTGCCGCCCACGCGTGTCCGTAGGTACCCTCTATGGGACTCCTCGTAATGTAGTAGAATACGGCGTCCGAGGCCAACAGGCCCAGCAGGAGCAGGACCGCTATCTTCCATGTAAAGATGTAATGGAAACCCTTCTTGAACATATTTTCCTCCGATAAGAAGAACGACTTAACTATAAAATATACAACCGTTTTGCGATATGGTCAATTTCCCCCCCAGGGCGGCCATGCTGCAAATAACCAGTTGTAATCCAGGGCCACGCACGCCCGCCTACATTTTGTAATTGACTTGACACCTCGTAACTCTTATTATTAAAAGGCCCGTCCGATTTTTTCCCTTTTGATGAGGTCGCCATGAAAATAAAACTTATCATGCCGGCATGGCCCAAGAGCTCGCTCTGGGGCAAGCTCGGCTCAGGCATACCGTCACTGTCTCTCGCAACCGTAGCGGCGCTGACGCCGCCGGAGCACGAGGTCGAGATTATATACGACGAGAAGGGCCCTATAAACTACGACGCGCCGGTGGACATAGTGGGCATGACCGGCATGACCCCGGTCTCGAAGCGGGCGTACCAGATAGCCGCCGAGTTCAAAAAACGCGGCGTGTTCACGGCGATGGGCGGGATACACGCGACCATGTGCCCCGACGAGGCCAGCGAGCACTTCGACTCCGTGATAGTCGGCGAGGGTGAGCGCACGTGGCAGAAGCTCCTCGAGGACTACGCCAAGGGCCAGACGCAGAAGTTTTACAAAAACGACGGGATGATAGACCTGACCACCGAGTCGCCCATCCCGCGCCTCGACTACTACAAGGGCAAGGGCTTCTTCCTGCCCAACATCATACAGACGACGCGCGGCTGCCCGCACAACTGCGAGTTCTGCACCGTGACCGAGTTCTTCGGCCGCTCGTACCGCCACAAATCTCACGAGCAGATAGTCAAGGAAATAGAGGCGATGGACCGCGACCGCTTCCGCGGCAACGAGGTCTTCTTCTGCGACGACAACATAGTGGCCAACAAGAAGTTTCTGATGCGGATGTGCGACGACATAACGCCCTTCAAGCTCAACTGGTACGCGCAGAGCACGGCCGCGGTGGCCGACGACGACGAGGTATTGGACAAGCTGGAGCAGTCCGGCTGCAAGGTGCTGTTCGTTGGGTTCGACTCACTCAACAAGGAGTCGCTGAATGCGATAGACAAACGGCATAACGTGGTCGAGAAGTACGAGACGGTGGTAAAAAAATTCCACGACAGGGGCATCTCGATACACGGCTCCTTCATGTTCGGCTTCGACCACGACGAGATGGACGTATTCCAGAAGTTCCTCGACTTCGGGATGCGGGTGAAGCTCGACGCCGCGTTCCTCACGGTGGTAACGCCCTTCCCCGGCACGCGCATACACGAACGGCTGAAGAACGAGGGCCGCATATTCGATTTCGACTGGGAGCATTACGACATATCCACGGTCGTCTACCAGCCGACTAAGCTATCCGTCAAGGATTTGCAGGAGGGCTACTGGTGGATGTTCCGCGAGTTCCACACCTTCCCCAACATATTTAAGCGTCTCTGGGGCAACACCCCGTCCTGGATGATAAACCCCGGCTCCAACATGGTGTTCAAGGTTTTCGGCGGCAGGACGTTCCCGAAGGTGAAGGACTACGGGAGGTTTAAGGGGAAAACGGCATAGCCCGTTTTACCCGGCCCTCTCCATCCCCTCGGCCGAGATAACCTGCTCCTCCTGCGACTCCACTATGTCCTCGGCGATGAGCCTCGACACGTACCTCGCGAGGTCCTTGGCCTCCTCGCCCATCAGGTCCTTGAACTCCACCGCCATGCCCGGCGGGAAGGTGAAGTAAACGTCGTCGTGGAGCCCCTTGGTGTAGATAACGGCGCCTTTGAGCTTGAGGGTCTTGCCCGCGTCCATAGGCACCGTTACGCTCACCTCCGAGCCCACCGGCAACGGCTCCTTCTTCCTGAGGAACATGCCACCCTCGGACAGCGTCTCGGTGAACATCTCCTGCGCCTCGCCGTCGTATGCCACCGATACCTTCATGTGGTGGTTTATCCGCAGGTGCTTCCTCTTCCATCCGAGCGGCGAGAACAGGTGCTCCTGCAGCGCGTAGTGCAGGTCACTCAGTCGCACCGGCTTCCTCAGGTAGTCCATGCAGCCGAGGTCCTTGCATTTTTTGACGGCGTCGCCCGTGGTGTCCGACGTTATCATGAACAGGGGCGTATCGGATAGGGACTTGTCCTCTTTTATGCGTCTGAGCGTGCTGACTCCGTCCAGCACCGGCATGTGCACGTTTATCATTATGAGGTCGGGCTTCATCACCTTGAGCACCTTCATCGCCTCGGCCCCGCTGCACGCAGGCACTACGTCGTAGCCCATCCTGTCCAGCAGTATGCACATGTACATGATGAACGTATCGTTGTCGTCCACTATCATTATCTTCTTTTTATCGTAGGACATACCGCTCACCCCTTTCGCCAGGCCCTGTTCTCATAAAAACAACAAATGCCCGCTGCCGTTTCGGACGGGTAGGGCGGGCATTGTATAGACAGGCTTACTTTCCATGGCCCAACCCGTAAAACTCGGTGGTCTTGCCGAAGTTAATGCCTGGCATCGAAATACAGCTTTTTTATACTATACGATTTTATCGGCCTTCGCAAGATATTTCAGGCCGGCAGCGTCGCATCCGTAGGTATGGTGACCTGGGCCTTGGAGCGCCTCCGCCTCCTTCTCGGCCGCTTCTTGGGCGCGGCCTCGGCATGCTCGCCCGCGGCTGCTGCCGGGGCCTCTTCTTCCGGCGCCGTCGGCTCCGCCGTCATCTTCTTGGCCTTTGATTTCTTCAGGGCCTGGGTCTTGAAGAGGTCCTGTTTCTCCATCTTGGCCATGCGGGCATGGCGTTCCTTTATGCTCTCTTCGGCCAGGAGCTCCTCCGATATGGACTTGCCCGTAGGAGTAACGGCCTTCCGCGGGCCTCTCTTGCGTGAAGGCTTCTTCTTTTCTACGACGACATCCGGCTCAGGCCCAACCTCCGCCTCTGGCTGTGCGGCATGCCCCAACTTCTGCTCCAAGCGGTCGAGCCGCTCGTTGAGCCTCGCAAGCCCGCTCCCTCCCGCCTCCGGCATGCAAAATAGCTCTATTGCCGCCGCGGCCCTGTGCAGCTCCGGCTCGGACATCTTGGCGAGCCTCTCTATAACCCTGAAAAGCTTGGAGCCTTCGTGTATCTTCTTGCCTTTAATATGCAGGCCCTTCTCGGCAAACCCGGCGGGGGCCTCGACCGGGCTTCCGCAGTTTGGACAGTTCATATATTCTCCTTAAATGATTATACCTTGACGGCCCCAACGGCCGGGCCGGGCTTTGACGGCTTCGATGCACTACTTTACTTGCTTTTCGCCCCGCTTGTCAAGGCCGGACTTAAATTTAGATACTCGAAAAATTTCTTGACTTCCTATCCAGTCAGTGTAATATACAGAAATAAACCAACCAGTCGGTATAATTATGAAGACACCAAAAGAGAACCCGCCCGCCAAAGAGAAGTTCCTGGGCACGGCCCAGAGGCTGATGCTTTCCAAGGGCTACACCGCGACCACCATAGACGAGATATGCCTAGAGGCCGGGCTTACCAAGGGCAGCTTCTTCCATTATTTCAAAAGCAAGGAGGACCTGGGCAAGGCCGTGCTGGACCGCTTCGTAGCGAATACGTTCAGGGCGGAGCAGGAGGCCGGCCTGTTCGTCGAGCCCGACCCGCTCAAGAAGATCTACGGATACCTGGACTACATAATAAGCGTCAATAAAGGGCCCGGACACCAGACGGGCTGCCTCATAGGCAACTTCGCGCAGGTGCTGTCCGAGTCCCATCCCGAGATAAGGGCCTTGTGCGACAGGCACTTCTCGTGGTGGGCGGGGTTGATGGAGTCCGTCATGAACGAGGCCGCCGCCGTCTATGCCCCGCAAAAGAAGATAGACGCCCAAGGCCTCGCTGAACACGTTATCGCCGTTATAGAAGGCTCGCTGATCCTTGCAAGGGCAAAAGGCGACCCCGGTCCCATAATGGAAAGGAACATCAACAACCTCAAGGGATACTTACGGACGGTGTTCGAATGTTAACCATAAGGAGGGTTTGCCATGTACAGGTTCATCCCGGCTATACTGCTTGGTGCGATGTTGTTTGCAGCCACCTGCGGCGCCGAGGCAGGCGATACTAAACCAAGTATCAGCCCAGAAGAGACCAGAAGAAACCTGATCGACCTGTACTGCCCGTTGATGCTTGGGTTCTATGCCCAGAAGGGCGACACGGAGATGGTGAAGTTGTTGCTGGCCGGGGGGATGGACGCAAACGCGGTCGCAAAGGGTAACGGAAACACAGCTTTGATGCTTGCGGCCAATGCCGGGCATATGGACACAGTTGTACTGTTGCTTGAAAACGGGGCGGACGTCAACCTGCCCAACAACGACGGCGAAACACCGCTCATAATGGCGTCTTCCAGATTGGAGGACGGGGCCGACGATATTATTTCGGTGAACGGCTCGGGTGAGATAACGGTTGTAAAGGCCTCACCCATAGAAAAGATAATAGAGCGCAAGAAGGACGTCGTGAGGCTGCTAATCGAGAAGGGCGCAAAGATAAACTCCGTGGCCGGAGACAAACGTACTGCGCTGAAGGCGGCGAAAGATGCGGGGTATAACGGCATAGCGGAGGCCCTTGTAGCCGCAGGGGCAAAGGAGTAACCGCCATGAATGCCCGTAGTGTGTATATAGTTGCCGCCGCGTTTGCCCTATTCGCGGCCGTACACAGCCTGACCGTATCGCGTGTGTTCAAGGACTTTGTGCTGGGCCTTATAGGCGAGACCAGGATGCGCGCGTATTACAGGCTCGGGTTCACGGTCGTATCCGTTGCCACGACCGCGCTTGCCGGGTACGTCATATTCACCCGTCCCGACACGTTTTTATACCGCCCTCCAAGCTACATACTCTGGCCCATGCACGCAGTGCAGTTTATCGGCTTGGCAATATTCATCCTCTCGCAGATGCCTTTTAACAGCGGGTACTTCCTCGGCATAAAGCAGGCGCTGGGTTACATGAAGACCGGCAATGCAGGCGGGAACATCGAGGGTATCCCGGTGGGCGCGCTCGTCACCACCGGCGTATACGGGCTCGTCCGTCACCCGATGTACCTGGGCGGCATACTGATGTTCCTGTTCGAGCCTGCCATTACCGTGAACAACCTGGTGCTTCGTTGCCTCGCGGTCGGTTATTTCGTCATCGGAGGGCTGGTCGAGGACAGGCGGTTTCTGGGCGAGTTCGGAGATGCGTACCGGTCATACCGGCAGGACGTGCCTATGTTCAATATCGTGGCGGGGGTGATAAGGTGTCATTCCCGCGAAGGCGGGAATCCAGGAATTTAGAAGTTCCTGTGTCCCCCTTCGACTGCGCTCAGGGCAGGCTCCGTGGAGGGACCCACCTTTGACTTTAGTCTAAAAGCTAAACCTACTGTGGATTCCTCGGCTACGCTCGGAATGACGATATGCTTCCTTTGCCTGTCGTCCCGACCCCTTCGGCTCCGCTCGGAATGACAACAAGTTTCCTTTGCATGTCGTCCCGACCGAAGTGGAGGGACCTACAGTTGATTTTTAATTATATAGGCTCTCACTCAAATCATTCCACGAAGGGTTGACCTTGTTTATCAATAACTCTTTCTTCTCTCTCCGCCAATTCTTTATCTGTTTTTCCCTTGTTATTGCCGCTTTAACGTCCTCGGTTTCCTCCAAATAAACGAGCCTGTCTACTTTGTACTTACTGGTGAAACCGGGGACCAGCCCATTCTTGTGCTCATATATTCTTCTGATTATATCGTTCGTGACGCCGACATACAATGTTTTCGTAATGCTTGAGAGAATGTAGACGTAATACATAAGTCAACTGTGGATTCCTCGGCTACGCTCGGAATGACAAACTATACTTCTAAAACAAATCCGCCTGACCCGTCCTGCCCTTCTCCACCTTAGCCTTCTTGAAGGTGAGCCCGCCGCGCGTGAGGTCGGGGTAGCGCGCCTGCTCCCTGCCTGAGAGTAGTCCCTCTATGGTGAGTATCTGCACCTTCGGGAAGCTCGACCCGGTGGGCGACTCGTAGAACCCGGTGGTGGCCGCTTCTGCAACCATTGGCTTGGTCGGCTCCGCGAGTGTAACGAACAGGCCGATGCTCGCCTTCTCGCGCTCCACTACATGTGCGAGGTCGCGCACCATAGCCACGCTGACGTTCTCGCCGCCTTTCACCGAAACCACTATCTTCTTCGCGGCCTCCCTGTCGTCCTGGAAGAATATCAGGCCGTCTATCCCCGAGTCCGCGCCTTTCTTTTTCCCTTGATATGGCTGTGCGTCCACGAGAGAGCAGGCCCACCACTGGAACTGGTACTTGTCCCTTGTGGCGAGGTCACGTGCGCCGTCCAAATCCTTCGGCGTGCCGTGCACCTCGAACTTTATGCCGGGGAACGCGTCCCTCAGCCGCTTCTCTATTAGCGATACCGCAAGGTGCGTGATGTCTATGCCTATCCACTTCCGGCCAAGCTTCTGCGCCGCGTGTACTGCTGTCCCGCATCCGCAGAACGGGTCGAGTACTATGTCGCCTTCGTTGCTGGACGCCTGTATAATTCTTTCCAGTAAAGCGAGGGGCTTCTGCGTGGGGTAGCCGAGAGATTCACCTGCCCCTCCAGCAATGTATGAAATATCATCCCAAAAGTCTTGGACAGCTACGCCAGGGCTCTCATCTAAAAATACTATACGGCATCTTTTTATAGGATTCCCATTCTTGCCTAATTTAATCCTGCCGTGACTATTTGGTACTTCTGTCTGCGGCATATTCCACAATGCAAGCATTTTGTCATAATCTGTCCTCCAACGGGCAGATGTACCCATGAAATCGAAGTCCTTCATTTTATTTTGAGGGTCAAGCATGTTCTCTGCCTTGTAATATCTACCGGAAGGTAGAAGATGCCATTCGCTTGAAATATATTCGGCAGAATAAGGAGTGAATATCTTATTAAAGGCATTCTTTGATGTTTTCGCATAAAAGAGAATTATATCAGACACTCTTCCAAAACGATTCTGAGGGTCATTATGAGGGCTGGATCTTTTCCATGTTATCTCATTCCTGAAGGCTTCTTTTCCAAACACCCCGTCCAGCACAACCTTGAGGTAGTGCGACGCGGTAGGGTCGCAGTGCAGGTACAGGCTCCCCGTGGGCTTCAATACGCGGTGGAGTTCGAGCAGGCGGTTCGCCATCATGGTCAGGTACGCCATCATGTCGTTCTCGCCGAGGAAAGCGCGGAGCGCCTGCATCATCTGCGCTACGTCGGTGTTGGACTGGTGGAGAAGCTCGGCGAACTCGGCCTCCGCCTGCGCCCCCCAGTGCCAGCTGTCCTCGAACGCGGTAATCTGCGCGTCGGACTCGTGGCCCTTCGGGGATTTGAAAAGCAGGTTGTAGTCGCGTTTGGAGTTGAACGGCGGGTCAAGGTAGATGAGGTCTACGGACTCGTCCTTTATGTGCTCCCGTAGTACGTGCAGGTTGTCGCCGTAGTAGAGTGCGTCCATCCGGGGATGATAGCATAACGGCGTGTAAAGTCAAGGGTATTGCAGGGTAATAAGGAAGTTTGGATTACGGTGCCGGTTATTAAAAATGCTTCGTGGCAAAAGCCCGACCGGAGTGAGATTTGAGGTATATTTCAAATTCCGCGGCTTTTTCCCGTGAACGAAATGCAACAGCCGTTTCGATTCTCCATGGACGATATTTTGATGTGTGAGGAACGTGGCCGCTGTTATGGGCCTTAAGCCTGGTTTCGAGGTCTTCGGTAAGCCCTGTATAATGGCAAGTCTCGTCGTTCTTGCTGACTAATATATACACATAATGAAATTTATTCGTAGTGGCCTCTCCTCAATCTGGTTTTGAGGTCAATGAAGCCCGGCTTCGTCTTATGACTTTGCCGTGGCAGGCTCCGTTCTTGCCATGCCCGGAACTTCTTTGGCTTACCAGCCGTACATCTAATAAACGTACGTTGGCTTGCCAGGGCGCAGTTCGAAGAACGAAGCCTGGTGCCGAAGGCCGGGATCGAACCGGCACGGCCCTTACGGGCCAGCGGATTTTAAGTCCGCTGCGTCTGCCAATTCCGCCACTCCGGCAAATATGCGGGGTCTTAGGATGGAGGCGACGATCGGATTTGAACCGATGGATGGAGGTTTTGCAGACCTCTGCCTTACCACTTGGCTACGTCGCCCTGTAATTAAACAACAAGCCGGACAAGGTCCCGAACTCTTGAGCGCCCTTATGCCGGCTTGACTGTATTTTATGGAGCGGGTGGCGAGATTTGAACTCGTGACTTCAACCTTGGCAAGGTTGCACTCTACCACTGAGTTACACCCGCATTGTACAAAGCAGATAATATATTTAAGCGAGGCCCGCTTGTCAAGCACAAAATAATTAAAGCCCCTTTTCTTTCAGGACCTTCATCTTATCGACCAGCTCGTCCCTGTTGATTAAACCCTTTTCTATCAGCAGATACGCAAGCGCCTTCGCTATGAGGTCCGGAGAGGGCGTGACCTTCGCGGCCTCGGCGGCCTTGGCCTGTTCTTCCTGTTTCTTCTCTTTGCCACCGTAATGGATGACCTCGGCATCGGGGGATGCCTGCGCGGCCTTCACGTCCACCTTGTATTCGCGGCCGCCGCCTTCCCCGTAGAACCTCTTTATGGCCGCCTTGATGGTGGACTCGACCGCCATCAGGCCCTTGACACGCTTGCCCAGCTTGAAACCGAGCTCGTCTATGACGGGCAGGTCGAACGGGTTCGACATGGCGAGCGTTAACTCGTGGCCGCTCACCTTCAGAGGGAGCACCGAGTACTTGAGGGCCTCCTGCATGCTGATTACCTTGAGGGCCTCGGGCTCCGGCACCAGGTCCGCCTCGCTCAGGCAGTGGAGCTTTAACTGCTCCTCGAGCACCTTGGCTATGTCGTCTTCCTTCAGGAACCCGAGTTCCACCAGCGCCGAGCCTAACTTGCCTCCCCAGTTCCTCTGGTGCCCCATAGCGGATTTCAACTGGATCTCGTCGATGAGGCCTTCCGAGAGCAGTATCTCGCCGAGTTTTTTTCGTGAGGCCATGTCGTCCTCCAAATGGGTCGGCCACTTATAACTCTTTGCATAAAATAGCAAATTCCGCCGCCCCTGTCAATACCAAAAAAGCCGCAGGCGGGATTTATGGCTTGCACTGCCGGCTTGCCTGATGGTATAATTCCGAGTTTCTGTTAACTGTACCGGGAGGCGGTAATACATTTTGGAAAACGCGGGTTTCGTCAGGCTGGTCGATATAATGGCCAAGCTCCGGGGGCCGGAAGGCTGCCCCTGGGACAAGGAGCAGACCGCCGAGTCGCTTAAGCCGTTCCTCGTGGAGGAAACCTACGAGGTACTGGAGGCAATAGACGAAGGCTCGCCGGATAAGGTCAGGGAGGAGCTCGGCGACCTGCTCTTCCAGATAGTGTTCCACTCACGCCTCGCCGAGGAGCGGGGCGAGTTCACCATCCGCGACGTACTCGAGGCCATAGCCGAGAAGATGGTACGCCGCCACCCTCACGTATTCGGGGACAAGGACCTGAAGACCTCCCAGGAGGTGCTGGTTGACTGGGAGCTGATGAAGAAGACCGAGAAGGGCTACGAGTCCAGGAAGTCCATACTGGAGGGCGTGCCCCGGGAGCTACCGGCCCTGACACGCGCGCACAGGCTCCAGGAGCGGGCCGCACGGGTCGGCTTCGAGTGGGACAGGGTGGACGACGTCATGGCCAAGCTCGACGAGGAGGTCGGAGAGTTCAAGGACACCCTTTCGCGCCGTGACCCCTCCGAGATGGAGGACGAACTGGGCGACATATTCTTCGTGCTGGTGAACATATCCAGGTACATAGGCGTGAACCCGGAGGACGCGCTCCGGAAGACCATATCCAAGTTTATCAAACGCTTCCAGTACATAGAGGAGCAGGCAAAGGGCCAGGGCCGCGAGCTCTCCGAGATGACGCTGGAGGAGATGGACGGGCTCTGGGAACAGGCGAAACGGGCATGAACGGTAACGGTTCCGAGATAATACTGAAGACAGAGGGGCTCTCCAAGCGGTACAAGGACCGCTGGGCGGTAAGGGAGCTGAACCTCATGATACCGCGCGGCGACGTCTTCGGGTTCCTTGGCCCCAACGGCGCGGGCAAGACCACCACGATACGCATGGTGCTCGGGCTCATAGAGCCGACCTCCGGAAGCGTCAGCATAAACGGCCACGACATACACAAAGACCCTATGGGTGCGCTCCGCTCGATAGGCGCCATTGTCGAGACGCCGGCCTTCTACGGATACCTTACCGGCAGGGAGAACCTGGAGCTTCTGGGGAGCATATCCGGCGGCGTGCCCGGGTCGAGGATAGACGAGGTACTTTCCATGGTCGGGCTCCTGCAGCGCGCAGGCGACAAGGTCAAGGGCTACTCGCAGGGGATGCGCCAGAGGCTCGGTATCGGGCAGGCGCTCATGTCCGGCCCGGAAATGATAATACTGGACGAGCCTACCAACGGGCTCGACCCCTCCGGCATGAAGGAGATACGCGGCCTGATATCGAGGCTTGCCAACGATCAGGGCATTACGGTCTTCATTTCCAGCCACCTGCTCTACGAGGTGGAGGCGGTATGCAAACACGTTGCCGTCATCAACAACGGTACGCTCATAGTGCAGGGCCCGGTAGATGAGCTTCTGGTCAAGGAGTCGGTCAGGCTTGAGGCAAAGGTGTCCGACAGGGCTAGGGCTAGGGGACTTATAGGTGGGCTCGGCTTCGTAACGGACATAACCGAAGTGAACGGCGGGGCGCTCTCTATGAACGTGCCGAGCGGCCGTGTGGCCGAGGTGAACAGAGTCCTGGTGGAGGGCGGGGTCGAGGTCTCGGCCCTTATACCGAGCGCGGAGTCCCTGGAGGAGTTCTTCCTCGAGCTGACAGGCGGCGCGACCGGCGACACGAGGCCCGGCAAGGGGAGGGCTTAGATGGGCGGCGTCTGGACACTCACCAAAGCGGAAATCTACAAGCTGTCAAGGCAGAAGTTCTCGTACCTGCTGATAGCCTTCCTGATATTCAACGGGGTGCTCGTAGGCATAGGCTCCAAGATATTCCCCGCTATACTCTCCGCGATGGGCGGGGGCGGCGGGGCGGCGTTCGACGGGTACACCTTCGCATCCATAATAGCATCCGGCACGTTCAGCTCGGCGGGCGCGGGCACCATAGCGATGCTCGCCTTCTCCGGTACGCTCGTCGCCTCCGAGACGGACAGCGGCACTCTCAAAAACATTCTTGTCAGGCCGGTCAGGCGGCATGAGTTCATACTCGCAAAGGCCCTTTCACTATTATTTTACTGCCTGCTCATCGTAGTGGTAACCGCCGTGCTCAGCATGGCGGCGGGAGCCATATTCTACGGGATGGGCGACATATCCATACAGGAGACCGGCGAGGTATACAGGACGCGCGGCGACATGCTGTTCAACATGGGCGTCTCGTACGCCATGGACCTGCTTTCCATATACACGGTAGGCTGCATGGGGCTGTTGTTGTCGGTAATCATAAACAACGCGGGCTGGGCGGTCATAACGGCGCTCGTGGCCTACTTCCCCGTAATGTTCCTCAAGAACTTCGACTTCTTCAGCGGCTGGGTTTTCCCGGCCTACATGGACCTGGGGCAGAACATACTGAGGGAGATGGTGGCGGTAAAGTCCAAGACCTGGACGCCGGACATATACAGCTTCCTCGCGGTCAACCTGATAACCGTGGCGGTGTTCCTCGCGCTCGCCCTGTTGATATTTAGGAAAAAGGAAGTACACTAAAGACATGAAAACCCTGCTTGCCGCATTAATGGTGTTGGTGTCCGCATGCTACGCGATGGCCGCGGAGACCGCCTCATACAACCGCAACACCCTGCGCCTGCCTGCGCAGCTGATGGACCTGGCCGCCGCCGACTTAAACGGTGACGGCCTTTCGGACATCGTGGCCTTCACGGTCAGCACCGCAAAGGGCAAGGCCCCGGCAAGGCATGTCAGCGTCTACTACCAGAAAAAGAACGGGGGGTTCTCCGCAGAGCCCGACCAGACCTGGCCGCTCGACCCAGAGGCCGCCGTGTTCGACGTGGGCGACGTTTCCGGGGGCGGCAGGAAGGCGATTGCGTATCTCCGCCGTGACGGCCTGTGCGCATATCTGCCGGGCGCGGGGGGGTATGCCACAAGGCCGGTCTTCCTCGTGAAGTACCAGACTGCATTCTCCCAGCCCGACCCGCTCGACATGCCGCGCTGGCCTGTGTTCGTCGAGGGAGGCGGCAGGGCCGCCGACATAGCGCTTATCCCAGACATTAACAGGTTGGCAGTCTTCACCGGGGAAGGCGGGCAGTACAGGGCCGCGGGCAGCATAGAACTGACTGTCAGGACGAGCTACTCCCAGGGCATGGGTGGGGTCGGCACATCCGGCCAGCTCACCGCCACTCACAAGATGCCCGTGATAGAGGCGATGGGTTTCAACGCCCCGAAGGGGAGCGACCTATTTGTCACATGGGACGACAACGCGGACGTATGGACAAGGAAATCGGCCGGCTTTGGGGAGCGCCCAATGCTCAGGTTCAGGCCCGGGCTCCTGGACACAAACGAGAAGGACTCGCTCGACAGCGCCACCGTCCAGGCGGCTGACCTAAACGGCGACGGCAAGAAAGACCTCGTGGTAACCAAGATAGCGGGCGGTGTGGCGCAGTCCAAGACCCTCGTGTTCATCTACCTGCGCGGCAAAGACGGGAGCTTCCCCAGGAAACCGAACCAGACTATCATTACCGAAGGCGTACTCGGGCCGAAACTGGCCGACGTAAACGCGGACGGCAGGGCAGACATACTGCTGCCCTCTATAAAGATGGGCATAAAGAATTTCATCAACATGCTGACGTCGAAGCAGCTCCATATGGATATAGGGGTCTACCTGCAAGGGGCGGACGGGCGGTACCCGGACCAGCCGACCAAGGAGAAGGGCGTCAACTTCAAGCTGGATATATCGAGGCTCGGCAAGAACGCACGGCCTGTGATGGGCATCGGGAGGTTCAGCAGGACGCCCGGCTTAGGGCTTGCGCTTGTTACCGAGGAGGACCGGGTCTCGCTCTACCTGCCCGACCGCTACAGCATATTCTCGGACAACCCCGGCATCACCCTCAAGGCGGATACCCCGACCGAGATGGAGGTCATGGACCTGGACGGCGACGGGATAGACGACCTGATACTCACCTACAGAAAGAACCCCGAAAAGAACCGGCAGATTAACGTCTTCATCTCGAAATAGCCGCGCGCTCCGGATAATAAAAAAGGGGGCGCGATAACCGCGTCCCCTTCTGATACTCTATATAACCTGCCGGGCCTAACGGCTGCCCACGCCCATCAGCCGCTTGAATAGGCTGTCCTCCGTCTCGCCGCTTGCGCCTACACCGATGCCGCGTCCGACCATCCTTATGGCCTCAACCTCGTCCGGCGTCAGCGTTATGCCTATACCCTCCGCGGCCTTCACCGGGTCCTCCAGGAGCGCCCTCAGGAATTCCGGCTCTATAACCGCCTTGCCTACAAGCCTTTCTATTTCCGGTCTTGCCACAAAAACCCCCTGCAAAGATGTTGACACGTACAATCAAGATTGTCTTGAGTTTATCAGCGGGAATTAACGTTGTCAAGCGAAAGATGACAGGAGCATTACCGTAACGGTAGTGCCTGCTCCCTCCTCGCTCTTTATGGTTATCTCGCCGTCGTGGGCGTCCACTATCCATCGGCATATGCATAGTCCGAGGCCCGTGCCGCCCGAATCGCGCGAGCGCGCCTTGTCCACCCTGTAGAAACGGTCGAATATCCTGCCCAGCTCCGAGGCCGGTATCCCTATACCCGTGTCCGAGACCAGCACCGTGCAGATGCCGAGCACGTTCTTGAGCATGATGTCCACGCTCCCGCCTGCCGGGGTGTACCGAAGCGCGTTCTCTATCAGGTTTACGAAGAGCTGCCGGAGCCTGTCCCGGTCGCCCTCGACCACGCTGTCGTCACCCGCATTTAGTTTAATGCCGAGCGCGATACCCTTCCTCTCGGCAATCGGCAGCAGCTCCTCCCATATCTGGTGGAGCACCTCGTCGAGCCGCACGGGCGCCATGTTCACTACAAGCTCAGAGGCGTCGGCGCGCGCGAGGAACATCAGGTCCTTGACCAGGTATTCGAGCCTGTCTATGTCCTCCAGGTTGCTCTCGAGCACGCGCCTGTACTCGGCGACGTCCCGCTCGCGCCGGAGCGCTATCTCTATGTTGCCCTTCATGATGGTGATGGGGGAGCGCATCTCGTGCGAGGCGTCGGCGAGGAAGCGTTTCTGCGAGAGGACCGCGTCGTCCTTGCTGTTTTTCATCGCGACCAGCACGTCCCTGACCTCCTGCACCTCTTCGGGCAGGTCGTCCGCCGCCTGGGTGTCCTGCCAGCCGGACCCGCCGCCCCCGCCCGCGGACAGCTTCTTCAGGGGCCAGAACTCTATCGCGCATATGATGTACGCGCTCAGGAACACGGAAACGAAGAAGAAGAAACCTGAGAGCAGCAGGGCGAGTGGCCCGCCGACGGGCCGCACTATGACGTATATCCCCAGGGAGAGGATAAAAAACAGGAGGGCCAGCTGCGAGAGCTTGAGCGCTATCCTTGCCCTTAAAGAGGTGAACTTCATCCCTTGAGCATGTAACCCACGCCGCGGACGGTCTGTATCAGCTTCTTTTCGAAGCCCTTGTCCACCTTGTTCCTCAGGAAGTTGATGTACACGTCCACCACGTTGGTCATCCTGTCGAAGTTTATGTCCCATACGTGCTCCGAGAGGTTTGTCCTGGACAGCGGCTTGCCGACGTTACGCATCATGTGCTCGAGGAGCGAAAACTCCTTGGCGGTGAGTATTATCTCCTCGTCACCCCGCTTCACCTTGCGCGTGGCAGGGTCCAGGGTGAGGTCGTCCACCTTCAGCATGGTTATCTCGGCCTTGCCCCGTCTCAGAAGCGAGCGGAGCCTCGCGAGCAGCTCCTTGAACGCAAATGGCTTGGTCAGGTAGTCGTCGGCGCCCGCATCGAGGCCGAACACCTTGTCCTCGAGCGTGTCCCTCGCGGTAAGCATCAGGACCGGCACGTTCATGCCCGCCGCCCTGACCTCGCGCATGACCTCTATGCCGTTCTTCTTCGGCAGCATCAGGTCCAGTATCACCGCGTCGTAGGCGTTCGACGTTGCCATGTACAGCCCCTCTTCGCCGTCCGCGGCAACGTCAACCGCGTAGGCCTCTTCCTCGAGGCCCTTCTTTATGAAGCCCGCGACCTTCGGCTCGTCCTCGACCACAAGTATACGCATGGGGCACCTCTAATATGTAAGCTTCCCGTTCGCGCCTATGTCTTCCGGGAACCGTTCCGCCATGTAACTGACCACCAGCTCCCTCGACTCCTCGGCAGTCGCCAGGCCCATCACCCTCTCGGTGAGGCCCATAGCCTCCTTTAGCTCGGTCTGGCGTATCACCTTCTTCATCCTCGGTATGGAGTGTGGGTTCATGGAAAGCTCGTCGAAGCCCAGTCCCATAAGTATAAGGGCGTACAGGGGCTCGCCGGCCATCTCGCCGCACATCGCTACCGGGATACCCTCCTTGTGGCCCGCGTCCACTATCATTTTCAGAAACCTCAGCACGGCAGGGTGCAGCGGCTCGTACAGGTAGGCCACGTGCTCGTTAAGGCGGTCGATGGCGAGCGCGTACTGGATGAGGTCGTTTGTCCCTACGCTGAAGAAGTCCACTTCCTTGGCGAGGATGTCGGCTATGACGCCGGCCGACGGTATCTCTACCATGGCGCCTATCTCTATGTTCTCGTTGAAGGGTATGTCGTTGGCCTTGAGCTCGTCCATCACCTCCCTGACGATGCGGTTGGCCTCCCTGACTTCGGACACGCCGGATATCATCGGGTACATGAGTTTTATGTTGCCGAAGGCGCTCGCTCGCAGGATACCCCTCAACTGGTCCCTGAATATGTCCTTCTTCATCAGGGAGAACCTTATGGCGCGAAGGCCAAGGGCCGGGTTCACCTCGTCCTTGATGGGCACCGGCACGGGTATCTTGTCACCGCCCAGGTCGAAAGTCCTGACAACGACGGTGTACGGGTCCATCTTCTCGGCCACCTTCTTGCACGCGAGGAAGTGTTCCTCCTCCGTGGGCAGCTCGTTTCTGTTAAGGAACAGAAACTCAGTCCTGAAAAGCCCCACGCCCTTTGCCCCGTGCCTTAAGATCCCGTCTATGTCCTCGGGTATCTCGACGTTCGCCGCCAGGTGCACCTCGTGGCCGTCCAGGGTCTTCGCCGGGAGCTTGCTTATTTTTATCAGCTCTTTCTCGAAGTACTTGTAGCGGCGCTGCCTTTCCAGGTACTCCAGGAAGGTCTCCCTGTCGGGGTTTATCACGACGACGCCCTGCGTGCCGTCCACTATGATCGCGTCGCCGTTTTTCACCGAAGACGACACCGTTTCCAGGCCCACGACGGCCGGCATGTAGAGCGAGCGGGCCATGATTGCTGTGTGCGAGGTGTTGCTGCCGATGTCCGTTACGAAGGCGACCACGCGTTCCTTGCGCATATGGTAGGTATCCGAAGGGGCGAGGTCGTGCGCGACGACCACGGACTCCTCTGGTATATTTGAGAGCGGGTCGGCCGACTTGCCGGAGAGGTTTCTTAGTATCCTCTCGCCGACGTGCTCGATGTCGGCCTTCCTCTCCTTAAGGTAATCGTCACCCATGTCATCGAAAATCTTCATGAACCGGCCGACGACTTCCTTGAGGGCGTACTCGGCGTTCACCAGCTGGCCCTTGATAATCTCGATGGTGCCGTTGACCAGCATCTTGTCGTCCAGGATCATCAGGTGGCTGTCCAGGATATAGCCGTGCTCCTCCCCTATGTCCAGGGCCAGCTTTCTGCGTATATCCGCGAGCTGGTCCTTGGACGAGGCGACCGCCCTCCTGAAGCGCGCAATCTCGGCCTTGACCTCGCCGTCGGTCAGGGTGCTCCTGTAGACCGTTATGCGGCTCTTGTCTACGACGTAGGCCTTGCCTATCACTACGCCGGGGGAGACCCCTATGCCATGCATGACCCTCATATCGGGCCTCAAGCCTCCTCGTGGAACTTGTCTGCGATAAGTGCCTCTATCCCGGCCACAGCGGCCGACTCGTCCGAGCCGCTGGCGCGCACCACCACGCTGCAGCCCTTGGCGGCCGCGAGCATCATGAGCCCCATGATGCTCTTGCCGTTGACCTCCACCCCGTCCTTCTCGATGGTGATCTCCGAGGCGTATTTGTTGGCCGTCTGCACGAGGAGCGCAGCGGCCCTCGCGTGCAGCCCGAGCCTGTTCTGGATCCTTACTTCTCTCTCAAACAATCCGCACCCCTGTATTTATTTTTTCGCCTTCTGGTGTAGCATCTCGCTGGCCACTATAATACTCTTTACGCCGCCCTCCCTGACAAGCCGGACAAGCTCTTTTAGGTCCTTGTCCTTCCTGTGGTTTGCGAACTTTATTATCATCGGGAGGTTGACCCCCGTAAGCACTTCCACGTTGTCCTCATCCAAAAACGCGAGGGCCAGGTTTGAGGGCGTGCCGCCGAACATGTCGGTAAGCACCAGGACGCCGTCCTTGCTACGCACCTTGGAAATAGCGGCGCCTATCTCGTCCCTGGCCCTGTCCACGTCAACCCTGGAGCCGACCGAGACGGCCACGGCCGTGTCCATCCTGCCCACCACCATCTCCGCGACGCTTATAAGCTCGGTGCCCATGTTACCGTGACAGACTATGACAAGCCCTACCATCCGTCCTCCTTTTGAGGTTGGCTACTTCTCTATATCCCTGTGCCTGACTATTATCTCGGAGCCGCCCACCTTCATCCTGTCCTTCAGGAACTCGGCTATCGCGACCGAGCGGTGCCTGCCGCCCGTGCAGCCGAACGCTATTGTAAGGTAAGTCTTGCCCTCCTTCTTGTACAGCGGCAGGAGGTAGTCCAGGAGTCCCTTGAGCTTCCTCATGAAGCCCGCGGTCTCATCCTTCTTCCTTATAAAGTCCTGCACGGGCTTCTCCCGCCCCGTGAGCTCCTTCAGGCCGGGTACGAAGTTCGGGTTGGGCAGGAACCTCACGTCGAACACCAGGTCGGCGTCGTAGGGCACCCCGTGCTTGAACCCGAAGGACATCACCGATACGGTGAGCCCGTTTCCGCCCTGCCCGGGGTGGTAGTGCTTGGCGAGCTCGTCCTTGAGCTGGTGCACCGTCAGTGCAGTCGTGTCTATTATCTTGTCCGCCTTCTTCCTGACCTCCTCCATCAGCTGCCTCTCGAGGCGGATAGCCTCGACGAGCGTGATGTCCTTGGCCAGCGGGTGGGGCCGCCTCGTCTCCGAGAACCGGCGCACCAACACCTCGTCCGAGGCGTCGAGGAACAGTACCTCCAGCCCGTAGCCCGCGCCCTTCAGCTCGTCGTAGAGCCTGCTGAAGTTGCCGGAGAGGTCCCTCTCCCTGATGTCCACGCCGAGCGCGGCCCTGGAGAGGCCCTTGTCCGACTGCGCGCACAGCTCGACGAACTTGGGGATAAGCGCCGTGGGCAGGTTGTCCACGCAGAAGAACCCCATGTCCTCAAGGCACTTGATGGCGTAGCTCTTGCCCGAGCCTGATAGGCCGGACACTACTATGATGTCGGGCTTGCCCAAGCTATACCGCCTTCTCCCCGTCCTCCAGTAGCCTCCTGCTCAGGGAACGGCCCAGGGCGGCCGCCGCGTTTGTACCCTGCACCTTGAGCGCATGGTTCCTCGCGGCCACCTCCACTATGACGGCTATGTTGCGGCCCGGCGTCACCGGCATCCTGACGAACGAAAGCTTCAGCCCGGCGATGTCGTATGTCTGCTCGTCTATGCCCAGCCTGTCGTAGGACTCGGTCTCGTCCCAGCGCACGAGCTCCACTACCATGTCGAGCGTCTTCTTGGCCTTGATGGCCGATATGCCGAAGAGGTCCTTGACGTTCAGTATCCCGAGGCCCCTTATCTCCATGTGGTAGCGGATGATGTTGGCCCCGGTCCCCACGAGCCGGCCGTCGCCCGTGCGCCTGACCACGACGACGTCGTCGGCGACGAGCCTGTGCCCCCTGACTACCAGCTCGAGTGCGCACTCGCTCTTGCCTATGCCGGAGGGCCCCATTATGAGCACACCGACGCCCATGATGTCGAGGAGCACGCCGTGGATGTTCACCTCCGTGGCGGACATCTCCTCGACCGTCTTGATGATGCCCTTGATGCACCTTATCGTCTCGAGAGGTGACGTGAGGAGCGGCGTCCCCTGCCTTTCGGCCTCCTCCAACATCTCGGCCATCGGAAGGCCGCCGCTCGTGACCAGGTACGCGGCCGCCTTCTTCGAGAAGAGGTCACTTATGGCCGACCTCCTCTTGGCCTTGGTGAGCCTGCCCAGGTAGGACATCTCGGTCCTGCCCAGGACCTGGATCTTCCGCGGGTCGATGTTGTATATGTGGCCCGTGAGCGCGAGCCCAACCTTCTGTATCTCGGGAAGGAGCGCCTTTTTCCTCAGGCCCTTCCTGCCAGCGGCAAGCTTCAGGTCCAGCTCCGGGGGGCTTTCCTTCAGCAGGTCGCCCACGTATACCCTTTTCATATCAGGACGCCTGACCGCCTTCCTCTTTGGTTATGGCCATCTTTATCTCCTCGCCGCCGCCGCACCTCATCAACCGGTCCCTCAGCTCGCCGTTCTTCATGAGCCGGGAGATCCTGGCCAGGGCCTTCAGGTGCTCGCCGGGCGCGTCTTCCGGGGCGAGCAGCAGGAAGAAGAGGTGCGCCGCGCCCCCGTCCAGCGAGTCGAAGTCCACCCCTTTTTTGGAGCGCCCGAAGGCGAGTATCAGCTCTTTTATGCCCTTGAGCTTGCCGTGGGGTATGGCCACGCCGTCGCCAATCCCGGTGCTTCCCAGGGACTCCCTGGACACCAGTATCTTTGTAAGCCCCTCCTTGTCGGGCACTATTCCCTTCTCGTAGAGGAGCCTCGAGAACTCCTGCAGCACCTCGATCTTCGTGCCCCCCTTCAGCTCGTCTATGATGAGGTCTTCGCTGATAATGTCCGAAATCTTCAAAGGGGCCTCCCTTTTTCGTGCCTGCAGCTTACCTGGCGCCGACCGGCTCAATAAGCCCGACGTTGCCGTCCCTGCGCTTGTATATCACGTTCAGGGCCCCGGTGGCTATGTTCGAGAAGACGAAGAACTCCTTGTCCAGAAGCTCCATCTGCATCACCGCCTCCTCGGCGGTCATCGGCTTCATGTCGAACCGCTTGGTCTTTATTATCTGGGGTATCTTCTCGGCATGGCCTTCCTCCTGCTCGGCGGCCGCCGACAGGCCCTCGCCCCTGCCCTTCTTGTCCTTGAGCTTCTCCTTGTACTTCTTCACCTGCCGCCCCATCTTGTCCAGTACCTTGTCTATGGACGAGTACATCTCGTCGGTCTCTTCCTGGGCCTGTATTATTATGCCGTTCACCTTTATCTGGACCTCGGCCTTGTGGCGGTACTTCTCGACCTCTAGCATCACGAGCGCATCGGCGCCGGATGGCAGGTACTTCTCCAGCTTGCCCACCTTCTCCGCGGCGTACGCCTTGAGTGCGTCTGTCATGTCCATATGCCTTCCGGTCACGGTTATATTCATTACAGTCCTCCTTGAGGGGTCAGATAGTATAAATCAGTACGGCCGCTTGCGCAGGTTGGCAGGCGGTATCTTGAGCTCGCACCTGTACTTCGCCACCGTGCGCCTCGCTATGTGGATGTTCTTTTTCTTCAGGATGTCTACTATGTTCCGGTCGTTTAGCGGCTTTTTAGGGTCCTCCTCGCTTATGGTCTTCTGTATCAGCCCCCGGACGGTTATGGACGAGAGCGCCTCTCCGTCATCGCTGGCTATGCCCCCCGAAAAGAAGTACTTCAGCTCGTATATCCCCTGGGGCGAGTGCATGTATTTGTTTGTAGTGACGCGGCTTATCGTGGACTCGTGCATCGCTATGTCCTCGGCCACGTCACGGAGCACCATAGGCCTTATGAACCCGGTGCCCTTGTCGAAGAACTCCTTCTGCCTCTTGACTATGCTCTCGGCCACCCTGTAGATGGTCTTGTTCCTCTGCTCGATGCTCTTTATCAGCCACTGGGCCGAACGGAGCTTGGTCTCTATGTAGTCTTTCGTGGAATCGTCGCCCCCGCCCCTCATGAGGTTCTTGTAGAACGGGCTTATCCTGAGCTTGGGCATACCGTCGTCGTTTAGTAGTATTATGTACTCGCCGCCCTTCTTGACCACGTAAACGTCCGGTATTATGTACTGCACCTCGGAGGAGGTATAGGGCCGGCCGGGCTTGGGCTCGAGGGCCTCTATTGCGCCGGCCGCCATTACGACGTCCTTCACGGGCACCTTGAGCGCCCTTGCGAGCGCGGGGTAGCGCTTCTTCTCCAGGTCCTCCATATGGCTTAGCAGTATCTCTTCGACGATGGTCCCCTTGAGCCCCATCTGTCGGGCCTGGATGAGCAGGCACTCCCTCAGGTCCCTCGCCCCTACGCCGGGCGGGTCCAGCTCCTGCACAAGGGCAAGCGCCTTCTCGCAGATAGGCGCGGCCACGCCCGCGAGTTTGGCCACCTCGTCGGTCGTCATGTCCCGGAGGTACCCGTCCTCGTCTATGTTGCCTATTATAGCCTCGGCGGCGGCCCTTTCCCTGTCCGTGGTGTCCATCAGCCTGATCTGCCAGAGGAGGTGGTCGGCAAGCGTCAGCGGGTTAGAGAGTGTCTGGTCGTAAGAGGGGAGCTCCTCGTCGGTGTCCGTGAAGTAGCCGGGCTCTATGCGGCGTTCCTCGTCCTCGTCGATGTAGTTGTCCCACCTCATGTCGAACATGTCCATGGCGCGGTTCTCTTCCTTGGACTCGTCGGCCTGGACCTCTTCCTTTACCGGCTCTTCGACCTCCGCCTCGGACTCTACCGCGGCGTCCTCCAGGACGGGGTTCTCCAACATCTCCTGGTAGACGAGCTGGGACATCTCCAGCCTTGAGAGCTGGAGCAGTTTTATGGCCTGCTGGAGCTGGGGCGTCATCACCAGCTTCTGGGCCAGCTTCATGTCCAGGCGCATCTCTAAAGCCATATTACCGCCTTGCTGTTTATAGCTTGAAGTTCTCCCCAAGGTATATCTGCTTTGCCTTGAGGCTTTCGGAAATCTCTTTCGGGGTGCCGGACTCCAGTATGGCGCCCTCGTTTATTATGTACGCCCTGTCCGTAATCTCGAGCGTCTCCCTCACGTTGTGGTCGGTTATGAGCACCCCTATGCCCTTGTCCCTGAGCCGGGATATTATCTTCTGTATCTCCATCACCGCTATCGGGTCAATGCCCGCGAACGGCTCGTCCAGCAGTATGAAAGAAGGCGACATCACCAGGGCGCGCGTTATCTCGACCCTGCGCCTCTCCCCGCCGGAGAGCGTGTACGCCTTGCTCTTGGCGAGCGGGGCCAGCTTCAACTCCTCCAGAAGCTCGGCCAGCCGCTCCTCCCTCTCGGAGTTGCTCAAGTCGAGGGTCTCCAGCACCGCCATTATGTTCTCCTCCACCGTCAGTTTCCTGAAGATGGAAGGCTCCTGCGGCAGATACCCTACGCCTTGCCTGGCCCTCCTGAACATCGGGAACTCGGTTATCTCCTGGTGGTCCAGGTATACACCGCCCTTGTCCGGCCTGACCAGCCCCACCACCATGTAGAATATGGTGGTCTTGCCCGCGCCGTTCGGGCCGAGGAGCCCCACGACCTCGCCGGTCTTGACGGCCAGGCTGACCCTTTTGACTACCCTCCGGCCGTTGTAAGTCTTGCGGAGGCCCTTGGCAAAGAGCGTCTTCATCTGGGGCCGCCGCCCTCCTGGTACAAGACGGTGTTGGCGTCCTCAACCGAGACGGTGTCGTCTTTGAGGTTGTATGTAATCTTCGAGCCGTCCAGGACGTTCCCGCCCTGCCATACCCTGGGCTTGCCGGTCAGCACTATCTTGTCGCCCTCGCTGTAGTATACGGCCTTGCCGGCAGTCGCCGTCTTGTCCTCCTGCACTATCTTGACCCCGCCCACGGCCTCTATGGTCTCTATCCTGCCGGAGCCTTTAAGCACCCCGTCCTTGTCCTGTCCGGCCCCTTTTTCGGAAGGCTTGAGGTGTATCACGACGGTGTCCGCGTAGAGGGTAAGGTCGCCCTTCTTTACGACCACGTCCTTCTTGTACGTGACCTCTTTCTTCTTGTTGTCGGCTATGAGGGAGCGGGCAGTAATGATTATGGGGGTATTCTTGCCGGTGCCGGCCGTCTCCGGGTCCAGCGCATAAGCGGGAGGGACGGACAATCGGGCCAGGCAGAGACATGCCGCCATGACGAAAAGCGCGGCGTGGATGCGGGTGTTACGGGTTTTGGGTGTAGACGGTCCTGACGCCATCCGTTATCCTGACCTCCTGCAAGTCGGCCCTTGCGACCAGGCCCTTGCCCTCTATCTTTATGTTCTTACCGCTGAGTACGACCCGGCTGTCCGATGTGAGCTCCTTTTTGGAGTCGTCCCAGCACAGGTCCCTGACGCACATCTCCATACCGTTGTTCGACGTGATGGTGACGTCCTTGTCCTTCCTGGAAAGCGTGATTGCCTTGGTATTGGAGTCGAAGCTACCCTGGTCGGCCCTGAGTGTAAGCACCATACCGTCCTTGCCGTTGAACGTGGCCATAAGGTCCGAGAGGGCCGCCTTGCCGGTATCCCTCTTCATCTCGGCCTTTCTTGCGGTCAGCTCCCAGCTCACCTTCTCGCTCTCGGTCTTGGAGAACCGGAAGCCGTCAATCACCACCTCGGCCTGGTCCAGCTTCACTTCCTTGGCCTTGGCGGCCTGCCTTTTACCGGACGAGTGGCTGCCGGCGACAAGGTATACCACGCTTGCGACCACCAGCCCTGCAATGAGGAATACCAGCACGAACTTGAGCCTTGAAGCATACCTCATAAACACCGCTTTTCTTCTTCGGACACACTATAAAACGCGCCTGCCTGGTGCCTTCCGGCCGCGGCCTTGCAAATGCCGGGCCAGATTTGCCAACCATGCAAAAAATATAGCACAGCCGGGGGTCAAAGTAAAGCCTAAAAAGGGCCGCTAACGGCCGCTCTTTTCAAAGTAATACAGGAGGTTTCCCTCCCTCAGCCCGGAGTCGCACACGGCAAGCGAACCTACGCCGGCCGCCTCCATTACGGCAAGAAGGATAAGCGTGCCGGACAGTATTATGTCCTCCCGCCCGGGCTCGATACCGGCAAGGATCTTCCTGCTCTCCTTGGGCAGCCTCGCAAACCGGAATAGGAGCCTCGCCACCGTCTCGCGGCCCATTAGGTGGCCGGTCACCCTCGACGCTTCGTACTGCTCCAGTGCCAGGTCCACCGCAGCAAGGGTGGTGATGGTGCCTGCCGTCCCTATGAGCATGGGGATTTCGCCTTCCGGGACGAGCTTCTGAATTACCGAAAGCTCCCTGAAGCAGCGCATGCCCGCCGCCTCCAGCTCCTCGTCCGAGGGCGGGTCGGTCAGCAGGTATTCCTCGTAGAGCGAGACCGCGCCCAGCGGCAGGCTGACGGCCTTGAACTCCCTCCAGTCCCCGGTATATACCAGCTCGGTGCTGCCCCCGCCTATGTCAATGAGGAGCTTCGGCCCGTCGGGTGCGGCATCTCCTATGCCGGCCCTGACGCCCATGAGCATACGCCTGGCCTCTTCCTCGCCGCTTATTATCTCGACCTGCATGCCGGTCTTTTCTTTCACCTCGGCCACGAAGTCGGCGGCGTCGGACGCCTTTCTCAGGACCTCTGTAGCAACCGCTGCGACTTCCTTGACCCCGGCCTCTTTAGCCTTTGCGGCATAGCCCTTCAGTACGGCGACCGTCCTCTCCCTGGCCTCAGGGTCAAGCCTGCCGCCCTGCCTCAACCCTTCGCTGAGACGGGTTACGGCACGGAGGTCCAGTACCTCTTTTACTATACGGCCGTCCCGTACGCTCGCGGCCAGAAGCCTAACGGTATTGCTGCCGATGTCTATCGAGGCTGCAGGATGCATCTATTTCACCCCCAGGTATTTGTGCATCTGCGGGATTACCCTCACCAGGCCGCAGTGGGCACTCGCCGCCTCGTAATGCCGTAGAAGGTCCGTCCCTTTAACCGCCGGGCCAGTACGCGGCCTGCTCACCGGCTGGAGCACAAAGGTCGCGCCGGGCGCCTTATCTTCCGCCATGCGGGCGGCCCGTCCGACCTCTTCGGTCGGGGTGTCCGGAGTGATGACCACCTTGACGACGACCTCCTTGCCCTTGCATGCGTCCAGAAATGCCGCGTGCCTCTTCCACTGCCCAGCCATGCCCGTGGATGAGGGCAGCTTTATGTCCATGCTGACCACGTCCACAAGGTGGCCGACCTTAATAAATGCGCCGGGCAGCGTCCCGTTCGTCTCGAGCATCACCTTGAACCGGCCTCCCAGGGCCTCGAGCACCGACCCCAGAAACCCGGCCTGCACGAGCGGCTCTCCCCCTGTAACGCAAAGGGCCTTATTGAAACCCGGAGTAACCTCCTGCATAATGGCGGCCCGCGCCACGTCCTCGGCCAGAACGGGATTCCTTGCTTTAAGCACCTTCCCGCCCGGCCCCTGCTCGAACCGGGCATCCTCTGACTCCTCAAGCGCCTCGGTCGTGTCGCAGTATACGCATGCGAGGTTGCAGCCGCAGAGCCTGACAAATATATGACGCTCGCCAATAAAAGGGCCCTCGCCCTGAAATGAGCCGAAAACCTCTGAAATATAACCTTTCCTGACCATAATTATACCATCTCCCGTGAGACGTAACTATAGCCCAACGCCGGGCCGTTGTCAATTACTCCGGCGCTCCGGCGCGTGCGCTGATTAAAGAAATTTAACAGGTTTTTCCTTGACTTTCGCGTAATATTCGCTTATAAATTACGTATTCTGAAGTCTTAAGGTTGGGGGAGGTGTTTCCTGCGGAGGCATCTCTAGCGAAAGGAGGGGGACTTGATACACCTGAGGACTGCCATAGCCATTGTACTTTTGGCCACCTTTTCATTTCCTTCCGTCCTTTTAGCCGAAAACCGCCCTTCATCCAAGACGCCCGTGGCCTCCCGCGAGGCGGCGCCGATGACTGCGGATGCCGGGCAAGCCCAGAAAGACCGTCATGCCTCCGAGGTACTTTACGCGACCGGCTCGAACTCTACGGGCGCAATGACGGCAGGCGGCGCCGACAAGGTTTCCGGTGCGCTCCTGCTCGACAAGGCGGTGTCCGAGGCCGACAAGAACCCCGCCCAACCTATAAACGTATTCAACGACAACCTGGTAAGCCCCGTGGAAAAGAACATACACATGTTCAGCTCCACAATGAAGGGCCATTTCTCGACGTGGCTTTCCCGCTCCGGCAAATATATAGGCGTGATGAAGGGCATATTCAGGGAGAAGGGCCTTCCTGAGGACCTCGTATTCCTGGCCTTGATAGAAAGCGGCTTCAACCCGATGGCGTACTCCTGGGCGAAGGCATCCGGCCCCTGGCAGTTCATCAAGGGCACCGCCAAGAGGTACGGCCTCAACATCAACCCCTGGGTAGACGAGAGGCGCGACCCGATAAAGTCCACCAAGGCCGCCGCCGAGTACCTGACCGACCTCTACGACATGTTCGGCACCTGGTCGCTCGCGATGGCATCGTACAACGCGGGCGAGGGCAGCGTGTCGCGCGCCGTGATGCGAAACGGGACCATGGACTTCTGGGAGCTAAGAAACACCGGCTCTCTTGCAACCGAGACCAAGGACTACGTACCCAAGTTCCTGGCCGCCAAGATGATAGCGCAGAACCCCGACGCCTACGGATTCGGCGACGTGGCCTACGAGCAGCCGATGGAGTTCGACGAGGTGGTGCTCGACCGCTCCACAAGCCTGGGTACGGTGGCCAAATGCTGCGGCGTGACGACCCGGGACATAAAGGACCTGAACCCTGAGCTGATACGCTGGTGCACCCCGCCCAACACGCCCGGCTACACGCTCCGGATTCCCAAGGGCACGAAAGATACTTTCCTCGTAAACTACACACAGCAGTCCGAGAAGGCCCAGCCCGGCTTTGCCAAATACACCGTCAGGCGGGGAGACACCATATCGAAGATAGCCCACAGGTTCGGCGTCGAGCAGGACATGATACTGGACGCGAACAACATATCCAAGATAAAGCGCGGGCAGCGCCTTATAATACCCGTACCGGACGCCTCGTCGCCTGAGGCCTCCACCGGCGGCACAGAAGCCTCCGCGGACGGCAACGACGTGGAAGCAAGCGCAGACACCGAAAACTCGGCCTCGGCCCCTGTAAAGAAGGCGAGGACGGCGGAGCAGGGCAAGAAGACCTACATGGTCAAAAAGGGCGACACCATCAAAAGCATATCCAAGAAGTTCAAGGTAAGCGTGAAGTCACTGAGGCGTGCGAACTCGCTTAACGCAAGCTCGAAGATAAAGGCCGGACAGAAGCTGATAATACCTTCCGCCGCGTAGAACTCATTACATAGAGCCAATAAAAAACGGGACCCGTACAGGTCCCGTTTTTATTGTCAGGTTGAAGTAACCCGCTATTTCTTCTTCGCCGCAGCAGGTGTTGCAGCAGGCGCGCCCGCCATCGGGAGCGCGGCCTTCGCTGCCTCGGTACCGGATAGTTGCAGAATCCTGCCGCTTACTTCCGGTATCCAGGGAGACTTCGGGTAGTCCTTGATTACCGCCTGGTATTCTATGAGGGCCTCACGCTTTTTGCCCTGTGCCTCGTATATCCCGGCCAGCTTGACACGCGCCTCGTCCTGCATGTAGCCGCCCGTGGCGTTCGCAATCTCCATGTACGTCTTGACCGCGGTGTCGGTGTCCCCCTTTGCAAGGTATGCCTCGGCAAGCCGCGCGTCCGCCAGTGAGCGCATTATGTTGTTGTCGGCGGCCTTCCCTACGACGTCCTTGTAGCCCTTTATCGCCCCGTCCAGGTCGCCCAGCTCCATGGCCGCATTGGCCTTGTAGTAAAGCGCAACGAGAGCCTGCGGGCCGCGCGCCTTCTCCGATATCTCGCCGAACATCCCCTTGGCCTTCTTCATGCGCTCTTCCGCGGGCATAGGCTTGTCGCCCGGGGCGGCCGAATCGAGGTCGTAGTATTTGAGGGCATCGTCCATAGAGGAGGCTACCTGCTTTTTAGCGTTCTCGAAATACACGGATATCCCTACGGTCAGAAGCAGGACCGCCGCGACCACCGCCAGCACCGCGTACGCCTGCCTGGTGTGCTCCCTTATGTAGTCGAAGACCCTGCTTGTGAGGCTCTGGAACTCGTCCGGCTCGTTGTACTTATTCTTCTTTTTGCCCGTCTTTTTTCTCAAGCTCTTCAATTGGGTTTGCCTCCAAGGATTTTATTTACAAGCTCTCTCGAATTCTTCAGGGCTGAACTCACGCCTTTCTTGTCGAGGCCCGCGGCCGACAGCACCTGGCGCGCGAACTCGACCGTTATCAGGTCGCCCGGCTCGTGCGCGTCGGTGTCCACTACGAGCTTCGCCCCTATTTCCGTCGCAAGCGACGCCACGTGGCCGTTTGAAAGAGAGTGGCCCTTCCGCGCCGATATCTCCAGGCAGACGCCCCTCTTCTTTGCAAGCAAAACGTCCGGACGCGTTATAAGGCCCGGGTGCGCCAGTATGTCCACGCCTGCCATTATGGCGGCACGGTTCGTGCCGGGCATCACCGGCTCCACTATCGTCTCGCCGTGCATCACCACGAGCGCGGCCCCGAGCGAGCGGGCCTTTTTTACCAGCGCTGGTATCGTCTCAGGCGGCACGTGCGTAATCTCTATGCCCGGTATGACCACTATCGGCCATAGTCCGGAGAGCTCCCTCGCCACCGCGGCAACGCGGGGCACGATGAAGTCCAGGTTCGAGGAGTCCGCATGGTCGGTGATGGCAATGGCCTCGTAGCCCTTGACCATCGCCCGCCTGACCAGCTCAGCCGGTACGAGCACGCCGTCCGAGAACAGGCTGTGTGTGTGGAGGTCTATCATGTACGCCCTTTAATGTTGTTTTCCAAGTTGTTAAAATTATCACAAACCCGCCGTGAATTCAAGGGAAAACTGATTGGGCAACAGGGGTTTTGCCTTGACTTTCAGCAGGTGTTGGGGTACTTTTTAGTAGTGTTTCGTTCTCCAAACCCAGGATTCTTCGGCCCGCAAGTGGCCTCAGAATGACATCCCTATTTGAGGTGACCCAATGTGCGTCGGCATCCCCGGCAAGGTAGTAAAGATAGACGGGCGTATGGCCACCGTCGAGGTGGGCGGTGCGGAGCGTGATATTGCCCTCGACCTGCTCGACGGCGTGGGCATAGGCGACTACGTGATAGCGCACGCGGGTTTTGCGATACACAAGGTGGACGAGGACGAGGCGATAAAGACCCTCGAAGTGCTCCGCGAGCTGATGGAGGCCATGGGCGAGGACGGCGGCCCCTGCACCCTGTAAATAAGGAAGCCATGAAGCAGCCATGAAATATATAGACGAGTACAGGGACGGCGAGGTGGCAGGCAGGCTCCTGGAAGGCTTGCGCCTCGCCACAAAGAAAAAGCTAAAATTTATGGAGGTCTGCGGGAGCCACACCGTCGCCATATTCAAAAGCGGCATAAGGGACCTGCTGCCGGACAACATAAGCCTGGTATCCGGGCCTGGCTGTCCGGTCTGCGTCACGCCAGCGGAGGACATAGACAGGGCCGTCTTGATGGCCCGGCTGCCCGGCGTCGCCCTTGCCACCTTCGGCGACATGATACGGGTGCCCGGCACAAAGACGAGCTTACAGAAGGCCAGGGCAGAAGGGGCGGACGTACGGGTGGTGTACTCGCCGTTCGACGCGCTCAAGCTCGCCCAGTCGGAGCCGTCGCTCAAGGTGGTCTTCTTCGCCGCGGGCTTCGAGACCACATCGCCCGCAGTGGCCGCCACGCTCGGCAGGGCGGTGGAGTCCGGGCTTGAGAACTTCTTTATATTCTCGGTGCACAAGACGATACCCGCGGCCATGCGGGCGCTCCTGGACACACCGGAGCTTAGCATAGACGGCTTCCTCTGCCCCGGCCACGTCAGCACCATAATAGGCACGCGTCCCTATCTGTTCATCGCGGAGGAGTACGGGAGGCCCGCAGTGGTATCTGGCTTCGAGCCGGTGGACATACTGCAGTCCACCCTGATGATGGCGAGGCAGGTAGAAGAAGGGCGCCCAGCCGTCGAGATACAGTACAAGAGGGCTGTCTCGGAAGACGGGAACCCCAAGGCGGTCGAGGTGCTCTACAGGTACTTCGAGCCGTCGGACTCGAACTGGCGCGGGATAGCCGTCATACCCGGCACCGGCTTGAAGCTGAGGGAGCAGTATAGCCGCTTCGACGCGGAGAAGGTGTTCGACGTACGGCCCGGCGAGCCGCATGAGCCGAAGGGCTGCTCCTGCGGGCAGGTGCTCCAGGGTATAAAGACCCCTCCGGAGTGTAAATTGTTCGGGCGTGCGTGCACACCGGAAAACCCGGTCGGCGCCTGCATGGTATCCTACGAGGGAAGCTGCGCGGCCTATTACAAATACGGGAGGAGATGAGCTTGGAATACCCGCCATCCAACCAGAGGGCAAGCCTGAGAAGCCCCATACTGGTCACACAGGTGAAGATGGGCGACGAGCGGAAGTACTTCTTCGGCTACGCCAAGAACCTGAGCAAGACCGGCATCTTCATCCAGACCATAGCGCCCAAGGACGTGGGCTGTGAGTTCAGCATAGAGTTCACCATCCCGAAGTCCGAGATCGTAGTGTCCTGCAGGTGCAAGGTCATCTGGAACCGGCGGTTCTCGGATGAAGGACAGTACGAGCCCGGCATGGGGCTCCGTTTCGAGGACCTTACACCCGCCGTCGCCGACCAGGTGGAGCAGTGGGTGACAAAACACAAGGACGACGAATGGTAAGGAAACAACCGTTGGAATAATATGAAAGACGATAAGATTCTTCTGGCGCACGGCTCGGGCGGACGGCTGATGCGCGAGCTTATAGAGGGCTGCCTGATGCCGGAGCTGAAAGGCGGCTACGCGAAGCTCGGCGAGGACGACTCCGCCGTGCTTTCGCGTCCGGACGGCAGGATTGCGCTTACCACCGACTCCTACGTAGTCAACCCGATATTCTTCCCCGGCGGCAACATCGGAGACCTCGCGGTCAACGGCACGGTGAACGACCTCTCTATGTCCGGAGCGACGCCGCTTTATATCACGGTCGGCCTCATAGTGGAGGAAGGCCTGCCCGTATCCGAGCTTACCGCTATACTGCGCTCTATGAAGAAGGCCGCCGACCTCGCGGGCGTCAGCATAGTAGCAGGCGACACCAAGGTCGTGGACAGGGGCAAGGCCGACAGGATTTTCATAAACACGGCGGGCGTCGGCGTACTGACGGACGGTGTGGAAATATCGGCAGGCAACCTGAGGCCCGGCGACAGGATACTGGTATCCGGCACGCTCGGCGACCACGGCATGGCCGTGATGTCCGTGCGGGACGGGCTCTCCTTCGGCACGGACATTACAACCGACAGCGCGCCGCTGAACTCACTGGTTAGGGACATGCTCGCGGCCTGCCCGGAAATACATGCGCTCAGGGACCCGACGCGCGGCGGACTCGCCGCTACGCTTAACGAGTTCGCTGCCTCGTCCGGCGTGGGTATTATTATAGACGAGAAGACGCTGCCGGTGCGGGACGACGTGCGCGGCGCCTGCGAGATGCTCGGGCTGGACCCGCTCTACGTGGCTAACGAGGGGAAGCTTGCGGCGGCCGTGCCTGCGGGAAAGGCCGATTCGGTGCTCGCCGCGATGAAGGCCAACAGGTACGGCAGCGACTCGGCAATAATAGGCGAGGTGGTCTCCGAGCCGCGTGGCAAGGTGCTTATAAAAACGCTCATCGGCGGGACGAGGATACTCGATATGCTCGCGGGCGAGCTGCTACCGAGGATCTGCTGAAACCACTTAGGAGAACAGCGCCTCCACGAACTCCGACGGTGTAAACGGCTGGAGGTCGTCCACCTGCTCTCCCACGCCGACCAGCTTCACCGGGATGCCGAGTTCCGCAGATATCGCCACCACTATCCCGCCCTTTGCCGTCCCGTCGAGCTTTGTCAGCACTATCCCCGTAACTCCGACCGCATCGTTGAAGAGCTTGGCCTGGGACAGGGCGTTCTGGCCGGTGGTCGCGTCGAGCACCAGCAGCACCTCGCGCGGCTCGCCGGGCAGCTCCCGCTCTATTATGCGGTTTATCTTCTTGAGCTCTTCCATCAGGTTGGTCTTGGTGTGGAGCCTGCCCGCTGTGTCTACTAACAGCACGTCCGCCTCGCGCGCCCTCGCGGCGGCTATAGCATCGAACACAACCGCGCCGGGGTCAGCGCCGCCCTTATGGCGTATAACTTCGGCCCCGGCCTTCTGGCCCCATAAGACAAGCTGCTCGGCGGCGGCGGCCCTGAAGGTGTCGCCCGCGGCAAGTACCACCTTCTTGCCTTCCGCCTTGAGGCTGGCGGCAATCTTGCCGATGGTGGTCGTCTTGCCCACGCCGTTCACCCCGATGACAAGGTAGACCGCGAGGCTGTTGCCGCCCCGTAGCCCCGCGCCGCTTCCCTCAAGTATGCCCTTCACCTGCGACTTTATCTCGGCCTTTAAAAGCTCCGCGTCCGTAAGCTCGTTTCGTCTTACCTTTTCCTGCACCCTGTCTATTATGGCGCGCGTGGTGTCCACGCCCATGTCGGCCAGCACCATCACCTCTTCGAGCTCTTCGAGGAGCTGGGCGTCTATCTTTTTCTTGCCCTTGACGATGTCTTCTATTCCGCCTACTAACTGGTCCCTCGTCTTGGACAGCCCCGCCTTCAACCGGTCAAAAAATCCCATTATCATATCTCCTGCATCAATATATCCGCGGTGTCGCGCGCTACCTTGAGCGCAATGCCGCCGTTTCCTGAATCCGACAGGAGGATAACAAGAAAATACCCGTCCTTTACCGGCTGGACGATGAACCTGAACCCCTCGGTAGAGACGAGCATGCATAGCACCCGGCCCTGCCCGTTTTCTTTAGTGGAGTCGGCCAGCAGGTTCAGCAGTATGCCCTGGTGCGCGCCCAGGAGCTTTATGTCGTCATCCGGGCCGTAGAAGCAGTGCTCGACCGACTCGCCTTCCCAGTCGGCGAATATAGCGCCCCTTGCGCCGGGTATGGAGTCCACGGCCTTTTTCAGTATTTCCTTGAACACGTGTTAACTCAGCCGAATATCAGGAACATCAAAAGGGTTACGAGCCCGCCCAACAGGGCCCCCAGCACGACCTCGCGCCGGTTGTGTATGCCGAGCGCCACCCTGCTGTGCGATACCATGACCGCGACCACAAACACCAGCGCGCTTATCAGAAGGTTCGCGGTAAGGAAGGAGACCGCGACCCATATCGCGAATGCGGTGGCCGCATGGCCGCTCGGCATGCCGCCCTGGAGCGGCTTGCCCCGGCCGAGGAAGGCCTTGAAAATTATGACCGCTATGATTACTACTATAACGGCCGAGAACGCAAGGTTGTCCTTTGAAATCATGACCGTCCCGACCGCCTTCGTGAAGGCATCAGAGATGTGAGGGTACAGTATGAAGTACCCGAGCACCACGGCCCCGAACGATGCGACGAACACCGCGCCCGCCGCCGTGTCCTTCGCAACCTTGGCGAGCGGGTGGAAAGCCTCGCTTGCAAGGTCCACCGTCGCCTCTATCGCTGTGTTCAGTATCTCGGTGACGAGGACGAGCACTATGGCCACGGACAGGGCTATGAACTCCATCTTGTCCAGGCCGAAGTACAGTCCCAGGAGCACCACGAGAGCGGCTGCCATGAAATGCCACCGCATGTGTTTCTGCGTCCTGGCTGCGTAGAGTATGCCCTCCACCGCAAGGTTCGCGCTGTCGTACCAGCTCTTTGGCTTCATCAGGGCTTCAACAGCCTTATCAGCTGCCGCTCCTTCGCCTTCATCCTCCGGCTCTCGGCGGGGCCTTTTTCGTGGTCGTACCCGATAAGGTGTAGTATCCCGTGGACAAGCAGGGCGAGCATCTCGTCGTCTATGCCGTGGCCGTACTCTTTGGCCTGGGCCGCCGCCTTCGGGGCGGAGATGACAATGTCGCCCAGCGCCAGCGGAACGTCTGTCACGCCCTCCGCCCGGCTCCCTTCGGCCTCGAGCATCGGGAATGACAGGACGTCAGTGGTCCTGTCGATACCGCGGTAATAGCGGTTCAGGGCCCGCATCTTAAGGTCGCCGGTGACGAGTACGGACAGCTCAGCGTTTTCGTATCCCAGCAAGGACAACGCCTTCCCTGCCGCCTTCCTCATCGCCCCGGCCGGGACCTTTATCTTCCTCTGTGTGTTTGTCAGCCGTACCGGCATGTTCCCTCTTCTTCGGCCCGGACGGTATGCTAAGGCCGGGGTAGTCTATCCTGTGGTGGTATATGCCGGAAAGGAGCATGTTGAAGCTCTTCCTTATCTCGGTCAGGTCCTTCAACGTCAGCTCGCACTCGTTCAGTTGCCCGTCCTCGAATATCCTCGCCACTATCTTGTCGACGAGAGCCGCTATCCTCTGGGGCGTCGGGTTTTCGAGCACCCTGGAGGCCGCCTCGACCGCGTCCGACAGCATCACTATCGCCGCCACCTTCGTCTGCGGCTTCGGCCCTGGGTAGCGGTAGTCCTCGTCCCTTACGAGGGACGGGTCCTCCTCGGCCTCCCTTGCCTTCTCGTAGAAGAACGTCATCAGCGCAGTGCCGTGGTGCTGCTGTATGATGTCCGCTATCTGCGGGGGGAGCTTGTGCTCCTTTGCCAGCTCGACGCCGTCCTTGACGTGCGATGCTATTATCAGGCTGCTCATGGAAGGGGTCAGCCGGTCGTGCCTGTTCTCACCCTTGGCCTGGTTCTCTATGAAGTACTCCGGCTTCTTTATCTTCCCGATGTCGTGGTAGTAAGCCGAGACCCTGGCCAGCAGGGGGTTCACCCCGACCGACTCGGCCGCGGCCTCGGCGAGGCTACCTATGATTACGCTGTGGTGGTAAGTGCCGGGTGCGGACACCATGAGGCTCTTGAGCACCGGCCGGTTCAGGTCGCTGTACTCGAGCAGGCTGATGTCAGTCACCACCTTGAACAACGACTCGAGCAGCGGCAGTATGCCGGAGACCAGCACAGCCGCCATCATGCCCGCCACGGAGGCCGCCACTACGTCGTAGAAGCCTGCGGTGGTGAACAAGCTGTGCCTGAAAAGGTCTATGAAGGCGACCGTCGCCATTCCGGACAGCGATACGAACAGGCCCGCCTTCAGAAGCGCCGAGCGCTGCGTGCACCTGACCACGCTGAATGCCGCGGTGATGCTGGTCACGAACGCGTATACGAAGAATAGCGGCTCCCCGCCCACCAATATACCCGCGAACACGCTCATGATGAACGAGAACACGATGCCTATGTGGATGTCGAAGAGGAGCGTGGCAAGGAGCGAACCTACCGCCACGGGGACCGCAAAGCGGCCCGTCCTCCCCCCAATACCCGGCAGGTTGGCGGTGAACGTAGAGAACAGCTCGGCGGAGAAGCGCGATATGGCCACCGTCCCTACCAGTATCACGCAGATGAGCACGAGCTTCTGTATATCGTGCGTGACCGCCCTCTTGTACCGCCTTATGTCCCTGTAAAGCACGAAGAGCGTGATAAATATTATGCAGAACAGGCCGGCCAGCGACTGCACTATCGCGGAGCTCGGCGGTGTGTTGAACAGGGCCGTGTCGATAAGGAGCGCGGTAAGCACGGCCGCGAGGCCGAAGCCCAGGACCGACTTCTTCATCCTCTCGGAGGTCAGCCTGCTGCCGCCCGCACCCGGGGCCTTCTGGATGGCGATAGGCTTTTGCTGGGTCTTCTGCGGCATCACGTTGACCCTTGCCCGTTCACCCTTAAGGCTTGCCATTTTTCTCCTCGTAATTCTGGTAGGCCTTTATTATCTGCTGCACCAGCCTGTGCCTTACCACGTCTTTGTCGTTGAACCTTATGAACTCGATGCCCTTCACGGTCTCGAGTATCTTTATGACCTGCTTGAGCCCGGAGGCCTTCTCCGCCGGCAGGTCCACCTGCGTTATGTCGCCGGTTATGACCGCCTTGGAGCCCAGGCCCATGCGGGTGAGAAACATCTTCATCTGCTCCGGCGTGGTGTTCTGCGCCTCGTCCAGCACTATGAACGAGTCGTTCAGCGTCCTGCCTCGCATATACGCGAGCGGCGCCACCTCTATGGTGCCCCGCTCGACCAGACGGCCTATCTTCTCGGCGTCCATCATGTCGTAAAGCGCGTCGTACAACGGGCGGAGGTACGGGTGGACTTTTTCGTATATGTCGCCGGGCAGAAACCCCAGCCTCTCGCCGGCCTCCACCGCGGGCCTTGTGAGTATTATGCGGTTGACCTCTTTTTTCACGAGGGCCGCAACTGCCATCGCCATCGCGAGGTAGGTCTTGCCGGTGCCCGCGGGCCCGATGCCGAACACTATATCGTGGGTCTTTATGGCCTCGACGTAGGCCTTCTGGTTTTCGGTCTTGGGTGCGATGCGCCTCTTCTTCGAGGCCACCGGGATGGATTCGGAGAACACGTCCCTTACCGAGGCTTCCGGGTCTGCCTCGCAGGCCCTCATCGCAAGTTTGACGTCCTCGAATGTCAGGTCATAACCGTCGTGCACCAGCCCTGCCAGGTCTTTCAGCACCTTCTCGGCCGTGAGCACGGCGGCCTCTTCGCCTTCTATGGAGACCCTGTGGCCGCGGGCCTTGATATCCACTCCTGAAGAGTCCTCTATGAACCTTAGGTTCCTGTCAAGTTCGCCGTAAAGGGCCTTCAGGTCCTCGACTGCATCAAGCGTCAGTTCCTTCTTCGTATTACCCTCCCTAAAACAGGGGCGCTTCTTCTTGCTCTACTATTTTACCCCGATACGGCACCGACATTCAAGGGCGATTTATACCGTGGGCCATGTCCTCCAGGCGGGCTATCCGCTCCTCCATCGGAGGGTGGGTGGACATCAAGCGCATCAGCCCCCTTGCGGTGAAGGGGTTCACTATGAACATGTTGGCCGTGGCCGGGTTTGCGTCCATCGGCACCGCCTCCACGCCCCTTTCGAGCTTGCGGAGCGCGTTTGCCAGGCCCATCGGGTTCCCGCACAGCCTTGCCCCACCCTCGTCCGCCATGTACTCCCTGGAGCGGGATATGGCGAACTGTATGAGCATGGCCGCTATCGGGGCTACTATCATCATCGCTATCATACCGACGGGGCTCCTGCTATCGTCGTCCCTGCCCCCGAAGAACAGCGCGAACCTCGCGAGCATGGTAATGGCCGCGGCCATAACCGAAGCTATGGTGCTTATGAGGATGTCCCTGTTCCTTACGTGCGACAGCTCGTGCGCCATGACGCCCTCGAGTTCGTCGCGAGAGAGCATCCTCAGTATCCCCCTCGTCGCGGCGACGGCCGCATGTTCAGGGTTCCTGCCGGTCGCGAACGCGTTAGGCGAGTCGTCCGGTATTATGTATACCTTCGGCATCGGCATGCCCGCCTTCTGCGCGAGGTTCCGCACGACCGAAAAGAGCGCCGGGGCCTCGGCCTCGGTAACCTCCTGCGCGCCGTACATCCTGAGCACTATCTTGTCCGAGAACCAGTACGTGAACACGTTCATCAGCACTGCGACTAAAAAGAACCCCATCATACCGCCGCGCCCGCCCAGGGCATCGCCCAGTATGACGAGGAGCACGGTAAGCGCCGCCATCAGAAGCGCCGTCTTGAGCCTGTACATCTAAAACAACCTCCGGTACACAGTTACTTCCATTCTACGGGGCCGGGCCTTGGCCCCCTTATTATATTTTACCGCAAATCCCTACCTGCCTGGCACTTTCCCGCGTGCCTTCGGCCTGAACCTCTCCTTCGCCAGCTTCGCGGCCTCCGACTCCGGGAACTTCTTTATCAGCGCGTCCACGGCCGCTTTGGCCTCGTCCGGTTTCTTCAGGGCGTCGTAGCAGTAGGCCTTCTTCAGCATGGCGCCGGGCACCTTCTGGCTGTCCGGGTAGTTTTTTATCACCCTGTCGAACTCGGCCACGGCGTCCTCGTATTTGGCAAGGCTGTAGAGCGACTCGCCTATCCAGTACTGGGCGTTGCCCGCGAACTCGGCGTCAGGGAAGGCCTTCAGGTACTCCCTGAATCCCATGACCGCTACGTCGTAGTTCCCCTTGGTGTAGTCCAGGTATGCCGACTGGTAAAGCTGCATGGGGTCGCTCACCGGCGGTGTCCCGGACTTTATGCTCCTGCCCTCCAGGGCATCCGGGGCCGCGCCCGGGCCCTTGCCCCCTTCGAGCTCCGAGAGCTTCACCAGGAGCGTGGCCTTGAGCGCGTCCAGCTTTGCGCTCGTGGCCTCGATACTGTGCCTGAGCTCGTCCATCTGGCCGCCTACGCCGGTCATCCCGCCGCCGGACATGGTGTTCACGCGGTTGCCCAAGTCGGCCTGGTTCCGCTTTATCACATCGAGGTCTTCTATGATGGCCGCCTGGCCCTTCTCGAGCGCCTTCAGCGTGGCGAGCATCTCACGCTCCCTCTTGGCCTGCGCGTCGAGCGAGTTGCTTATATCCTCGATGCCGACCTTCGCGGCCCTTGCGTCCACGCCCGCCGAGGATACCTGCCCCTCAATCCTGTTGATGTCCCCGCTTGTGGCGCAGCCTGCCGCCGCCAAAAGGAGCATTCCGGCAATTATATATCTTAATTTTTTCATGTGTTTTTTTATCTTTCGCGGGGCGGGCACCAGGCCCGCCCCGCGCAGGAATGTTTACTGCACCACGAAATGCGCCCTTCTGTTCTTGGCCCATGCCTCTTCGTTCTGGCCGGTGTCCATCGGCTTGCTCTTGCCGTAGCTTATCGTCTTTATCCGCTTGGCGTCTATGCCCAGGGAGACGAGGTAGTCCCTTGCTGCGTCCGCCCTCTTCTCGCCCAGGGAGAGGTTGTACTCCACGGTGCCGCGGTCGTCGCAGTGACCCTCGATGGTCGCTATCGCGTTGGGGTTTGCCTTCAGCCACCCTGCGTTGTCCTGGAGTATCTTCGCATCGCCAGACCTTATCTCAAAGCGGTCGAAGTCGAAGTGTATGTCCTCGAGCGACTTCTCGGCCTTGGCGGACTCGGCGGGCTCGGGCTGCTCCTTGGGCCCGGGAGGGGCCTCGGTCGTCTCGCGCTTGCCCGTATCCTTGGACTCTTCGGCCTGGGCGGGTTTCGCGGCCTCGACCTCTCCGCCCTTCGCCACGGTCTGCTTCTTGGCGCAGCCGTATGCACCCATCGATAATAAAGCCACCACTGCAAACATCAACAACAAGAACTTTAAAGCTCTCACGTCAATCCCCCTTTCGTTTGATGGCCAATAATGAAAACCAAAAAGACGGCCTGGATTATCCGTCCACCCCCTTTCGGATTGGAATATTATACCATAAATGCGCCCGTAAACACATTTTTTCTGTTAGGCAAACAATTAATAGGAACACGCCTATCAAGTAAATAACCGTCGTCCCCGTGAAAACGGGGACCCGGCGGCTACTGCTCAGCCCTGCTGTTGTTCGGCCCCCAGGCCGGGGTCTGGGCGTTGCCCGGTATATCGAGCCTCCGCGCGTTCTTCCCATCCGAGTCCATTGTATACAGGGCCTTGTTGCCGGCCCTGGTCGAGCTGAAAACTATGTGCCTGCCGTCCGGGGACCAGGAAGGGTTCTCGTTATGGCCCACGTTGTAGGTCAGCCTTGTTACGTTATCGCCCGTTACGCCCATGACATAAATGTTAAAAGACCCGGACTCGCGGCTCACATATGCTATCTTTGTGCCGTCCGGGGACCAGGCCGGGGACGCGTTGTACCCACCCTTGAAGGTCAGCCGCCTGACGTTCCCGCCCTCTGAATCCATAACGTATATCTGCGGCGTGCCGGAGCGGTCGGAGTTGAACGCTATCTCCCGCCCTGTCGGCGACCAGGAAGGCGAGGTGTCTATCGAGGAGTTCACGGTCAGGCGTTTCAGGCCCGTCCCGTCCCTCTTTATCGTGTATATCTCGGAGTTTTTGTCCTTGGAAAGCGTCAGCGCTATCCTCTCCCCGTCGGGAGACCATGCCGAGGCCGTGTTCAGCCCGTTGTAAAACGAGAGTATCCCCCGGCTCTTTGCGTTGGAGCTGACCCACCACAGGTCGGGGTTCACCCGCTTGTACGATGTGTAGGTCAGGTAGTTGCCGCTGGGCGCCCACGCGGGCAGAAGGCACATGGACTCGTCCCGCGTCATGCGGTATACGTTGTGTCCGTCGTAGTCGCTTATGTAGAGCTCGTTGTTTTTAGTCATGTCAGAGACGAAGGCCAGCTTGGTGCGGCAGATGCCCTTCTCGCCGGTCAGTATGAATATGACCTCGTCGGACATCTGGTGCACCTTGGCACGCATGACCCGAAGCGCGTTCGGGTACGTCCTCTCGAAGACCACGGTGCCGCCCTTCGTGTCTGACAGCCTGCATTTGACCTGTATCTCGCGGCCGTCGGTCGAGTAGCTGCCCTGCACGAGGTTGTCCACGCCGAGGCTCGCCCATGACGCGGGGTCGCCCTTGGCCTCGCTGACACGCTTCGCATCGAAGTACCCGGAAAAGTTCAGGTCGTCGGCCAGTATGTCGGCCATCTTGACGCCGCGGTTCTCCTTGTCCACGAACTCGTTGTCCCTGGTAAAATCCGGCACCAGTATGCTTATCTTTGTGGGGGCCTTCTGCGAGGTGATGTGCACCTCGGCCTCGTTGCCTTCTTCGGCAAGGGCGTACCCCGCCAGCAAAAACAAAATGGCGGATAACGCCGCTAAAAGCTTCAGGGCCCTTGAAACATCTCTCATGAAGTGCTACTTCCCTTCGGAAACAAAGCTGTAATAAATGCCAAGCTTATCGCCCTTGTACTCGGCCGGCAGCTGCGGCAGCGGGGACGATTTCCTGACCGCTATCGCCGCCTTCTGGTCGTAGAGCTCTATGCCGGACGGCTCCTTTATCTCGACGTCGGATATCCTGCCCGAGCGGTCTATCCTGAAAAATACCACTACCCTGGGTTTCCTGTTCGCCCAGGTTACCGGGTTGTCCCAGTTCTTTTCCACCTTGCCCTGCAATGCCCTGATGTACCATTCGAACGGGAACGGGATGCCGCCCTCTACACTTATAGGCCCGACCATCGCCCCGGGCTTTCCGCCTCCGACCGGGCCCTGGCCCGGCCCTTTAGGGGCCTCGCGGTTCTCTTTGGATACCGGTTTGTCGGTATCCTTCTGCGGCTTCTCCCTGTCCTTGTTAGGAAGGCTTACCGCGTCCTTCTCGGGCTGCTTCTTCTCAGTCTCTTTGTCGGCGGGGCGCTTCACAGCCTCGGGAGACGTACCGCCGCCGCCCATCGGGCCGGGCATGGACGTCATGGTTATGCTGTATACGTCCGCCTTCGGGTGTCTGTCGCCGAGCAGCTTCGGCAGGTATACCAGCGTCCCTATTACCGCTATATGGATTGCGGCGGAGAGCACGACCACCAGCGGGAAAGCGGGCCTGCGGCCGTTTCCGAGCTCAGCCTCGCGGCCATTGCCGGGCCTTTTTTCGGGCAGTCTGCCCTTTATGCGTCTCTCAGCACTGCTTTCCATTAAATACCTGCCGGCATCCCCCCTTTACAAACAACGCATTATCCCACAGTATATTAGCCCTGTCAAGCAGTTGCGGGCCGTTTGGCCAGCCTTCTCCTGACGGACTTCTCTACCTCGACCGCGAAGAACACGACCGTCGAAAGCCCAAGAGTAATACCGAGTTCGGTGGCGGTGAGCGGCTGTGTCTTGAATATAACGTTCAGGGGCGGCAGGTAGAGGGTCGCCATCTGGAGCACGAAGGTCAGTACGACCGAGAACAGGAGCGGCTTGTTGCTAAGCAAACCCTGGCTGAAAAGAGACTCCCTCTCCGAGCGTATCGCCATAACATGGCCCATCTGCGACAGGCAGAGCACCGTGAATACCATGCTCTGCCAGTGGGCGCCGCCGGTGTTGAAGGCCCAGTACTGCACGGCTATGCAGACCGAGCCCATCAGAAGCCCCACCCATATAATGTGCGAGCCGAGCCCGTGCGCGAACACGCTTTCCTCTGGAGGCCTCGGAGGGCGGCTCATCAGCGCAACCTCTTCCGGTTCGGCGGCAAGCGACAGGCCCGGAAGCCCGTCCGTCACCAGGTTTATCCAGAGTATGTGTATCGGCAAAAGCGGTATCGGCAGGCCCAGAAAAGGCGCCAGGAACAGCGTCCATATCTCGCCCGAGTTGCTCGCCATGCTGTACCTTATGAACTTCCTGATGTTGTCGTATATCCTCCGGCCCTCGCGGACGGCCTTCACTATGGTGGCGAAGTTGTCGTCCAGGAGCACCATGTCCGAGGCCTCTTTTGCCACGTCCGTGCCGGTTATCCCCATGGCCACGCCTATGTCGGCGCGCTTGAGCGCGGGTGCGTCGTTCACCCCGTCACCGGTCATCGCCACGTACTGACCCCTGTCCTTCAGGGCCTGCACTATCTTGAGCTTCTGCTCCGGGGCGACCCTCGCATACACCCTTATGCCCTCGACCCGGCTCTCGAACTCAGGCAGGGAGAGCATGTCGAGCTCAGGCCCGGTTATGACCCCGCACTTCTCGTCGCAGATCCCCAGGTCTGTTGCTATCTTCGCCGCGGTAGCAGGGTGGTCGCCTGTTATCATCACGGTCCTTATCCCGGCGCTATGGCAGTCAGACACCGCATCTTTGGCCTCAGGCCTCGGCGGGTCTATCAGGCAGACAAAGCCTATGAAGACCAAGCCCGTCTCGTCTGCCGGGCCTATGGATTCCGGGAGTACCTCCATGCGCCTGAACCCGAATGCGAGCACCCGGAAGCCCTCGCCAGCCGCCTCGTCCCCGGCCACCTTCAACGCTTCGCGGTCGAGCGGCACATCGCCAGCCTCCCCGAGCGCGCCGACGGACCTCTTTACTACCTCTTCGAGCGCGCCCTTGGTGTACATCACATACACGCCGCCCGGCTCCTCGTGCAGCGTGCTCATAAGCTTACGGTCCGAGTCGAACGGCACCTCGGCCATCCGTGGCCGGGAGGCATCCAGCCGGGCCTTGTCGAATCCCGCCTTCATGGCCGCCTCGTAAAGCGCGGCCTCGGTCGGGTCGCCCGTCACGCCCCCGTCTCTGTCGGCGTGCGCGTCGTTGCTTATGGCCATCGCGGTCAAAAGAGTCCCAAGCGGGCCAACGGGGTTCTCCGGCGGGTTTTCCGGGGCGCCGTCCAGTATACTGCCCGCCACGAAGTAACGAGATACCGCCATCCTGTTCTGGGTGAGGGTGCCGGTCTTGTCCGTACAGATATATGTTACCGAGCCGAGCGTCTCGACCGCCGATAGCCTGCGCATCAGCGCCTTTTTCTTCACCATCTTGGCCGCGCCGAGCGCGAGCGATATGGTAACGACCGCGGGCAGGGCCTCCGGTATCGCCGCCACCGCGAGGCTTACCGCGGTAAGGAACATCAGTACCAACGGCTCGCCGCGCAGAAGCCCCGCGCCGAATATCACGGCACATATGACGAGCGCGCCGATGGATAGCCTCCTGCCGAACGATGCGAGCCTTTTCTGCAGCGGGGTGCGTGTGTCCTTTTCCTCCTGTATCAGCTTCGCTATCCGACCGAGCTCGGTCTCCATGCCAGTGGCTATTACGAAGCCCGCGCCGCGGCCGTAGGTAACGGCCGTGCCCTTGTAGGCCATGCACCGCCGGTCGGCTATGCCCGTGCCCTCGTCTTCAACCGGCCCTATTGCCTTCTCGACCGGGACGGACTCACCTGTCAAGGCGGACTCCGATACCTTGAGCCGCACGGCCTCCACCACGCGCAGGTCAGCCGGGACCACCTGCCCCGCTTCGAGCAGCACCAGGTCGCCGGGGACAAGCTCGCCCGCAGGGACGCGCTCCCTCCTGCCGTCCCGCACTACGAGCGCCTCCTGCGCGGCCATGCCCCGCAGGGCCTCCATCGCCTTCTCCGCGCGGTACTCCTGCACGAAGCCTATAGCGGCGTTCAGTATTATTATGACTATGATTGCCAAGGTGTCGGTGGGGTCGCCTATGACGCCGGATATGACCGCGGCGGCCATGAGGACTATGATCATAAAGTCCTTGAACTGGTCGAGGAACATCGAGAGGGCGGTCCTGGCCTTGTGCTCTACCAGCTCGTTCAGGCCGTATCTTTCGATGCGCTCCGAGGCCTCGTGCCGGGTGAGGCCGTCGGTCAGGCTCGTGCCGAGCTGCCGAGCGGCCTCGCGTACGTCAAAGGTGTGCCATGCGGGGGGCTTGTCCATCATTAAAGTGTTGCAGAAATAGGGCGGGTAGTCAAGGGCGGTCTACATCTTATCCCTGAAATACTCCACGGTACGGCTTATGCCTTCTTCGAGCGTGACACCAGGACTCCAGCCAAACTCAGCTTTGATGAGCCCACAGTCCACCACGCTCCGCATCTGCTCGCCCGCCTTGGCGGGGCCGTGCACCTTGTCTCCGGAATAGCCCGTGTCCCTCTTTATGAGCTCGTAGAGCTCGTTGACGTCGGTCTCCACGGCAGTGCCTACGTTCAGGAACCCGTCGTAGTCGTGCGAGAGCGCAAGCATGTTCGCATTCACCACGTCACCCACGTATACGTAGTCTCGCGTCTGGGCACCTGTGCCGTTCACGGTCGGGGTCTCGCCCCGGAGCAGCTTTCCCGCGAATATGGCGACGACTCCCGCCTCGCCGTGCGGGTCCTGGCGCGGGCCGTATACGTTCGCGTAGCGGAGCGCCGTGTATTTCAGGCCGTATACGTCCTTGTAGAATGCGAGGTACAGCTCTATCGTACGTTTGGTGATGCCGTAGGGGCTCGCGGGCTGGATGCGGTGCGACTCAGGGGCCGGGAATACGTCCTGCTCCCCGTAGACCGCGCCTCCGGACGAGGCGAATATGAACTTCTTGACCCCCGACTTGACCGAGTGCTGGAGCAGGTTCAGGGAGCCGAGCACGTTTACGTCCGCGTCGTAGACCGGGTCGTCCACGGAGGTGCGGACGTTCGCCTGCGCGGCCTCATGGAACACAACCTCCGGCTTCTCCTTCTCGAAGATGCCGGCAAGCTCCTTGCCCCTGATGTCCGCCTTGTAGAGGGTGGCATAAGGGTTCACGTTCTCGCGGTGGCCCGTGGAGAGGTTGTCCACTATGGCCACCCTGTGGCCACCTTCTATGAGCGCGTCCGCTATGTGCGAGCCGATGAAGCCTGCGCCTCCCGTGACGAGTACGTTCATCTGCTACTTCTCGAGCCCGAAGGCGTCGTGCAGGGCCCGGACGGCAAGCTCGGTGTACTTCTGCTCTATGACGCAGGAGACCTTTATCTCGGAGGTGCTAATCATCATTATGTTGATGCCCTCGCCTGCGAGGGCCTGGAACATCTTGGACGCCACTCCCGTATGCGAGCGCATGCCTACGCCTATGATGGAGACCTTGGATATCTCCTCGTTGACCGCGACCTTCTTGCAGCCGACCCCGGCGGCGGCCTCCTTTATCTTGGGCATCGCCTTCTTGAGGTCGGTCTTGGGGACGGTGAAGGTCATGTCGGTCTTGCCTTCCTTGCTCACGTTCTGTATTATCATGTCCACGTTGACCTTCGCGTCCGCTATCTTGCCGAAGAGCTTCGCCGCCACGCCGGGCTTGTCCGGTACGCCGGAGAGCGTAACCTTGGCTTGGTTCTTGTCGTAGGCCACGCCCGATACCGCAACCTTCTCCATTGACTTGTCCTCCTTTGTAACCAGTGTGCCGGGCACGTCGTGGAAGCTCGAAAGCACCCGGACCGGCACGTTGTATTTTTTGGCAAACTCGACCGAGCGTGTCTGGAGCACCTTCGCCCCGAGGCTCGCCATCTCGAGCATCTCGTCATATGATATCTTGTCCAGCTTACGCGCCTTAGGCACTATGTTCGGGTCGGTTGTGTACACCCCGTCCACGTCCGTGTATATGTCGCAGAAGTCGGCCTTTAGCGCGGCGGCCACCGCGACCGCCGTGAGGTCGGAGCCGCCCCGTCCGAGCGTGGTCACGTCCGACTCGGGCGTTATGCCCTGGAAGCCTGCAACCACGCATACCTTGCCCGCCTTGAGCGCCTTCTTTATACGGCCCGCGTCTATCGTGGATATGCGGGCGCGGGTGTGTGCGGTGTCAGTTATGATGCCGGACTGCCTGCCGGTGAAGGACTGCGCGGGGACCTTCATGTCGTTCAGCGCCATCGAAAGGAGCGCTATGGTTACCCGCTCGCCGGTGGAAAGCAGTACGTCCATCTCCCTGTCTTCTGGGGTCTCCGTGATAGCGTTAGCCAGGGCAATGAGCTTGTCTGTTTCGCCGCTCATCGCGGATACCACCACCACCACGTCGTGGCCATCGGCCTTCGTCTTTGCAACTTTCTTGGCGACGTTCTTTATACGGTCTATCGTGCCGACCGATGTGCCGCCGTACTTCTGCACTATCAGGCTCACAGCAAAAAACCTCCGTCCATTTATAGTAGGGTGGGCACGGCCCACCAAAACAGTTATTTCCTGTTCAGAAGCTGCTCCATCAGCTTGTGCCCCTCTTTCACGAACATCCCGGTCTTGGCCGCGTGCTCCTCGTCGTACGCCTTGGCCTTGTCTTCTCTGAGCTCGTCGCCCGAGTCGTACAGTATAAACGGCACGGGCTCCGAGGTATGGCTTTTGACCGCTATCGGGGTCGGGTGGTCCGGCATCACGAGCACCCGGTAACCCGGCCTGCCCTTTATCGCGGAGAGCACCCTGCCGACTACCTTAGAGTCGAAGTCCTCTATGGCCTTGAGCTTGTGGTCCATACGGCCGCCGTGGCCGGACTCGTCCGGCGCCTCTACGTGCACGTACACGAAGTCGGCCCTTTCGAGCGCCTTGAGCGCGGCGTCCGCTTTCCCTTCGTAGTTAGTGTCTATGTACCCGGTCACGCCCGGAACGTCTATAACGTCGAAGCCGAGGATGGAGGCTATGCCCTTCATCAGGTCAACCGCCGATATCATCGCCCCTTTGAGGCCATAGAGCTCCTTGAACGCCGGGAGGCTAGGCCTCTTTCCCTGGCCCCAAAGCCATATGGAGTTGGCAGGGCAATTGCCTTTGGCCGCTCGCTCGCGGTTGACCGCATGACCGGACAACAACCCCATCGAGTACTCCATAAGGTCTGTTATAAAGCCCGCCCCGTCGCCCTCCGGCAGGTGTCCCGCTATCGGTTTGCCGGTTATGTCGTGCGGCGGCGTGCATTTGAGGTCATGCCTGCCCTTCGACCATACCATCAGGTGACGGTAGCTGACGCCGGGGTAGAAGTTCACGTTTCCGCACCCGAACGACGCGTCTATCTCGTCTATCAGCTCGGCGGCCTCATCCGTAGTGATATGCCCCGCGGAGAAGTCCTCCATTATATAGTCGTTTCTGTAGTCCTCGCCGGAGCGCCCTTTGATAAGCCCGAGCGTGACCAGGTTGCAGCGGTATGCCACGTCTTCGGGGCCGAGCTCGACGCCTATGGACGCGGCCTCCAGAGGCGCACGGCCCGTGTAGTATTTGGCCGGGTCGTAGCCCAGCACCGAGAGGTTGGCCACGTCCGAGCCGGGCGGCATGCCTTCGGGTACGGTCTTGGCAAGCCCAAGCTTGCCCGTGCGCGCCATGTAATCCATGTTTGGCGTCTTGGCATGCGCAAGCGTCGTCTTCCCTCCAAGTTCGTCCATGGGAAGCCCCGCCATTCCGTCGCCAAGTAGTACAATATATTTCAACTCTGATTCCCCTTATCTATCAGCTTCAAAGCTGTATTTTCAGGACTGGAAAAAACTTTGCGGCTGTATTCCATACTATTTTGTTATCAACCCCAAAGTATTCATGGGTCACCTTGTTCCTCATGCCTATTATCTCTTTCCATGGGATATCCGGGGATTTATCTTTTATAGATTTCGGGATGTGTTTTGCCGCTTCTCCGATAACCTCTATGCTTCTGACAACTGCATTGACAGTTTTTTTGTCGCGCAGGAACTCATCATAGGTCATGCCGTGGATAAATTCCTCGACATCTCCTATGGACACCACAATATCGTCTATATAATCCCCGTACTCCCTTCTTTTCATATGTATACGACTTCGTCCAGTATGCGTTTACCGATACGCGGTTTTAGCGCGCCTTTGGTGACAAGATCTACCTTGACTCCAAAAAGCTCGGCGAGATAATTTTCGAGTTTTATGAACTCAATAAAATCAACCGAACCCCCAAAGCTCACCAGGATGTCTATGTCGCTCATCTTGCGCTGCTCGCCCCGGACGCAGGAGCCGAAGACACCTATCTCCTTCACCTTGAAACGCTTCTTCAGGGTGCCCCTCTGTTCGGCGATGATGCCTTTTATTTCTTCAAAATCTTTCATCAGTACCCCAGCACTTTCACGACTTCGTCCAGGTCGCCCTTTATGCTGATCGGCTTCCGCGAAACCTTTATGGCCGTGTCCGGGTCCTTCAGGCCGTGTCCTGTGAGCGTGCATACTATGCGCGCGCTTCCCTTGTAATACCCCTGCTTGTTCAGCTTTATGACGCCCGCGATGGAGGCCGCGGACGCGGGCTCGCAGAATATCCCCTCGGTCGCCGCAACCAGCTTGTACGCCTCCAGTATCTCGTCGTCCGTGACCATGTCTATCAGGCCGCCGGACTCGTCACGCGCGGCAACCGCCGTCTTCCACGAGGCGGGGTTGCCTATCCTTATCGCCGTGGCGATAGTCTCCGGCTTTTCGACCGGGTGGCCGAGGACGATGGGCGCCGCTCCCGCGGCCTGGAAGCCCGTCATAATCGGCAGCGATTTAATCTTGCCCGCCTCCTTGTAGCGGTTGTAGCCCTTCCAGTATGCCGATATATTACCCGCGTTGCCGACTGGCAGTGCGTGGAAGTCGGGCGGGCCGCCGAGCGCGTCGCATATCTCGTATGCGGCCGAGGTCTGGCCCTCTATCCGATAAGGGTTGATCGAGTTCACCAGGGTGATGGGGTACTTGTCCGCCACCTCGCGGACAATTTTGAGCGCCTCGTCGAAGTTGCCCTCTACCTGCACCACGAGCGCCCCGTGCATCATCGCCTGGGCCAACTTGCCGAGCGCTATCTTACCCTCCGGTATCAGCACGAATGCCTTGATGCCCGCGCGCGCTGCGTATGCGGCGGCGGAAGCGGACGTGTTGCCGGTGGACGCGCATATTACGGCGTTACTGCCATCCTCGACCGCCTTCGATATCGCCATCGTCATGCCCCGGTCCTTGAAGGAGCCGGTCGGGTTCGCCCCGTCGAACTTCAGGTATATATCCAGCTTCGGGTTTATCGCGTTTGCGAGGTTCTTCGTCTTCAGCAGAAGCGTGTTGCCCTCAAGCAGCGTCACCACCGGCGTCTTGTCCGATACCGGCAGGTACTCGCTGTACTCCTCTATAATCCCTTTCCAGGCCATGAAGACTTACTCCTTTTTTGGTTTTATTCCCCGCCCTCTACGCGAATCACGGCCGTCTTGCCCGCGATGACGTCGAGGTTGTCTATTTTATCCAGTGCGCGTCGCATGTTGCTCTCGACCGCCTCGTGCGTCATCATCACGATGGGCACGGCACCGTCGAGCTTCCTGCCCTTCTGTATGCAGGACGATACGCTTATATCGTGCTTGCCGAGTATGCCCGAAATCTTGGACAGCACGCCCGGCCGGTCCATAGCCATGAAGCGCAGGTAGTACAAGGAGCGTACCTTGCCTATCGGGCGTATCTTCATACGCCTCCTGCCCTCTTTCCTGAACGCGAGCGCAGGCATCCTGCTGTTCGAGCAGTGCATGAGGTCGCGCGCTATGTCCATCACGTCAGATACCACCGCGGATGCCGTCGGCATGTCGCCCGCGCCGCGCCCGTAGAACATTGCAGGCCCGAGCGCGTCGCCCTCGACATATACCGCGTTGAACACGCCGTCCACCTCCGCCATCAGGTGGTCATCCGGCAGCATCGTCGGGTGGACACGCGCCTCTATCTCGCCCTCGACCACCTTCGTGATGGCGAGGAGCTTTATCCTGTAGCCAAGCTCTCGTGCGTACTGTATGTCCTCCGGCAGGACATGCGAGATACCCTCGGTGTATATGTCCGCAAAGTTCACAGGCGTCCCGAAGGCCAAGTTCGCCAGCACCGCGAGCTTGTGCGCCGGGTCTATGCCCTCCACGTCGAACGTCGGGTCGGCCTCTGCGTACCCGAGCCTCTGCGCCTCGGCGAGCACGTCCTCGAACCGTCTGCCCTCGTCCGTCATCTTCGTCAGTATGAAGTTCGACGTGCCGTTTATTATGCCGTAGATGGACTGTATGTCGTTGGCGGCAAGGCCCTGCTTGAGCGCACCTATGATGGGTATGCCGCCGCCGACGCTCGCCTCGAACCCGATGGGCGTCTTGGCAGCGCCCGCCGCACTGTATATCTCCTCGCCGTGCAGCGCAAGGAGCGCCTTGTTGGCCGTGACGACCGGCTTCTTTAACTTAAGCGCCTCGAGGATGAACTTCTTCGCAGGCTCGTAGCCGCCGATAAGCTCGACCACCACGTCCACCTCGGGGTCGCGTATCACGGCGTATGCGTCATCCGTGTATACGCCCTTGCCGAGCTTGAGCGCCTTCGCGCGCGACTCGTCGAGGTCGGCCGCGCGCTTCAAGACTACCGGCACGCCGAGCCGCCGCTGTATCACATCGGCGTTCTCCTTCAGGAGTTTCACAACTCCCGAGCCTACCGTGCCGAGGCCTATCAGGCCTATGTTTATTTTATTTTTCATAAAGTCTCACGCATTTTCAGTTGTCCATTCCCCTCTCCACCTGCGGGAGAGGGGACACAGGGGTGAGGGTGCATTTGCCCTATTCGCCCAGCGCCTTCTTTATCCCCTTGATCGCCTGCCTCGTCCTGTGCTCGTTCTCGACTAGGGCGAAGCGTACGTACCCTTCTCCGTACTCGCCGAAGCCTATGCCGGGCGATACGGCGACCTTCGCCTTGTCTATCAGCATCTTCGAAAACTCAAGCGAGGTCATGTGCGAGAACTTGTCCGGTATCTTCGCCCATACGAACATGGTCGCCTTCGGCTTTGGTATATCCCAGCCTACCTTGGCGAGCCCGTCCACCAGGCAGTCGCGGCGCACGCGGTACGTCTCGCATATCTCCGTGACGCACTCCTGCGGCCCGTTGAGCGCTATGATGGACGCTATCTGGATCGGCTGGAACATGCCGTAGTCGAGGTACGATTTTATCTTGGTGAGCGCGCCCACCACCTCGCGGTTGCCGCAGCAGAAGCCCACGCGCCAGCCGGGCATGTTGTAGCTCTTGGACAGCGAGAAGAACTCGACGCCCACGTCCTTTGCGCCCGGCACCTGCAGGAAGCTCGGGGCCTTGTACCCGTCGAACACGAGGTCGGCGTACGCGAGGTCGTGCACCACTATTACGTTGTGCTCCTTGGCGAACGCTACGACTTTTTCGAAGAACGTGACGTCCACCACGGCCGTCGTCGGGTTGCTCGGGAAGCTTATTATGAGCATCTTGGGCGCGGGCCATGTCTGCTTGTAGGCCGCGGTCATGTCCGCGAAAAAGTCCGAGTCCTGGGTTATGGGGATGTGCCTGACCTCGCCACCTGCTATGACTACCGCGTACGGATGTATAGGGTACGCGGGCGACGGGCAGAGCACTACGTCGCCCGGCTCAATCGTGGCGAGCGCCAGGTGCGAAAGCCCCTCCTTCGCGCCCATCGTGGCAATGGCCTCGGTGTCCGGGTCTATGTCCACGTTGTAGCGCCTCTTGTACCAGTCGGCTATGGCTCCCCGGAGCTTGGGTATGCCCTTGCTCGCGGAGTAGCGATGGTTCTTCGGGTTGTAGGCCGCCTCCACCAGCTTGTCCACTATGTGCTGGGGCGTCCCCATATCCGGGTTGCCCATACCGAAGTCTATTATGTCCTCGCCGCGCTTCCTTGCCTCCATCTTCATCTGCGTTACGATGGAGAAGACGTACGGCGGAAGCCTCTTTATCCTCTGGAACTCAAACATTTAACCCTCCCATATTATCATAGCTGGTCCGGGGGACATTATTTTTGAGGTATCATGGTGAGGTGGCCAGGTGCCCGGAGGGAGCCGGCCGTTTACCGAACGTCATGATGGCTCACAAAATAATGTTCCCCAGACCCGCAAAAACTTCTTCCGCGTTGTATGAACTCCTGACGAACGGCGCCGATGCCACGGAGGTGAAACCCATACCCATCCCGGCCAGCCTGTACCGCTCGAAGACCTCCGGGTGCACATACTCCGCTACCTCGATGTTGTCCTTCATCGGCCGCAGGTACTGCCCTATGGTAAGGAGGCCGCAGCCGGCAGCCCTGAGGTCCTGCATTACAGACAGGACCTCTTCCTCCTCCTCGCCCAGGCCCACCATCAGGCCGGACTTTGTATAAATGTTTTTGTCCATTTCCTTCGCCGCGCGGATAAGCCCGAGCGACCTTTCGTATACCGCCTGCGGCCTTACCGTCCTGTAAAGCCGGGGCACCGTCTCCAGGTTGTGGTTCAGTATGTGCGGGCCCGCCTCTACTACCGTGCGGAGCGACTCCTCCGAGCCTTTGAAGTCCGGTATCAGCACCTCGACTACAAGCGCAGGGAAACCCGCCTTCAGGGTGCGCACAACGGATGCGAACTGGCCCGCGCCGCCGTCAGCAAGGTCGTCCCTCGTGACCGAGGTTATCACCGCGTGCTTGAGGCCAAGCCTCCTGACCGCTTCCGCTATGTTGGCCGGCTCGGCCGGGTCCACCGGAGCAGGCGCGCCCTTACCGACCGCGCAGAACCGGCATCGGCGCGTACACACGTCGCCCAGTATCATGAAGGTGGCCGTCGGCTTCTTGAAGCACTCGCCGATGTTCGGGCAGCGCGCGCTCTCGCATACCGTGTTAAGCCCGAGCTCCCTCAGTCCGGCCTTTACCTTCGCCAGCTCGCCTATGTTATATTTCTTCCGCGCCCAGTGCGGTATTCGCCCGTCCATAATAAAGCAACTTATCCGTTTGAAAAGATTATAATAAGTCAGCCATCATAGGGTTGTCAAATGAAAAACCTTGTGCGGCGTAATTTTTCGGCCGTCCGAAGGCCCGGTGAAAGCCAACAAAAAAGCCCCGCCCGTATGGGCGGGGCTTTGGTTACGCCTTTTATTACTTGGCGTTTGTTATTGACACGAGCTTTATAGTGTCACCCTTGCCGTGCTCCATCTCCACCTTCACATGGAGCGTGCTGTCGGCCTTCTTGAGGAAGCTGTAAACCTTGTCGCTCGACGCCTTGTCGAACTTCCAGAGCTTACCCTCGGAGTACAGGTTGTACCCGCTCTTGCGGCAGTCCGGGGCCATCGCGCACTCCTTGGGATGCGTCGGCGCGAACTCCGCCAGCTTGGCGCTGTTGGCCGTGGCGCACTTCGTATCGATGATATAGCCTTCCATCGTCATGGTCATCGGTTTCGCGGCCATGGCTGTGTAGGCCATACCCAGGGCGGCAACCATAAACGCGGCAGCCGCCATTACCAGCATCTTTTTCATAACATACCTCCTGTGTTTTACCACTATATTTTTAGTATAGCACAACAAGGGATTTTGGTGGTTAGCGACCTTTTTTAAACAATTCCTTCAGCCTGCCGATGAGGCCCTGCCCTGCCTGCTCCAGGGCCTCACGAAGCCTCGATGCCGGCACGAACTCTATAAGCCCGGCCCCCCTTAGTCTTCCTATGAGCGCGGTTATGGCAACCACGTTTTTTTCGCCATAACGGAAGAAATATGCGGAGGCGATGGTCTTTATGCCCCTTGTGCCCTCCATCAGCTCCCAGATGAAGTGCTCCCGTTCGGTCAGCGTTAGACCGTCATCCTGGCTAGTTGCCCTGATATTGTAAAGGTTCTCGCCCTCCCTGGAAACCTCCATGCGTTCCTCGTATCCTTCCGGGCTTATCCTCCTGGGCCTGTAACCGGCGTAAGCGGCTTCGCTTCCCACCTTCCTGATATTGAAGCCCTCGCCTTCTGCGCCGGGCTTTCTTATAAGCAACTCTATCCTGGCCTGCGGCATGAGCCTAACCTCAACACGGGTCCCTGTGGCAAGTAATTCATTCCGGCTGGTAGCCGGTAGCCTCCAGCCCCCACCGAAGCGCCTCGCGCACCTGTTCGTTCGTATCCTGGAGCCTCGACGTGAACGCCTTCAGGAGGTTGTACATTATCCTGGCCGCGGCCCTGGGCTCCTTGTCCATGAGCCCGAAGAGGTCGGCCTGGTTTATAACAAGCAGTACGCAGTCTTCCTCCGCCGATGCGGACGCGGTACGCGGCACCTTTTCGAGAAGCGCAATCTCTCCGAAGAAGTCGCCCGGCCCCATATGCGCCAATACCTGCTCAAGGTTCCCCTTTACCGCCTTGCTTATAGCAACGCGCCCCTCTTCTACAATAAAAAGCTCCTCGCCCGATTCGCCCTCCCTGAAGACCTGCTCGCCCTTCCCGAGCCGTCTCGTGCATACCGAGCCCACCAAACAGGCAAGCTCCTCCCGCGTCAGCCCGGCCAGAAGCGAAGAGCAGGCCAGCGTATCCAGGGTCACGGGTCCAGTTTTTTTCTTCAGTCCTGCAAACATATTCTCACCTTCACAATCTAATCGGCCCGATAAAATATTTCATGAATATAATCTTGGGGCGCGCCCGCTTTGACACCATAGACAAATCGGCGTATGTTTTAGGTATAAGCACTTGCTTAAGGAGGCGACGATGGGAAGATACGCAAGGCTCCTGGTAGGCGCTCTGGCGGGCGCCGCGGTCGGTTACGTGGTGTACAGCATAATTAAAAAGAGGCGCACGGAAAGGGCTACGGAGCCGGCGGCTGAGCTGCCAAGGCCGAAGAGGGGAAAACTTATTGCCTACCCGTCTTCGAGACCGCCGTTCGCGGAGGCCGCCGAGGTCATCGAGGACTGAGCGCACGCACATGCTTTCCACCGCCCGGCAACCCGCAAGATATCCCGGATTTCCCAAGGTTTTTCTGTTGAAAAACCCTACCGCATCTGTTATAATAATCGAGTTTCAATAACTATCTGAATATCCATAGGTTTTTGGCACCTTGCGGCCTGAGGGGGGCTTTTGCCGGCATGACGGGCACGGATGACAAGGATACCGGTGAAATGGATGCCGCACAGAAGCCTGCCCAAGACCCGGGCGTGGCCGACGCAGGCACTCCGGCGCAGGCCGGGCTGACAGGTTCGGATGATACCCCGGCTTCCGAGCTCGACGAGGATGAGGACGAGGGGGGCGCGGCCACCGCAACTCCTGCAAAAGCCGCCCCGGTTGAAGGGGCTGTGAAGGCCGACACGCTGAACCGTTCGATAGCAAGGTTCATCGACATACTCGTAGCGCTGCTCCTCTCAAGGCTCCCCGACTACATCGGGTTTTTTGCGGGGCTGACATACCTGGGCATAGCCGACGGGCTTATGGGCGGCCGCAGTATAGGGAAGCGCATAATAGGCCTTAAGGCCGTATACGCGAAGGACGGCAGGCCAGCGGACATAAGAGGGTCCATCCTCAGGAACTCCACGGTAGGCCTGTTGTACATAATATCGCGCATACCCTTTGTCGGATGGGCGCTCGCGTGTCTGGGCCTCGGCTTCGAGCTCCTTCTGATTATAGGGAGCCCCGAGGGAAGGCGGCTGGGCGACGAAATAGCGGACACCCTTGTGGTGGACGATCCAAGAGACGAAAACAGGGCGTACTCGCCCGAAACCTAATAATGCGTCAGGAGATTTAGTAATGTTCATCAACTCTATCCTTGGAATGTTTTCAAACGACCTGGGCATCGACCTGGGCACCGCAAGCACCCTGGTCTATGTCAAGGCGCGCGGGATTGTATGCAACGAGCCGTCCGTCGTGGCGATAGACAAGCCGACCGGCAAGGTCAGGGCCGTGGGCGCGGAGGCCAAGCGGATGGTGGGCCGCACGCCCGGCGATATCGTGGCCATACGTCCGATGAAGGACGGGGTCATAGCCGACTTCGATGCGACCGAGCACATGCTCAGGTACTTCATCCAGAAGGCTCACAACAGGAAGACCTTCCTGAGGCCCAGGATAGTAATAGGCGTACCTTCGGGCATCACGCAGGTCGAGCAGAGGGCGGTCAGGGACAGCGCCGAGCAGGCGGGGGCCAGGGAGGTCCACCTGATCGAGGAGCCGATGGCCGCGGCTATAGGCGCGGGCCTTCCCATAACTGAGCCCTCGGGCAACATGGTAGTCGATATCGGCGGCGGCACGACCGACGTCGCCGTGATATCGCTGGGCGGCATCGTCTACTCCAAGACGGTCAAGACCGGCGGCGACAAGATGGACGAGGCGATAATAAATTACATCAAGCGCAAGTACAACCTGCTGATAGGCGAGCGCACCGCCGAGCACATAAAGATGACTATAGGCTCGGCATACAAGATGGACGAAGAGGTAAAGACCATGGAGGTGCGCGGACGCGACCTCGTGTCCGGCATCCCCAAGACGCTGATAATAGACGACGACGAGGTGCGCGAGGCGCTGCTCGAGCAGGTACTCACCATCGTCAACACCATAAAGATAACGCTGGAGAACACGCCGCCCGAAATGGCGTCCGACATTGTAGAGAAGGGCATCGTGCTTGCCGGTGGCGGAGCGCTTTTGACAGGCATAGACGTCCTCATCCGCGAGGAGACCCGCCTGCCCATAGTCATAGCGGAAGACCCTCTTTCCGCGGTGGTCATGGGTACCGGCAAGGTCCTGGACGAGCTCGACCTCTTGAGCCGCGTTTCGGTCAGGACGTAGGCAAATAGCGCCCGCGTGGGCGGTTAAGGCCGGCCTAACTTTTCAGCGACCTCAATATACAAATGTTCCGTTTCTTAGCGAAGTACAAAAGCCTCCTGATCCTCGCGGCGATAGTGTTCGCAAGCCTTGTCTGGATGACCTCCCAGGTCAGAAGCCCCGGACGGTCGAGCCTGCTTGAAAAGGGCGTGGCCGCGGCGGCCTACCCATTCGTCAGGGCCGTGGACGCTTTTGCGTCTACCGCCAGAGGGGTATGGGAGGGCTACATATTCATGGTGGGCCTGGCGAGAGATAACGACAGGCTGACTTCGGATAACGGCAGGCTCGTGCTGGAGAACACGCGGCTTAAGGAAGAGCTGGCGAGGGGAAGGCGTCTCGACGCGCTGGCCAGCCTCAAGGAAACGGCGGCGTCTCCTTCCATACCCGCGCGGGTCATCGGCAGGGACGCCTCCTCCTGGTTTTCTTCCATCTGGGTAAGCGCGGGCGAAGGCACGGGCGTAAGGAAGAACATGCCCGCCATAGCACCGGGGGGCCTTGTCGGCAAGGTGGTTGCACCCTTCGGGTCGTCTTCGCGGGTCATGCTCGTCACCGACCCTGCGTCCTCCGTGTCCTGCGTGCTCCAGAGGAGCCGCGACACGGGCATACTCGCGGGCAACGGCACCGCGCTCTGCTCTCTGAGGTACGTCGGCAGGGATGCGGACGTAAAGGTGGGCGACATGGTTGTAACGTCCGGGCTCGACGGCGTATTCCCGGCGGACCTCCCCGTGGGCAGGGTGAAAAAGGTGTCCAAGGAGTCGTCGGGCTACTTCCTCGACGTCAGGGTTGCACCTTCCGCAGACCTCATGCACCTCGAAGAGCTGCTGGTAATAATGTATGAGCCGCAGGCAAGAAAATGAAGCTTAAGGTCCCCTCAATAGCGGTGCTCCTCATCGCGGTCGTAGTCCAGGTCGCCTTAGCCAATAAGGCATCAATATACGGCATAAAGCCCGACATTGTGATAGTCGCCCTGTACGCCCTGTCCATAACCGCGGGCACCGGCCAGGGTCTGCTGTACGGCTGCATAGGGGGGCTCCTGCTCGACTGCCTGTCAGGCGGGATGCTCGGGCTTTTCCTGTCCGGCTACGCGATAGCGGGCTACATAGCAGGAAGGATAGGCAAACGGCTGTTCAACATAGGCGAGACCGCGAACTTCGGCGGCATATTGCTTCTCAGCGTCACGCAGGGCGTATACACGGCCGCCATCCTAAGCACTCTCATGGACGGCTACAGCTTCTTCGGAGGGCTGTTCAGGTTCGCACTGCCGCAGGCGCTGTACAGCGCCCTGGCCGGCACAGCCATACTTTGGCTGTTCAAGAAACCCGTGGCCAGGCGGGTCCCCTGGCTTGGCAAGCTCAGGCCTAGGCGGCGGGCCCGGTTGTTCAGATGAGACGCCGCAGCCGCTACCATAACGGGGGGGACGGTGAGGGCACGTCCGACATCAAGCCGCGCCTGTGGGTACTGGGCGTATTCGTGCTCATATTCTTCGCCGCCCTGGTGCTCAGGCTGTGGTATCTTCAGATAATACGCGGCAGTTACTACAGGGAACTCTCCGAGAGCAACAGGGTACGCATAATCAACATCAGGCCTCCGCGCGGCGTGCTCTTCGACAGAAACGGCATGCCCATAGCAGCAAACACCCCCAGCTACACCATAACCTTTACCCCGGAGGACGCGAAGAAGACGCCCGGCGTGAGGGAGGGCCTTGCCAGGATACTCGGCATCTCTATCGGGGAGCTCGACAGGAAGATACAGGCCGAGGGCAACAGGAACCCATACCAGCCGGTGCGCATAAAGGAGAATGCCAGCTTCGCCGAGGTCTCCGAGGTCGAGGCGAACAAGAACGACCTGCCTGGCGTGATGGTGCAGGTCGAGCTCCGGAGGTTCTACCCGTACGGCGAGTTCGCCGCCCACGCCATCGGCTATATAGGGAAGATCACGCCGGAGCAGCAGGAGACGGAAGAGTTCCAGGGCCTGCCGCCTGACTTCCTCATAGGGCAGTACGGCATAGAGAAGGCCTTCGACAGGACCATCCGCGGAGAACCGGGCAGGAAGGGCGTCGAGGTGGACGCGATGGGCCGCCATATCCGGCTCCTGTACACCACCGAGCCGGTCGCCGGTGAAGACCTCGTATTGACGCTCGACTACAAGGCGCAGAAGGCGGCGGAGGCCGGGCTCGAAGGCAAGGCCGGTGCCATAGTTGCGCTCGACCCGAACAACGGCGAGGTGCTTGCCATGGCTTCAAGGCCGGGGTTCGACCCCAACATATTCCCGCTCGGCCTGAACGCGGACGAGTGGAGGTACCTGACCCAGGACGAGGGCCACCCGCTCAACAACCGCGCACTTCAGGGGCAGTTCCCGCCGGGCTCGACGTTCAAGCTCGCGATGTCGCTCGCGGGGCTTGAGACCGGTAAGGCCAGCCTTACGAAGTCCGAGTCCTGCGGCGGCAGTTTCTTCTTCGGCAACCGTACCTTCCACTGCTGGAACAAGAAGGGGCACGGAACCGTGGCCCTCCACAAGGCGATAGTGGAGTCGTGCGACGTATACTTCTACAAGCTGGGCGACGCCATGGGCATAGACAACATAGCCAAATACTGCCGGTACCTGGGGCTGGGCACCGAGACCGGTGTCGGCCTGCGGGAGAAGCCGGGCCTTATACCCTCTACCGAGTGGAAGGAGAAGGTCCGTCACGACAAGTGGTACGCCGGCGAGACCATATCCTGCTCGATAGGCCAGGGCTACGTCAGCGTCACGCCTATTCAGCTCGCGAGGATGGCCGCAACCATAACAAACGGCGGGGTGCTCTACCAGCCCCAGGTAGTACGAGCAATAAAGTACAAGGACGAAAGAGGGACGATGTTCTTCCCGCCTGTCGTCCTGGGCAACCTGCCGGTAAATAAGGCCAACCTCGAGATAATACGGGACGGCATGAGGGGCGTGGTCGAAGAGCCGGGCGGCACCGCCCACGGCGCCAAGTCAGAATACGTAACGGTTGGCGGCAAGACCGGGACCGCACAGGTGATAGGGCTCGGCAAGGGCGGGGGCAAGAAGTTCGGGGACCATGCGTGGTTCGTGGCTGTCGCGCCGGTAGAGAACCCGAAGATAGCGGTATGCGTACTTGTCGAGCACGGCGGCCACGGCGGCTCGGCCGCGGCCCCGCTCGCAAAGCAGGTGATAGAGGCGTACCTGCGGGTGGACGAGGAAAGCCGGAAGGAGAAGGAGACTATGGCCAACAGGACCGGGATAAAGGCGAAGGCCATGGCTAACACGACTGGCGCGGCCACAAGGAAGCGCGCGATGCAAAACCGAAGCGCAGCGGCGAAACAAGGGGCTTCGAGATGATAGACAAGCGCACCATGGCGAGGCTAGACTGGGGCATGCTCACCGCGCTCGCCGCGCTCGTAGCGGTCGGCCTCACGGCGGTGTTCTCCGCCACGTACACCATGGACCGCGGCCGGCACGTGCTGTTCATGCACCAGGTTTACTGGCTGGTGCTTGGGCTAGCCGCCATGGTAACCATGGTCATCGTGGACTACAAGAGGCTCGAGCGCTGGGGATACGTCCTCTACGGGGCGGCCGTAATAATGCTCATCGCGGTGCTTGCCGTCGGCCGCACCGGCATGGGCGCGCAGAGGTGGCTGCCGCTCGGCCCGTTATCCTTCCAGCCGTCGGAGATAGCCAAGCTATTCATGGTCATTGCCCTGGCCAAGTTCTTCTCGGAGGACAGGATAACAGACGGACACATGCTCCGCGAACTCATAAAACCGGCCTTAATGGTCATAGTGCCCGTGGCGCTGGTGGTGAAACAGCCGGACCTGGGCACCGCGCTGATGTTCCTGTTCATACTGTGCGCGATGGCCGCGGCGGCCGGCATAAAGATCCGTTCCCTCATATACCTTATCGGCACCTTCGCGGTCACGACACCGCTCGCCGCTGAGTTTTTGTGGGGCCACCTGAAAGACTACCAGAAAAAGCGCCTGCTCGTGTTCCTCTCGCCCGACATAGACCCGTCCGGCGCGGGATACCACATCATACAGTCCAAAATTGCGGTCGGCTCGGGCTCGCTGCTGGGTAAGGGCTTCTTAAACGGCACCCAGAGCCAGTTGAGCTTCCTGCCGGAGCGGCACACGGACTTCATATTCTCGGTCATATCGGAGGAGTGGGGCTTCGTAGGCTCGGTGTTCGTGCTCGCTCTATACCTGTTCATAATACTCTGGGGTCTGGATACCGCATACAAGGCCAAGGACCGGTTCGGCTCGATGCTGGCGGTCGGCGTGGTCGCCATGATAAGCTTCTACGTCATAATCAACGTAGGCATGACCGTAGGCATAATGCCCGTCGTCGGCGTGCCGCTGCCGCTCATAAGCTACGGCGGCACCTCGGCGGTTACTACCCTCGTCGCGTTCGGGATACTCTTCAACGTGAACAGACGGCGGTTCAAACTCTTCTACTGATAGGTAATACACAACGTGAACCGCGAAAAATTTCTTGGCATACTCCCGCTTGTCTCAAAGCCGTCCCGCTACATAGGCGCGGAGGTGAACTCGTGCATAAAAGACCCTGCGGGCATCGACCTCCGCGTGGCGCTCTGCTTCCCGGACACCTACGAGGTCGGCATATCGCACCTGGGCCTCAAGGTACTATACGGCGCGCTCAACCGCCGGCCTGAGTTCTACGCCGAGCGCGCGTACTGCCCCTGGCCGGACATGGAAGAAAAGATGCGGGAGCAGGGAGTCTTGCTCACCACGCTCGAGACCGGGACGCCGCTGTCGGAAATGGACATAGTGGGCTTCACGCTCCAGTACGAGCTCTCCTACACCAACATACTGACGATGCTCGACCTCGCGGGCATACCGCTGGAGTCGTCCTTGCGTGATGAAGGCCACCCGTTAGTCATTGCGGGCGGCCCGTGCGCGTTCAACCCGGAGCCGCTCTCGCGTTTCATCGACGCCTTTGTTATTGGCGACTCGGAAGAGGCCGTACTGGAAATAGCCGAAACGGTTGTACGCTGCAAAAAAACCGGTGCGAAAAAGGTCGAGCGCCTTAAGGCGCTGTCTGAGATTGAGGGCGTGTACATACCGGCGCACTTCGAGGTCGTACGCGGCGGGGACGGCAGTATAACCGCCATAAAAAACGTAGCGGGCGGCAGCGACACCGTTTTAAGGCGCGTCGTGGCCGACCTCGAACATGCAGACTACCCGGAGCACCCGATTCTCCCTTACGTGGCCGCGGTGCACAACCGTGTGACCCTGGAGGTCGCGCGCGGTTGCCTGCGCGGCTGCAGGTTTTGCCAGGCGGGCTACGTATACCGTCCGTTCAGGGAACGCTCGCCTGAAAGGATAATGGAGCTTGCGCAGTCCTCGGTGTCCTCCACCGGCTACGAGGAGCTTTCTCTCTCGTCGCTCTCAACCGGCGACTACTCCGCGCTCCTGCCGCTGATGACCGCGCTCATGGACCGCTACGAGGGCGAGCGCGTGTCCATATCGCTGCCATCTCTGCGGGTCGGCACGCTGACGCCGGAGATGTGCACCCAGATTAAGCGCGTAAGGAAGACCGGCTTCACCATAGCGCCGGAGGCCGGCACCCAGAGGCTCCGCGACGTAATAAACAAAAACGTCACGGAAGGTGCGCTCATCGAGACAGCAGGGACGGTCTTCAGCGAGGGCTGGGATTTAATCAAGCTCTACTTCATGGTGGGGCTTCCGACCGAGACGGACGACGACGTGCTGGGCATAGCGGACCTCTCAAGGAAGGTGCTGGACGCGGGCAGGAAGGCGGGCGGGCGTAAAAAGAAGGTGAACGTAGGCGTCTCCGCGTTCGTGCCTAAGCCGCATACCCCTTTTCAGTGGATGGGCCAGATACCCATGTCCGAAATAAGGAGGAGGAAAGACCTCCTTTCGAAAACGCTCGGCAGGGGGCAGTTTGCCATTAAAAGCGGGCTTGCCGAGACGAGCGTGCTCGAGGCCGCTTTTTCGCGCGGCGGGCGCGAGCTCGGGGCGGCGCTTCTTATTGCATGGCAGAAGGGCGCGCGTTTCGACGGCTGGACCGAGCGTTTCGAGTACCGGCTCTGGGACGAGGCCTTCGCCGATGCCGGTCTCGACCTGAATAAGGCCGCGGAAAGGTCTTTCGCCTTGGACGAGGTCCTGCCCTGGGAGCACATAGACACAGGGGTGAAGAAGAAGTTCCTGATAAAGGAGTACGATAGGGCGCTCAAGGGAGAGGCAACGCCGGACTGCCGCACCAAATGCGCGGGATGCGGCCTCAAATGCCTTGAGGAGGACTTCAGTCCCGCGTACCCTGCCCCAATCCCCAGGCAGATGCCGACGCGAACCGGGAAAAACCTGCCTCCGGCGAGGGTTAGGCTAACGTACACCAAGCTCATGCCGCTGGCCCTCCTGTCGCACAACGAGATGATGACCCTGTTCTTCAGGGCCATTTCCCGCGCCGGGCTGCCCATACTCTTCTCCGAGGGGTTCAACCCACACCCTAAGGTAAGCTTCGGCCCCGCGCTCGCCGTCGGGATAGAGTCCGAGGCCGAGATCCTTGACATGGAGCTAAGTTATGCGTTAGACTTAAATGCATTGGTGCAGGGTTTGAACCGCACCATGCCGGCGGCGGTCCGCATAAAGGAGGCCCGGGTGCTTAGGCCCGGCGAGCCGGCCGCTGGCGTCGGGCTGTCCAGCTTCGAGTACGAGGCCGCTGCGCCGGACGCTTTCAAAGACAGCACTTCGGAGGCCATACAGGCCTTTCTCGGAAGCAACAGCATTGTCGTCAGGCGTATCAGCGACAAGGGCACCAAGGAAATAGACATACGGCCGATGGTGAAAAGGCTCGAGCCCCTTGAAGCGGGCCGGGTAATTTTCACGCTCACCGAAGCCGACGGCAGGTCCGCAAGGCCTTACGAGGTCGTGCAGGCGCTCTTCGGGCTCACGCCGCTGGACGCGCGCGCAGTCCGGGTGAAGCGCACAGGGATGAAATAGCAGGCGGGAATACGGCCGCCTTGTTAATATATTTTTCCACTTTTTCACTTATGGAGATGAGACCAAAAACATATGCCAACCGAGATTATAGTCAACGTCACCCATGAGGAAACGCGTGTAGCGCTCCTCGAAAACAAGCTCGTAACCGAAATTTTCATCGAACGCGCCAAGGACCGGGGCAACACGGGCAACGTGTACAAGGGCCGCGTGGTAAAGGTGCTGCCCGGGATGCAGGCCGCCTTCGTGGACATAGGTCTCGAGAAGTCCGCGTTCCTATACGTGGACGACGTGTACAACAACGTAGAGGAATACGCCAAGATGATGGCCGAGGACATGGTGGACGACCCCATCGAGTTCGAGGAAGACGGCAGGGCCAAGAGGCGCAGGCCGCCGTCCCACTCCATAGAGGAGCTGCTCCAGGAGGGCCAGGAGATAGTGGTGCAGGTCGCCAAGGAGCCGATAGGCACAAAAGGCGCGCGCGTAACCTCATACATCACCCTGCCCGGCCGCTACCTGGTCTATATGCCGTCTGTTGACCATATCGGCATATCGCGCAGGATTGAGCACGAGGAGGAAAGGAGACGGCTCAAGGAGATAGTGGGCCGGCTCAAGAAGCCGGGTTCCGGCTACATAGTAAGGACGGTATCCGAGGGCAGGAGCGAGGACGACTTCAAGCGTGACATGGACTTCCTCGAACTGCTCTGGCAGCGTATACAGAAAAAGAACGAGAAGCTGTCCGCGCCCTCCGTGCTGCACTACGACCTGGACCTCGTCTTCAGGACGATAAGAGACCTGTTCACGCCTGAAGTGGAAAAGTTCGTCATTGACGACAACGAGGAGCACACCCGCGTCAGGGAGTTCGTGGACACGTACCTGCCGCAGCTCTCCCAGAAGGTAGAGCTGTACGACAAGGACGAGCCCATATTCGACGGCTACGACGTGGAGATAGAGATATCGCGTGCGCTCGGCCGCAAGGTATGGCTCAAGTCCGGCGGCTACATAGTGATAGACCAGGCCGAGGCCCTGACCGCCATAGACGTCAACACCGGCAGGTTCGTAGGTAAGCGCAATTTGGAAGAGACCATCCTTAAGACGAACCTCGAGGCGGTGAGGGAGATATCCTACCAGCTACGCTTAAGGAACATAGGCGGCATTATAATACTCGACCTCATCGACATGGAGAAGGAAGAGAACAGGCGCAAGGTCTTTGCCTCGCTCCAGGAGCTGCTCTCGCACGACAAGGCCAAAACCAACATATACCAGCTCTCCGAGCTGGGCCTCATAGAGATGACCAGGAAGCGCACGAGGGAGAGCCTCGGGCGGATACTGTGCGAGCCGTGCCCGTACTGCGACGGCAGGGGCTTCGTTAAGTCCGCGGTCACGGTATGCTACGAGATATTCCGCGAGATAAGGCGCGTCGCGCCCACGTCCAAGGAGAAGAAGATAATGCTCTCGGCGCACCCCGCGGTCGCAGACCTGCTGTACGACGAGGAGCGACAGGCGCTGGACGAACTCGAGCAGGCGTTCAAGAAGAAGATAATAGTGAAGGCAGAGCCCTCGCTCCACCAGGAGCAGTACGACATAGTGCTGGTGTAATTAATTTCCTAAAAAAGGGAGGGCTGCATCACGGCCCTCCCGAAATCAAACCGCACCTCCTGCATAACTTAAGCCTTGGTTTCCATACATTTCGGGCATAGCCCGTAGAACTCCACGTGGCGTCCGGTGATGGTGAAGCCATGTGCCTGCTCCTCCGGCACGTCGAGCTTGAACTCTTTGTGGACGTCCACTACCTTCCTGCACCTCTCGCATATCAGGTGATGGTGGAGCTTGGTATTGGGGTCGTAGCGTTTGCGCTGGTCGTCTATGTTCAGCTCCCAGACCCGGCCCATGTCCCTTAGCGTCTCAAGAGTATTGTAAACCGTTGCGAATGACATCGTGGGGTATTTTTCCTTCAGGGCGTTGAAAATGTCGTCCGCTGAGGGGTGCGACGTGTTGCCGTCCAGGAACTGCAGTATAGCCGCCCTCTGCGGCGTGAGCTTGAAGCCTTTCCCGTTATGCTCCATCATTTTTCAATACTTCCTTTCTTGAATAATTATTATATTAGAACCATTATCATATAGAAATAATTCTGTCAAGTGGTTTATTGGCAGTTTCACTTGCCAACCAGCAAATCAACTGTAATAATTAAGGCATGGCCACTTCGACCTCTAATAAAAACCATGTTATACCGGTCAGAACTATCCAGCTATGGAACGATATGACCGGGCTGGTAGAAGGTAAAAAAAACGTACAGGTCGTCATATACGGTAACCCGGACCCGGACGCGCTTGCGAGTAGCATAGCACTTAAAGCCCTGCTCGAAACGGATGCGAGGAAGGTGAAAATTGGGTACACCGGCGCGGTGGGAAGGCCTGAAAATGCCTCGATGATCAGGCAGCTCAATATCCCTGCGGTGCCGATAGGCGAAGAGACGGCGGCCAAATCCGAAGTTGTGGCCCTGGTGGACGCCCAGCCGCAGTTCTTCAGAGATTTTAAGCTTACGAGATGCGACATTGTAATAGACCACCATCCGTCCCTGCTGGAGCGGCGTGTCCCGTTCGCGGACATACGTCCGAACTACGCCGCGACCGCATCCATTATGACCGAGTACCTCAGGGCTGCGGGTAAACGTGTCAGCAAACGGCTGGCGAGCGCCCTTTACTACGGCATAAGGGTGGACTCAAGGCATTTCCTGAGCGACATGAGCCCCGGCGATGTTGAGGCCGTGCGCTGGCTCAGGGGCAGGGCGGACAGGGACATAGTTAGGCGCATCGAGTTCTCGCAGTTCTCCTGGGACACTCTCGATTACTTCAGCATAGCGCTCGTAAGGAGACGATTTTACCACGGGGTGATGTTCTGCCACCTGGGTCCGGTCCCGTTATCGGACGTCTGCGTGCAGGTAGCCGACTTCCTTATACGGGTCGAGCACGTGGAATGGGCGGTAGTTACAGGTGCGGTTGGCGACTCACTAGTGGTGGTATTCAGGAACGACGGGTTGAAAAAAGACGCGGGTCATCTGGCAAGGGCTGCCTTCGGCGACATTGGGAGCGCGGGGGGGCACAAGACTATGGGCCGGGCCGAGATAAACCAGCGAGAGCTGCCGGAAGGACTGCTCCTCACGGACAACGTGGGTATAGAGCGGTTCGTACTGGGTTCGCTCGCAGAGGCGGACCCTGCGTTCAGAAAAGTATTACGGGCCCTTGCCAGAACCCGGTGAGGACGCCTGTCCCGACACCTTCCACTGGTGCCTGTATATCTCTATTATGTTCTGCTCCATCGGCCCCTTGAACACACCGGGGGCGTCCATTCCGCGGAAAACGTAGGTGGGCCAGGGGTCGCCGGTGGGTACCGACCCCTCGAAGTAGACCAGGCCGCGGTTGTGCAGACGCGTTTCGTCGAGCTTCAAAAACCGCATCGATGAGTAATCATACGCCACAGGGCGTGCCCCCTTTGCCGCCTTTAATATCCTGAACACGTTCTCTCCAAGAAAATACGGGTCAATAAAATCCACCTTCCCACCGAGCGCCTCCTTTACGTCGTCCAGGTACCAGTCGTAGGTCAAAAGAGGCGCGTGCACCAGGACTACGTCGTCCCTGTACCGTTCGGCCTGCTGGATATACCAGAGCGGGAATATGCCGTTGTCCCCCCAGGTGAACAGGACCCCGTCCTGGCCCGCCGACTTCAGACTGTTCTGTGCATAGTCGGCTGCCATGAAGTTCCTGCTGGAGTCGTTGGGCACGTAGTTGTAATACAGCAGGGCAAGCGCAAGGAATCCGTACGTGGAGCCTACCGCGAGCTCTATGTACCTGCCGCCCAGGGTGCGGAACATACTTTTTGCGAGTGCGCCTATGAATATCACGTTGACCATGAAGACCGGGATGTAGAACTTGGCCTGCAGGCCGAACTTCGCCTCCCTCTCCCCACCCAGGACCTGTGCGGATATCCCTGCCGAGTACAAGACGAGGAATATTATGAGCGGGAGGAACAGCCTCCAGTCGTCCCTTATCAGCCGCCAGTAAAAATATACCGCGGCCGGGACTACCAGTATGATACGGACGTCAAAGAAGTTGATTTTCTTTACGAGCGATACGAACGAGGCCTCAAGCCCGCCTATGTTGCGCACATAATCGCCCCATTTGATGACCCACAAAAATTGCCGCCACGTGTCCGGGTGGCCGATGTCCGGCACCGCCCCGGTAGCGGCACGGATTGGTAGGTACATATAAACCGACAGGCCCAAAAGCATAAGGGCGGCCCCGAGTACCATGTTACGAAGCCGGGCATGGATACCACCGTCCACCGGGAGCAAAAGCCAGGTCAGCGCGAGGGTCGGAAGGTACAGCACAAGCGACATATGGTTGATTATGCCGAGCCCCGCGACGAAACCGGACAGCATGAAGTAGCGGGCCGGCGCACCCTCGCCGCCCTGCGCACGGACGTACAGCAATATCAGCAGGGCGATAAAGAAGGAGTTGAGTGCATACACCTCGGCCACGACCGCCTGAGACCAGAAGACCCGTATGCAGCCGAGTACGAGCGCGAGCGAGGCCGACAGGAAGACCGGCACTCCGCAGCCTTTGCCTGATAGCTCACCCTTCCTGCACAGCACCGCAAGGATTATACGGTAAACGAGATATATGGTAAGTGCGGAAAAGGCCGCCGAGAGGACATTGACCCGGAATGCAATGCTGCCGATTGGGATGAATGCGAAAATCCTGCCTACGAGCGAGAAGAGCGGGTAGCCCGGCTGGTGTGTTATGCCGAGGTTGCAGGCCGCGGATATCAGCTCGCCGCTGTCCCAGAAGCTCACCGTAGGCGAAAGCGTCGTGAGGTACAGCCCGAAGCCCGCAAAAAACAAAAAGGCCCCTGCTTGAGGGGCCAGTCTTATTTTGGATATGTCCATGCCTCAGGCGTACATCATGCCGAGGACCCACAGCGCGTAACAGGCCACCACCGCGCCGCCCCACAACAGCGCCTTCCTGTTGTTGAACCTGTTGTCCCTCTGGAAGGCCCCGAATATAAAACCCACCGTACAGCCAATCCAGCCCAGGAAGCTTAAAACTACAAGTATCGCCCAACCCGTTTTCAAAAACACTACCTCCTGAATAGTGATGCCGTCATGCCACTCAACCAGCACCGCCGAACCCGGCCGACATGGCCAGGAACTGCGATATCTTCTCGTTCGTCTCCCTCAGCCTTGATGAAAGCGTCTTGCAGAACGTCATCAGTATCTTGTTGCCGAGGTCCTTGTCCGAGGTCAGAAGCGCGTCTAAGTCGGCCTTGTTTATGACCAGGCATGCAGTGTCTGCGTTGGCTATCGCCGCCGCGGAGCGCGGCGAGCCGTCTATCAGCGCCATCTCGCCGAAGAAACTCCCGGACTTGAGCACCGCCAGCGCCTCCTCGCCCACGTTCGGGACGTACTTGCTTATCCTGACCTCGCCCTGCTCTATGATATAGCATTTGTCGCCCGGCTCGCCCTCAAGGAATATGTTCTTGTCCTTCTGAAAACTCTCCTTGTGGCAAATCTTGAGCACCGCTATAAGCTCCGGCGCGGTCAGTCCTGCAAAAAGGTATATCTTCTTTAAAAGTTCTGTACTCAAATCAGTATCCCTCGGAAAGCTCGAAGGCGTCCTTTATAAGCTCGACGACCGGCCCGCTGCCGCCGCCTTCGTAGACCCCAACCACGTCGAAGCGGCACGGGGTGTTGTGCTTCTTCTTGCGCATTATGTATGCGAGCGCGGCCTTCTTTATCTGGCCCTGTTTCCTGTAATTGACGGACAGCTCCGGCCTGCCGAAGCTGTCGTCCCTGCGGGACTTGACCTCCACGAAGACCAGCGTGTCGCCGTCGGAGGCAACAAGGTCTATCTCCCCCACCGAGGTGCGGTAGTTGCGCTCTATTATCTTGTAGCCGAGCCCGCGCAGGTGTTTTTCCGCGAGGCCCTCGCCCTTTTTACCGAAAGCCTTGCTGTCCAATTAGGCTCCCTCCAAAAGGCCATAGCTCAAGCATGAATTATCTTAGACTATTGCTTATTTGTCAAGAGGTTCTTTAGGGTTACAGGCCCATGCCTGCCGCGCGCCTGGCCTCGGCCATCGTCCCGGCGGCGACCTCGCGTGCCCGCTCCGCGCCCGCCTTCAGAAGTAAAACTACCTCGGCCTCACGGCCCGAGAGGGCGGCCCGTTTGTCCCGGTAGCCCTTCAGGTAGTCCGAAAGCAGTTCGCCCAGGTACCGCTTGTGCGCAACACAGCCGAGCCTGCCCGCGCGGCAAGATGCGTCGTGTTCCGCCGCGTCATCCGGGCGGAATACCTTGTGGTAGTCCTGCACCGAGCAGATGTCCGGGTCGCCGGGGTCGTCGGCATGTATTTTGGCCGGGTCGGTCACGAGCCTTTTCGCCTTGGAGGCGATTGTCTCTGGCGGGTCGTCCAGGTATATGCAGTTGTCCAGGCTCTTGGACATCTTCTTGCCGTCTGTGCCGAGAAGCTTTGGTGTCTTGGTCAGTAACGA
>Ga0334722_10000326_pt1 | contig 73135 bp, 77 predicted proteins | sample C3_bottom_MG_FD_207210 | JGI IMG/M metagenome (GOLD analysis project Ga0334722, IMG submission 207210) | Sediment microbial communities from Yellowstone Lake, YNP, Wyoming, USA - C3_bottom | ecosystem: Environmental > Aquatic > Freshwater > Lake > Sediment | place: USA: Wyoming | collected...
TCAGCGCGTAGAGCGGCAGTCCGCCCCCCCAGTGCGCCGCAATGATCGTCACGCCGCTGGCCGCCCGCGCGAACGCGTACAGGGCCTCGATCGGACCGCCGCGCTTCCCCGCGTACTCGTGGCCCACGGGTTCGCTCGCATGCACCAGCAGCGGCAGATCGTAGGCCGCCGCCGCCCATGCCAGCAGGTCCGCCTCGTCGCTGTTCGCCAGGCTGTAGCCGCTCTGCTCCGGCCGCAGCTCGCCGATCCCTCGCGCACCTGCCGCTGCGAGCGCCCGTATCTTCCGCCGCGGGTCCGACGCGGCGGCCGTCGGCGCCTCCTCCGTCTCGGCGCCGCCATGTCTCGCCCCCCCGGCGAGGTGCACCGACACGAACGGGATCAGCCGTCCGGCCGAGCGGGCGCCCTCTTCCAGTAGGTACGCGTTCGTCTCGTCGACCAGCTCTTCGCTGCGCCACGCGAAGTTGCACGCGACGCTGCGCTCCACCCCCGCTTCGTCCATCGAGCGCAGCAGGTCGGCGGCCGTCGCCATCGACGCCCGCGCGTCGGCGTAGATCTCCGCAAACGCGGGCTCGCTCTCCACGAGCCGCGCCCGTCGCGCGATCACGCCCGGCGGGAAGATGTGCGTGTGCGCGTCGATGATCACCGGCACATGCTAGCGGTTCCTCGAGCAGCGTCTGGTGCCGGTCGCCGTCGCCATGCGCGCCACTTGCGGCCATGCGTCCGGCCATCATAGCCTTCCGATGAACCGGCCGCCGGCATGATACGGCGGAGAGCCGGCGGCCCCATGCTTCGGCGCCGTCGAATCCGGGACCGCCAAACCGATGACACTGCGCCGACACGCTGGAGGCTGGACGATGAGCGACACACCGGGCGCGCGCGACATGCCTCACGTCACCGCGTATCTCTGCGTCGACCGCGCCGCCGATGCCATCGAGTGGTACAAGCGGGCCTTCGGCGCCCGCGAACGCTTCCGTCTCCCCGGCGCCGGCGGTCGCCTGGGCCACGCAGAGATAGCGGTCGGCCAGACCGTGCTGTACCTCTCAGGCGAATGGGCAGAGCAGAACGTCCTCGCGCCGACGACGCTCAAGGGGAACTCCGTCTCGTTCGTCCTCGCTGTGCCGGACGCCGACCGGTCGTTCGACCGCGCCGTCGATGCCGGAGCGGTCGTCGAAAGGCCGCTCAAGGACGAGCCGTACGGGCGCGGCGGCTGGGTCCGCGATCCCTTCGGCCACCGCTGGTCTATCATGACGCCCAACCCCGATTTCAACCCGGACGACATGCAATCGTCATGACACGAAGACGAGCGTCTGTTTCGGGCGTCGCATCAGCAAAACGTCTCCGCGGCATCTGCCTCGCGCTGCCGGAAGCCGTGGAGCAGGCGTTTGGCGGCCACACGACCCCCACCTACCGCGTCCGCAACAAAATCTTCGCAATGCAGCCCGATGACGACGACGGCGCATGCGCGCTGTGGTGCAAGGCGGCGCCAGGCGCCCGCGACGTGCTCATCGGCTCCGACCCGCGGCGCTTCTTCGCACCGCCCTACGTCGGCCCGAAAGGCTGGATCGGCGTCCGCTTGCTCGCCGGCACCGACTGGGGTCTCATCCAGGACATGGTGCGGGAGAGCTACCGGATGACCGCCCCGAAGCGGCTCGCGGCCGCCGTGCCGCCCATCGCCGCCATCAGCCCCGTCGGCGCCGCGCCCCGCCGCTCCGAAGCAACGCCCAGTCGACGAAGAGCACGACCGCCGCGCCTCCGAGGATGACGCGCGCCGCCCGGTCGGCGTGCCACGCCCTGCGCGCCCGCACCGGCACGCGGCCGCTGGGTGCCGCCGTGACCGGGTCCGCGCCGTACGCAGGCGCGCTCGCCTCCGGCACCGGCGCCCCGTTCACCTCGGGCGCGGACCCTGCGTGCTCGCCGTTCGCTGGCTCGCTCGCAACCGCAGGCGCCGTCGCGCCGGTCGATGCCTTGGCCCCCTCGGCATCAGGCGCTTCGCCGGCAGGGGACGGGGCGCGCCGCCGCAGTTCCCCGCGTGCGGGCGCCACGGGGGCGGCCGACGGCGCCGGCACGAGCGAACCACGCAGGGACGTCACGGCGCCCACCCGCGGCGCCATGCTCGGCGAGTTGGCGACGCCGCCGCTCGCGGCGTGCCGGTACAGGGGCTCTTCCGCCGGCGCCGCCGCGCCAGCCGGGGTGTTCTGGTCTCGAGCGCCCGCAAGCGCCGCCAGCCGCTCCCCGGCCGTCCCCTCGCCTTGCGTCTGCTCGCCGTCCTTGTCTCCCCCGCCGAGCATGCCGCGCAACTCGAAGACGATCACCGCGATCGCAACGACGATGGCGACGCTCAGCAGCGGTCCGCGGAGCGTGAGCAGCACGTGCTCGCCCGCTATCGAGCCGAGGGAGAATGAAGCGTTCACTGAGGCCGTTATAGCTCAGCCGCCGATCGAACGTCGACCGGCGGCTGAGCTTGCCCCCCGAAATGGCTGGAACTACGGCGCCGACGCCAACGCCACATCGATACCCGCACGCGGGCTGCCGAGTCCGGTCACCGCGTCGTACCCGGCGCTGGCGCCGCACACCCCGCCGCACGCCCCGTTCGAGCCGTACTGCACGTCGTACAGCGCACCGGCCGCTGCCTGGCTGTACAGCGCCCGGCTCGCCTGCAGCGACTCGGCCCCCAGCGGCGCTTTGCCGCCTGCCGCCCGCAGCTGGTTGCCCACGGCGATGATTGCCGCCCACTGCGGCGCCCCGGCACTCGTGCCGCCCAGCTGGAACCAGCCCGACTGGTTCTGGTACGGCACGCTGTTGTACACCGCAACGCCCGTGTTCGGGTCGCCGTTGTAGCTCACATCCGGGATCGCCCGCTTCGTGAACGGGTAGGCCGCTCCGTTGTACAGGGTCTGGTACGCCGTCGCCGCCTCGTAGAGGCTCACGCCGCCCCCGGACCCGCTCCAGCCAACCTCCGAAGCGATGGCGCCCGTGCCGGTCATCGACAGCGTCGTTCCGCCCACCGCCACCACGTACGGGCTGTACGCCGGGTACAGCCCGGGGTTGCCCGCATCGCCGGACGAGAACGTGCACACCGCCGCCGCCAGCTTGCAGCGGTTGTCATACATCGCCTCGCCGGTGAACTCCGTCGCTCCCCAGCTGTTGCTGATCACGGAAGCGCCGTGCTGCGCCGCATAGTCGATCCCCGAGAACAGGTTCGACAGGCTGTTCGACTTCGTCTCCACCAGCAGGATGTCCGCCTTCGGCGCGACGGCATGCGCCCACTGCACGTCCAGCGCGATCTCCAGCGCCCAGCCGGCGTCCGCGCGCGTCTTCCCCTGCGGCGTCGCCTTCGTGAAGTTGAAGCAGTTCGAAGGCGACGCGCCCGCCGTCCCGCACACCATGGGCAGCCCAAAGGTACTCGAGAACACGTTGACATCGCTGACGATGCTCGGGTGGTCGTAGGCGTCGACGATGGCGATCGTCTGTCCGCTGCCGTCGCCCGTCAGCCCCAGCGAGGCCCGCACCTGCGCCGGCGTGTAGCCGCGGGGCGTCGTATTCGTCAGCAGCGGCGCGTTCCCGGCGCTCCTGCCGTGCACGCCCATGAACAGCGGGTGGCGCGCGAACGTCCTGTCCGGCAGTTGCTGCTCGACCTCCTGGCTCTCGCCGCGCTCGACGGCCGCGGCGTCCCGCCGCTCAGCCGCCACCGTCAGCAGCGCCCCAACCACGATCGAGGCCGCGATTGCCGCCCGTAGCGCTGATGCATCTGTCTTCATGGCCCGAATCCCTTCTTGACATGGACGAGAATCTCTCCCTCGCATGACAAGCCTACGCTTGACATACCGCTTGACGGTATGAATTCGGTCACACCGCGGAGGGCGTGAGCCTCAACTGGCCAGGTCGGGTGTTTGGGGGATTCGCCTCTGGTGCCCGCGCGGACCGCGCGGTCTCGTGCTCAGTCGTCCTGGGGCTTGCCGTACAGCTTCCGCAGCTCTGTCTTCAGCACCTTGCCCATGGGGTTTCGCGGCAGCTCCGACACGAACGCAAAGTACGACGGCATCTTGTAGCTCGCGAGCCGCTCCTTCGTGTAGGCGGCCAGCCGCTGCGCGTCCGGCTTTCGCCCGGGCGCCGGCACCACCACAGCCTTGATCACCTCGCCCCACTCTGTGTCCGGCACGCCGATGATCGCCGCTTCCTCCACGTCCGGATGCTCTTCGAGCGTCGCCTCGATCTCCCCGGGCGAGATGTTCTCGCCGCCGCGGATGATCAGGTCCTTCTTGCGGCCCGTGATGAACAGGTATCCCTCGTCGTCCAGGTAGCCCACGTCGCCCGTGTGCAGCCAGCCGTCGTGGATCGCCGCCGCCGTCGCCTCCGCCTGCTTGTAGTACTCGCTCATCACCCGCGGGCCCATGACGCAGATCTCGCCTTCGTGCCCGGCGTCGAGGATGTTGTTCTGCTCATCCATGATCACGATCACCACGTCGTCCATGCCGCGTCCCACCGAACGCAGACGGTGCAGCCGCTTCTCGCGCTCCGGCCCCGGTTCCTTCGGGACCTGGTGATCCTCCGGCCCCAGGAACGTCAGCGTTGACGTGCTCTCCGTCTGCCCGTAGGCGTTCATCAGCCCGCAACGGAACACGTCCACCGCCCTGCTCACCACCTCGTACGGCATCGGCGCCGCCCCGTACGTGATCAGCTTCAGCGAGCTCAGGTCGTACTTGTCGAAGTCCGGATGGTCCATGATCCGCTTCAGCATGGTCGGCACGACAAAGCTGTGCGTCACGCGCTCGCGCTGCACGGCCTCCAGCCACAGCTTCGGGTCGAACTGCGGCAGGATCACCAGCGTCCTGCCCCCCCACACCGATGACATGATCGGCGTCACGCCCGCGACGTGGAACATCGGCACCGACAGCAGCGTCACCTCCGGCTCCACGGACGGGTCCGCCGGGCTCATGGTGTTGGTCACGTACACCGAGAGATTCAGGTACGTGAGCGCCACGCCCTTTGGCTGCGACGTCGTGCCGGACGTGTAGATCAGCACCGTCGCGTGGTTCTCGTCCACCTCCACGACCGGGTCGTCCGCGCTCGCCTGCTCGATCAGGTCGGGATAGTAGGCCATGCCCTCCGCCCGCCGGTCGTAGCACGCGAAGTGCGCCACGCGCGTCAGCTCCGGCCGCAGCGCCGCCACCAGGTCCAGGTACCGCTCCCCGACGAACAGCACGTGCAGGTCCGACGCGTTGATCATGTACGTTAGCTCTTCGTGCTTCGCCCGGTAGTTCAGCGGCACGAACGTGGCCCCGACCTTCGCCGCCGCGTAGTACGTCTCCACGTACTCCATGCCGTTGACCGACATCGCACCCACCGGGCGCTCCGGCCCCGCCCCCAGGGACTGCAGCCGGTTCGCCAGCCGCGTCACCCGGTCCGCCAGTTCCGCGTACGTCACGCGCCGCCCGCCCGATACCAGGGCGGTGCGGTCCGGTACGACCATCGAGCTGATCTGCAGGAACTCGGCCGTGTTCATCGGCACCTCGGCTCACGTCGGGACTCACGCGATTCGGCGATCAATCTAGCCGATCGCCCCCCTCGTGGCCACCGCATCCACGCTCGGCCCAACACCCCGCTCCGCATCTCTCCGCGCTTCGTTACCATGTCGCTATGAGATTCTCCGTCGGCGCCGACGATGCGGGCCCGGCCGTCGACGCCGCGGTCGACGCGCTGCGCGCACAGGGCCACGGCGTGGAGCTCGGCCGGCCGCCCGGCGGCGAGTCCGCGCGCTGGGCCGACGTCGCTCGCGGCGTCGCCTCAGCCGTCGCCTCCGGCGAGGCCGATCAGGGACTGCTCTTCTGCTGGACCGGCACCGGCGTATCGATTGCCGCGAACAAGATCGCCGGCGTCCGTGCCGCGCTCTGCGGCGATGCCGAGACCGCCCGCGGCGCGCGCACCTGGAACGACGCCAACGTCCTCTGTCTCAGCCTCCGCACCACAACGCCCGCACTCGCCCGCGAGATCATCGATGCCTGGCTCGCCGCGCCCGCCGTCGATCCCGCCGAACGCGACCAGATCGCCCGCCTCGAATCACCCCCGTAGGCGCTCCCCACGTCGCGGCTAATCCGGCATCGGGCTTGCCCGTCGGGGCGGGGTTGGCCGCTACGGCGCGACACTCGCTACCCTGTCACACATGGAAATCACCTGGCTCGGGCACTCCTGCATCCGCATCCGCGCGAAGGAAGCGACGGTGGTGATCGATCCGTGCGACAAGTCGACGGGCTACGCGCTCGGACGCCCGACCGCGGATCTCGTCACGATCAGCACGGACGATCGCGCTCATAACTATGTCGATGGCGTCGCCGGCTCGCCGCGCGTGATCAAGGGCCCCGGCGAGTTTGAGATAGCCGGCGTCTCTGTCACGGGCGTCAGCACGTCGGCGCCCGGCAACGGTGACGGCGCGAACGTCGCCTACGTCTTCGATCTCGAAGAGCTTCGTATCGGTCACCTCGCCGGCATCCGCACCGTCCCCACGTCCGACCAGCTCGAAGAGATGGGCGCCGTGGACATCCTCTTTGTCCCCGTCGGTGGCGGCGACTCGCTCGAAGGGCCGCCCGCCGCCGAGACCGTCAGCCTGATCGAGCCAAAGCTCGTCGTCCCCATGCACTACAAGACCGACGCCGAACGCGCCCCCCTCACACCGGTCGACCGATTCCTCAAGGAGATGGGCGCCCAGATGAGCGACACCCACGCCAAGCTCTCGGTCACCCGCACCTCGCTCCCGGAGGAGACCCAGGTGATGGTGCTCGACTACAAGCGCTGACCGGGCGCGCGGCCGGGAAACCTCCCCGGTCTGTCACGCAGGCGACGCTCAACGCCGCTCCGATACACTCTCCGCATGACCGCACGAGTGCTCCGCGCGGGCGTGATCGGCCTCGGCGCCATGGGGGCGAACCACGCCCGCGTCTACGGCGAGATCGAAGGTGTCCGGCTCGTCGCCGTCGCCGACACCAGCCCTGCCCGCGTCGAAGCTATCGCCCGCGGCCGCACCGTCCGCGGCTATGCCGGTCACCGCCGCATGCTCGATGAAGAGCCGCTCGATCTGCTGAGCGTCTGCGTGCCCACCCGCGCCCACCTCGATGTCGCCGCCGACGCGCTCGGCCGCCGGGTCCCGCTGCTCGTAGAAAAGCCCCTCGCCGCCAGCATCGAAGAGGGCGAGCAGCTCCGGGACCTCGCCGCGGAGTTCGCCACTCTCCTGACGGTGGGCCACATCGAACGCTTCAACCCCGCCGTGATCGAGCTGAAGCGCCGTCTCCAGGACGGCCAGCTCGGTCGCATCTTCCAGGTCCACGCCCGCCGCGTCGGCCCCTTCCCCGAACGCGTCCGCGATGTCGGCGTCGTGCTCGACCTCGCGCCCCACGACATCGACGTGATGCGCTTCCTCCTCGAGAGCGACATCGTCCGCGTCCAGGCCGAGACCGAACAGCGCATCAACACCGGCCACGAGGACATGCTGATTGGCCTCCTGCGCTTCGCCAACGGCGTCGTCGGCGTGCTGGACGTGAACTGGCTCACGCCGACGAAGATCCGCGAGCTCTCCGTCCTCGGCGAGCGCGGGATGTTCGTCGTCGATTACCTGGCGCGCGACCTGACCTTCTTCGAGAACGGACATCCGCGAGAGGCCGCCGGCGACTGGGCCGCCCGCCACCTGAAGGGCGTCAGCGAGGGCCCGATGCACGTCCTCAAGGTCGAGAAGCGCGAGCCCCTGCGCGTCGAGCTCGAGTCGTTCGTCGACGCCGTCCGGTACGGCACGGCCCCGGCCGTCTCCGCGGACGACGGCATCGCCGCCATGGCCGCCGCCGAGGCGCTCGTCCGCGCCGCCCGCTCCGGCGAGCATGTCGCCCTCCCCGCGGTGCTCCCGCAGTGACGCCGTCCCGGTCTCCCTGCGCCACCCGATGAACGTCTGCGTCATCGGCATGGGCAAGATCGGCATTCCGCTCGCCGTGCAGTTCGCCTCGAAGGGTGCGCGCGTCACCGGCTACGACATCGATGCGGCGCGCGTCGCCGACCTCCACGCGCACCGCAACCCGCTTCCCGCCGAACCCGGCCTCGAAGAGGCCATTCCCCGCCTCGCCGCCCTCGGGCTCCTCCGCGCCACCAGCGACCCGTGCGCCGCCGCGGCCGCCGCTGACGTCGTCGTCTTCATCGTGCCCGTGGACATCGACATCGCCCACAAGCCCGACTTCACTCTCCTGGACGCCGCTGTCGACGCCATCAGCCCGCACATCCGGGGCGGCACGCTGGTCCTGGTCGAGACCACCGTCCCGGTCGGCACCACCCGCAGGCGCATCGGCCCGCGGCTGCCGCACGCGGCCGTCGCCTTCAGTCCCGAGCGCGTGTCATCCGGCAGCGTGCTCCGCGACCTCGCGACCTACCCGAAGATCGTCGGCGGCATCGACGCCGGCAGCACGGAGCGCGCCCGCGCGTTCTACGCCGCGATGCTCGATGCCCCCGTGCTCGTCGTGCGCGACGCCGAGACGGCGGAGTTCAGCAAGCTCGCCGAAACCACCTACCGCGATGTGAACATCGCGCTGGCGAACGAGTTCGCCCGCATCGCCGACGCCGCCGGCGTCGACGCCCTGGAGGCGATCGCCGCCGCGAACACGCAGCCCTACTCCCACATCCACCGCCCCGGCCCCGGCGTCGGCGGCCATTGCATCCCGGTCTATCCCTACTTCCTCGATCCGGCCGAGACGGGGCTCATCGCCGGCGCGCGCCGCACCAACGACGCCATGGCCGCCTACGCCGTCGCCCGCCTCGCCGGCGTACTCGGTGGCCTCGACGGCGCCGTCTGCGTCGTGCTCGGGCTGGCCTACCGAGCCGGCGTCAAGGAATCGCGCCACAGCAGCACGTTCGGCCTGGTCGACGCGCTCGCCGCGGCCGGCGCCACCGCCTGCGTCCACGACCCCCTGTACTCCGCCGACGAGATCCGCGCCGAGGGCCTCACGCCGGCGCCGGCGTTCCCGGTGCCCGCGGACGCGCTCGTCGTGCAGGCCTGGCACGCCCAGTACCACGACCTCGACTTCCGCCAGTTCGCCGGCCTCCGCGCCGTCCTCGACACCCGCAGCGCCCTCGATCCGGCCGCCGTGCGCAGCCTCGGCCTGCACTACGTCGGCATCGGCCGGTAGCGAGGTACGATGGTCGAAAAGCGCCCTACGCCATTCACCTCGCCATTCGCCGTGGCGATCATCTCGGTCCTCTCGGCGGGTTTCGCAGCCGCGCTGATTCACTCGCTCTGGGCTCGCGACTGGAACGGACTCGTCGCTGTGGGTCTCGGGGTGCCGGCGCTGGTGATTTTCTGGCTGATCATCCCGTCTGGGCTGCCCGTCGCCCCGGGTCGCTGCGTGGGTGGCGGGCCGATGTTTCACAAGGTGGACCTCGAGCCAGGCGAATTGATCGAGTTCGGTGGGACCGTTCGCTGGTCGTCGGGGACAGGTGCTGCGTCGGGCGGCTACCTGTTCCTCACGAGCATGCGCCTGATCGTGCTTCCGTTTCGGCTCGGGTGGATCGGCAAGGGCCGGTCGTTCCCGCTGGACGAGATCCGGGCGGCTGTTACTTCTCGACCTAGCGGATGGCCCCGGCGCTGGCTCGGAGTACTTGGCGGCGACGCTCTGCAAGTGCGGACATCGCGGTCGGTACTCGAGTTCGGTCCGTGGGAAGGGCCGGCTTTTGTGGGGGCATATCCGCCCAACCGCTCATCCGCGACGTGATCGCAGCCATGCGGCACGCCGGCTGGCACGGAGAGACCAACATCCAGACTGAACGCTGACGCGCGACGTATTCCTCGTCACGCGGCATAGATCGTCTGTGCCGACGACAGGATCGACTCGCGACGCCGCCGGTTTTCGCTGTCCTCGACGCTCTTGCGGGTCACCAGATCTACGTTTCTCCCGGTGATTTCAGCGAGTTCCCGCTGCATGCGCGCCAGGGAAAACAGCCCCACTCCGCGTCCGACAGAAACGTCACAAGCACGTCGATGTCGCTGTCCGGCCGAAAATCGCCCATGGCTGCCGCCCCGTTTCGCTCCGCAGCCCCGTTCCCGATACCCTGTAGCCAGACATGACCGCTACCCACACCCTCACAGACGAACACGAGGCGTTCATCGCCCGGATCGACGCCTGCCTCGACGAGATGCGCCCCTACGTCCACTCGCACGGCGGCGAGCTCAACCTCGTCGAGTGGCTGCCCGCCGAGGGCCGCCTCCGCCTCCAGCTCGCCGGCTCCTGCCACGGCTGCCCCATGAGCATGGTCACCATGAAGCTCGGCATCGAGCGCATCGTCCAGGACCGCTTCCCCCAGGTGAAAGTCGTCGAAGCGATCAAGGTCGACGACTTCGAGTACCCCGAACTCGGCGACTGACGAATCCATTACTCGCCGCCTCTCTCTGACCGCCCCGCGCCCTGCGCTCCGCGCAACGCGCGTGATACGATCGCGCACACGACTCAGCACGAAAGATCCGTAATGCGCGCCTCCACCACCCTCCGCCGCATGCTCGACGAGCCGGAGATCATCGTCCTCCCCGGCGCCTACGACGCCCTCTCCGCGCGCCTCGCCGAACGCGCCGGCTTCCGCGCTATGTTCACCACCGGCTTCGGCTTCAGCGCCGCCGCCATCGGCCAGCCCGACTTCGGTCTCCTCACCATGTCCGAGACAATCGACCGCGCCCGCCATATCGTCAACGCCGTGAGCGTGCCCGTCGTCGCCGACATGGACACCGGCTATGGCAACCCCCTGAACACCGCCCGCACCGTCCGCGAATGCGTCTCAGCAGGCGTCGCCGGCATCATCCTCGAGGACCAGCAGTGGCCGAAGAAGTGCGGCCACTTCGAGGGCAAGAAGGTGATCGCGGCCGAAGAGCACGCCGCCAAGCTCCGCGCCGCCATCGACGCCCGCGGCGACGACGACCTCGTGATCATCGCCCGCACCGACGCCCGCGCCCCGCTCGGCCTCGACGAGGCGATCCGCCGCGGCCGCATCTACCGCGACGCCGGCGCCGACATCGTCTTCGTCGAAGCGCCGCAGAGCGTCGATGAGCTGCGCGCCGTGCGCGACGCCATCCCCGATGCTCCGCTCTTCGCCAACATGATCGAAGGCGGCAAGACCCCGCTGCTCACGTTCCTGGAGCTCCAGGCCCTCGGCTACAAGATGGTCGTCTTCCCGCTCACCGCGCTGCTCGCCGCCACGAAGGCCATCGAGCGCGTCTATGCCGAGCTGTTCGCCACGAAGACCACGGCCGGCGTCCGCGACATGCTCACCGGCTTCGAGGAGTTCGAGCGCATCGTCGGCGTCCCCGAGCTGCGCGCCCTCGAAGAGCGGTACGGCATCGCGGAGGCACGATCGTGATCACCCGACCGACGGCCGCGGGCCTGACGACGATTGGAGCGAGACCATGGCGATAAAGGCACCCTCCCGGCCGAAGCCCGCCCCCAAGCCGAAAGAGCTCACCGTCGAGCAGAAGTGGGCGACGTACTCCCGTGCTCTCATCGTCACCGCCCACCCGGACGACGCGGAGTTCCTCTGCGGCGGCACCATCGCGAAGATCTGCGACATGGGCATCGAGACCACGCTCTGCGTCGCCACGAGCGGCGATAAGGGCACCCGCGACGCCAGCCTGCGACGCCAGGAGCTCGCCGCCATGCGCGAGGCCGAGCAGCGCGCTGCCGCCGCCGTCCTCGGCCTCCACCGCGTCGTCTTCTGGGGCATGCCCGACGGCTTTCTCGAAGACACGCACGAGCTGCGCGGCATGGTGGTGCGCCTCATCCGCGAGCTGAAGCCGGACCTCATGATCACGTGGGACGGATTCCGCGCCGGCTTCAACCACACCGACCATCGCGTCATCGGCAAGGTCGTGCGCGATGCCCTCTTCCCCGCCGCCCACGACCCCCACTACTACGCCGAGTTCGCCCGCGACGGCATCGGCCCCTGGCGCACCGCCGAGCTGCTGCTGGCCGGCACGCCCGACGCGGACTACCACGTCGACATTGCGCCGTATCTCGACAAGAAGGCCGACGCCATCCTCTGTCACACCAGCCAGATCGATGGCCGCACCCGCGACGACATCGTCAAGAACTGGCTCGGCAAGTCCGCCGCCAAGCGCATGCGCGAGACGAAGAAGCGCACCGGCTACAACCACGCCGAGTCGTTCCGGCGCATCGAGTTCCGGCGCCCGCCCGGCGCCCCCGGCACCCCCGCTCCGGCTCCGTAACGCCTCCGGCGCGTCCGCCCCGCACCGCGGGCAGCCCGCGCCGTCCGCGACCACATCGTGTGGGCCCTCCGACGCCCGACGGGGTCCAAATCATCAACGCGATCCCCTCAGCCGCCGCGGATCGTAGAATAGGTGCGCATGGAACGCCTGGCCTACGACTTCTTCATCGCCGCTTACGCCCTGTCCCTCGGCGCGGCCGCCGCCTACCTCGCGCAGCCCCTCTGGCCGCGCGTCGCCTACCGCAGCGCCCAGACCACGGCCGGCACCAGCGTGACCATCGCCTCCAGCAGCGAACCGCCGGCCTGGCTCGGACCGCTCGCCACCGCCGGGACCTGGCTCGCGCTGGCCACGCTCACGCTCTCGTTGGCCTTCCGGTGGGCCGCCGCGGGCCACCCGCCGTACGCGAACATGTACGAGTACACCATCGCCCTCGGCTGGGGCAGCACGCTGTTCTACGTGATCTTCGAGCGCGTCTACGGCCAGCGCTCGATCGGCGCCGTGCTCTTCCCCGGCATCGCCGCGCTCTTCACGATCTCACTCGTGTTCTTCCCCGAGGAGATCTCGCCGCTGATCCCCGCCCTGCAGGCGAACCGCATCCTCGCGATCCACGTCGGCATGATGATGCTCTCCTACAGCGCGCTCTCCGTGTCGTTCGGCGCCGCCGTGCTCTACTTCGTGCAGGACGGCAAGCGCCGCTTCCCGCGCATCCCCTCCGGCAAGACGCTCGAGGAGATCGCCCATCGGTCGGTGCTGGTCGGCTTCCCGATGCTCGCGCTGGGCGTCGCGCTCGGCGCCTGGTGGGCGAACTCGGCGTGGGGCCGCTACTGGGGCTGGGATCCGAAGGAGACATCCGCGCTCGTGACCTGGCTGATCTACGCCGGCTACCTGCACGCCCGCGGCCTCAAGGCTTGGCACGGCAAACGCTCGATGGGCATCCTCGTGCTCGGCTACGCCGGCGTCATGTTCACCTACTTCGCCGTGAACCTCTGGGTCAGTGGCCTCCACAGCTACGCCGGCGTGTGAGCGCGGCATTCCGTGGTATGTGGGGCTATCGGGCAACCGCCGGCGATTCGGTTGGCGGCGGTCTCTTCACCAGCGTGAGACTCGCCAGCGACGAGCAGGTCGTGCTCGTATGCGTTGCCACCCATAGCGAGCGAGGCTGGTTCGACCGTCGCGGCTACCTTGTCCTGACGGACCGGCGCCTCGTTCACACGTCGTACCGGTGGCCAGCATCGATCCTCGCCAGCAAACCAACAATCACTACCTGCGACATGATCGCGTCCGTGCGAACGGAACGACGAAGGGAGCCCGACAGGCCCGAATCGTTCTTGATCGACGCGTTGATCGTAGCCACGAATGCCGGTCGGGAGGAGATCTTCTGGCCCGCCGGTGACGCTCACGCGATTGCAAACGAGATCGACCGGCTACTTCGGCGGTAGATCCCTGGACATGCGCCGGGGAACCGCGGCCTGAGCACGGATACGCTGCGGAGCTTCCGCATCCACGTGCAGGCTCCCGTCCTCGAGCGTGTATAACAGCCGCCGGAACGGGATCCCCAGCACGCGAAACCGCGCCCCGCCCCCCTCGTGCCGCTCGACGACCGTCATCACCAGCACATGCGTGCCTCGCCTAACCGCGCACCAGTGTATACATCTTGACACATGACGACGTACCGCCCTATTCTCCGTGAGGCTGCAATTGGGGGAGGCTACTCAGAATCCGCGCGGTGCGGTTACCATACAAGTCCTAGGGACGAAGCGGGAGGCATGGACTCGCGTGACACGGCAGGACATTGAGCAGCTACAGGAATTCATGCAGGGCTGCTTTCAGTACAACGGCCCTTACACCCTCTCCTCGGGCCGCCAGAGCAATTACTACTACGATGGCAAGGGCGCGACGCAGAACCCTGCGGCCGCTTGGCTGATCGGGAAGGTTCTCGTCGATGTCGTGCTCGGCTTGGCCGATGCCGTCGGTGGCCTCGAAATTGGCGCAGTTCCGATCGCTGACGCGATCGGGGTGGTTGCGCATGTTGAACGCCACGTCACGCTGCCGACATTCATCGTCCGGAAGGAAGCGAAGCGTCACGGGATCCAGTCGGACGTAAGCGAAGCGAACACTACGGACGGCACCAAATTACTCCGTCCTGGTCGGCGCGTTGTCATCGTCGATGACGTGATCACCACCGGTGGCTCCATCCAAAAGGCCATTAGCGCCGTGCAAGCCCTCGGGTGCACCGTAACCGCCGTCATTGCCTTGGTAGAGCGGCACGAGAGCGAAGGGCAGTTGGAGAACCAAGGGTTCCCAATCATTCGCCTGTTCTACACAAACGAGAATGGACAGCTCTTCCTTGACTCAGAATTTGTTCGCCGAGCTGAAGATGCAGCTCAGTCGAGGCTCGTACCCAGATAACCTCGATCGTGTCATCGTCCTCACCGAAGAATATGCGTGGCAGACTGACCGGCCCTTGGGCCTGTTCGTCTTAGGGCGCATTCTGCGTCTGCTTGAACGCCTCTGGGACCTCGAAGATGAACAGTTCGGCCCCTCGAGAGAGGTAGCTGAGACGATGGAGCAAGCCCTCATGCCGGCACTGGCCACCTACCTCGACGGTGAGGCGGCGGGAGGGGATGATGAATACGAGCGCCTTAACACTCTTGTTCGCGCGTTCTTGGCTTGGGAAGCTCAACGAAGGTGAGTTTCGCTAGAGCACCTGAGCGCGGCGATGTCTTCGCTAGTCGGCGCGGGGTGAGCCTAGTGCTTCCGGCTGCGTGCAGGCACGACGTCCCGAGCCGCTCGGCAAGCTCTGACCGCCGAATTCCACGATCCGCCAGACACCGCGCAACTTGTTCCGTCAACTCGAGCACGACGCCTTCGTACAGGTAATCCGGATCGTCACGCCATTCGTCGAACCTGCGTCTCAGCCGATCGAGCGAGCTCAACCTCGCACCTCCTGCCGATACTCGCGCATCAATCCCCTGGCCCGTGCGATCTCGGCGGGCGGGGTACGCTGCGTCTTCTTCAAGGATCCGTGCGTCACCACCAATCGCCGTCGTTCCTCGATGAACAGCAACAGCCTTACCTGATCCGACTTCAACTCGAAAATGTCCTCGCCCACGTGCTTGAACTTCTGTTCGTTCCTGAGATCGAACGGGCCATTCTCGAACGCCGTCACCGTCTCTATCAGGCGCACGAGCTTCTTCTGCGAGCGCAACGGCAGTCCATCGATGAAGTCCGCGGCGTAGCACCGCCCGTTGCGCACGATGAACGCCACCTCCTAGCCGTCTCGTCGCAGCGTCTCCGCCGTCGTCGTCGTTGTTAACCTGTAGGTGAACTGGCGTCAACCCCCGCCGCCTCTACTCGAACAGCGCCTTTTGCGCCGCCGGCGCCGCCCCCTTCGCCTCGATGCCCAGGTGCGCGTACGCCAGCCGCGTCGCCTGCCGCCCCCGCGGCGTCCGCTGCAGGAACCCCAGCTGCATCAGGTACGGCTCGTACACGTCCATGATCGTGTCCGCGTCCTCCGAGATCGACGCCGCGATCGTCTCCACCCCCACCGGCCCCCCGTCAAACTTCTCGATGATCGTCCGCAGCACCCGCTCGTCGATGCTGTCGAGCCCGAGCGCGTCGATCTCCAGGCGCGCCAGCGCCTCTCCGGCCACCGCCTGCGTGATCGCGCCGTCCGCCTTCACCTGCGCGTAGTCCCGCACCCGCCGCAGCAACCGGTTCGCCACGCGCGGCGTCCCTCGCGCCCGCTGCGCGATCGCCAGCGTCCCCGCCTCGTCGATCTCGACGCCCAGGATCGAAGCCGACCGCCGGATGATCGTCGACAGCGCCTCCACGTCGTGGAAGTCCAGCCGGTACACCGCTCCGAAGCGGTCGCGCAGCGGCGGCGACATCATCGCGTAGCGCGTGGTCGCGCCGATCAGCGTGAACGGCTTGATCGCCAGCCGGATCGACCGTGCCCCCGGCCCCTTCCCCGTCACCCAGTCGATCGCCGAATCCTCCAGCGCCGGGTACAGGAACTCCTCCACCACGCGCGACAGCCGGTGGATCTCGTCGATGAACAGCACGTCGCCGCCCTGCAGGCTGGTCAGGATCGCCGCCAGGTCGCCGATCCGCTCGATCGCCGGCCCGGACGTCACCCGAATGCTCACCTGCATCTCCGCCGCGATGATGTACGCGAGCGTCGTCTTCCCCAGACCCGGCGGCCCGTACAGCAGCACGTGGTCCAGCGGCTCGCCCCGCCCGCGCGCCGCCTCGATGCTGATGCTGATGTTGTCCTTGACCTTCTCCTGGTTGATGTACTCCGCCAGCCGCTTCGGGCGCAGCGACGTGTCCACCTGCAGGTCGCCCTCCTGCGGGCCGCCGGCGATGATCCGCTCGGATTCCGGCATCGGTTTCGGCATCGAGGCATCATAACGCACCCTCCGAACATGCGTGCGGGTCAGCCCGACGCCGCAGCGCGATTGCCCGCAGACGCCGCGGGGCGTACCATCGCGGAACTTGTCGCGAAAGGACTTACCACACCATGGACGTCGAACTTCAGCCGACGACTGAACCCGGGCGTGCATTCGTCGCGCTCGCAGAGCAGCATGCCACCGACTTCGCGACGCGCGCCGCCGAGCACGACCGCGAGGGCAGCTTCCCCTTCGAGAACATCGCGGCATTGCAGAAGTCGGGTTTCATGGCCGCCCCCGTGCCGGAGGAGTTCGGTGGCATGGGCCTCACGTCGCTCTACGACACGATGGTCGGCGTGAGCCGCCTCGCACGCGGCGACGCATCGACGGCGATCGCCTCCAACATGCACCTCGCCAGCGCCGCCGTCATGAGGCGCATCTGGAAGCATCGCAACGCCGAGACGCCCGCCAACGTCACCGGCGCCATCGAAGGCTTCATGCGCGCGATCGGCGCCGGTCAGCTGATCGGCTGCGGCCCGGCGACCGAAGCGGGCACCGATTTGAGCTCTCCCATGACCGAGCTGACGCCCACCGAGGGCGGATTTCTGCTCAACGGCCACAAGATCTTCGGCACGCTCTCGCCGGTCGCGCACGTCATGTTCTCCACCGCCCGGCTGAAGCGCGAGGACGGCAGCTACGACCGGGCGCTCGCCGTGGTGCCCCGCGGATCCAGCGGCATGGAGATCAAGGACAACTGGGACGCCCTCGGGATGCGCGCCTCGGGCAGTGGCGACGTCGTCTACACCGACTGCTTTGTGCCGCAAGCAATGGCACTGATCGAGGGCGGATGGGGCAACCTCGATGCGGACATGGCACTCGCCCCTAACGCTCCGCTCATCGCCTGCTCGCTTGGCATCGCGGAAGCCGCGCGAGACATCGCCGTGCGGGGTGTCACCTCGCTGCGCAAGGGCGCGCGGGGAAAACTCCTTGCCGAACGCATTCCCATCCAGCAGCTCGTCGCCGAGATCGAGGTGGACCTCGCGACCATGCGCGCCCTGATCGAGCGCTTCGGCCGCCTCGCCGACGAGTATCTCGACCGCTACGGGCCGAACGACGACCCGCAGGAAGCACGCGTCATACTCAAGGAGCAGCAGTGCATGAAGTGGGTCGTCAACCGCAAGGGCATCGATGTCGTTGACCGCGCGCTCACGCTGTCCGGCGGCGCCGGCTACATGAGCAAGCACCCTCTCTCCCGCCTCTATCGCGACGTGCGCGCCGGCCCCTTCATGCAGCCGTTCGCCCCATACGAGGCGCTCGAGTACATCGGCAAGGTGACGCTCGGCATCGATCCGCCCGTCGACCGCTGACGCCTCTCAGCAGACGCAGGTTTGACCGCATGAAGATCGTCCTGTCATGCCTGAGTGCAACCCTCATCGCCGGCTGCTGCGCGCTCACCGGATGTCGCGGCGGGTCGCGGAGCGCCACACCGACCCTCGAGACCCCGCCCGAGATCGAATCCCCCGCAACTTCGAGCCCGTCGCTCGCAGCAACGCCGGCGTCACCACCTCAGGCGAGTCCGACGTTCCCACCGACGCCCGCGTCACTTCTGCACGCCTCAGGGTCGCTGTTGTTCCTGCGCGACCGCGACCTATGGCTGGCTAAACTCGACGGCTCGGCTGAGCGCAGGCTCACGACGGGAAGTCTGGGTGCCGGCTACGCGGGCTCGGTGCGTGACGCGACGGGCCACGTGGAGCTGTACTACACGAGCCAGGTCGCGAGGGCCGGTGTCGAAGGCCCGCCGGGTGGCGGAGTCTTCACGGTCTACAAGCAGAGCGTGGACGGCGGAGCCCCTGATGAGCTGTTCACCTTCCGTGGTACCGGGAAGCAGGTTGAATACTCAGCGACAAACGCGTCGGTTTCGCCGGATCGCCTCTACGTCGCGTACTCGGATGAAGGTGGCGTGAGCAGGTACGATCTGACGCGACGGACGGCCACGCGACTCCTGGCGAACGTCCCCTGCACCGCGGACACCCCAACCGCCCGGTGCCACGGCTACTACAACCCGTCGTGGTCGCCCCGCGGCGATTCGCTCCTGGTAGTGGAGGTCTTCTATGAAGGCGCGCAAATCGTTGGCATCGACCCGCTCAACCCGCTAACAGGTGTGCGTGAATTCGCTCCGAAGTTCGACTACGACGCCGCCTCCTGGGCCCCCGACGGGGCAAGGATGTGCCTCGTACCAGTCAACTCGTCTCGCGCGGTGAGGGTTGTGACGCCCGATGGGCCGAGTTCAAACGATCTGGCACCGCCACTGCGTACCGGGCTTCCGGTACCGGACGGCGTCGACGTCCACGCGTCGTGGTGCTCCTGGAGCGGAGAGGGGTGGCTTGCCATGCAATACGTGCTCTCGACCGACCCTGTGAGTCCTCACGTCGCGGTCTTCGACGGGTCGGCTTTCAAACAAGACGTACCACTGCCTGCCGCTTCGGGTGCAAGATCGAACGCGATCCTCTGGTTGCCCGACGGCTCAGGATTCGTGATGGTGCCTCGGCAGATGCCCGGGACACCGGATTGGGAGTCGTACGTCGTGCTGCTCGACGGAACGGTGCGGACATTGCCATTCGACGCGGGTCGCGTACTCGGCGTCATCCCGTAAACTCCTGATCGCCGGTGATGGCAGCGCCGCCGCTACCGGTACAGCCCCTCCGCACCGATGTACGCCCGCACCCCGTCCGGCACCAGGTACCGGATGCTCCGCCCCGCCGCCACCCGCGCCCGGATCTCCGTCGACGAGATCTCGGACCACGGCATGCTGAACCGCTCGATGCGCCTCTCACCGCCCACCGGGCTCAGCGCTCCGGCGTTCGCTTCCTCACCGCCGCGCGGCGCCACCGCCAGCGTCGCGTGCAAGAAGATCCGCTCCGGGTCGTGCCAGTTCGGCAGGTCCGCCAACGCGTCCGCGCCCACGATGAAATAGAACTCGTCATCCAGGCGCTCGCCGGCCAGTTGCTCCAGCGTGTCCGCCGTGTACGTCGGCCCGGGGCGCCGCAGCTCGATGTCGCTGATGCCGAAGCCGTCATTAGCCGCGATCGCCAGCCGGAGCATCGCCAGCCGGTGCTCCGCCGCGGCGATCGTGTGGTGCCCCTTGCGCCACGGCTCACCCGCAGGGACGAACAGCACCTCGTCGAGCGACAGGCCTTCGAGCGCCCGTTCAGCGAGCAACAGGTGGCCGGTGTGCACCGGATCGAACGTTCCGCCCAGGATGCCCACCCTCAAGGCCGCACCCCGCGCAGCCCGCCGTGGCAAACGACTCTCACCGCGGCCCTCACTCCTCCCAGCGGATCTCGACGTCACCAAAACGGACCGCATCGCCTTCGCGCACGCCGGCCCTGCGGAGCGCTCCCACCACGCCCATCCGGCCCAGTCGCCGGATCGCCTCGCGCCGCGATTCGTCGGACTGCAGCGCCAGCATCTCCACCAACACCACCGGCTCCTCGCCGGCCACGCGAAAGGCGCCACCCTCACGCTCGATGGTGAAGCGGTGTCCTCGCGGCTGGGGCCGGATCACCTCGATCGCCGCGTCCGCTTCCGGCGACGGTGCCTCCTCGCGCAGCCGCGCCAGGTGCTCGAAGACCACCCTTGCCAGCTCGTCAGTCCCCTGCCGCGCCGCCGCCGAGATGAACGCACACGGCCGTTCGAGCCGCCGCGCAATCGACTCCAGCTCCCCCCGCCGTGCCTGACCCTCCTCGGTGTCCATCTTGTTGAAGACCATGACCTGCGGCCGCGCCGCCAGCCCGCCCCCGTACGCACGCAGTTCGCTATCGATCACGGCGATGTCGCCCGCCGGATCTGGCCGCGACGCGTCCACGATGTGCACCAGGAGCCGCGTCCGCTCGATATGCCTCAGGAAGTCCAGGCCCAGGCCCACACCATCGTGTGCCCCTTCGATCAGGCCGGGGATGTCAGCCATCACGTACGAGTCGAACCCAACTTCGACCACCCCGAGTACCGGCTCGAGGGTTGTGAACGGGTAGTCGGCGATCTTCGGCCTCGCCCGCGACACCGCCGCAAGCAACGTCGATTTCCCCGCGTTCGGCAGCCCGATCAGTCCCGCGTCGGACAGCAGCTTCAACTCCAGGTCGACCCGCCGCTCTTCCCCGCGCTGCCCCGTCTCCGACACGTGCGGGGCCTGGTTGCTCGGCGACGCGAAATGCGTGTTCCCGCGACCCCCACGTCCACCCCGCACGACGACCGCACGTTCGCCCTCATGCGTCAACTCGGCAATCGCTTCGCCGCTGTCCGCATCCCGTGCGATCGTGCCGGGCGGCACAGGCAACTCAAGCGAGGTGCCGTTCCGCCCGTGCTTCTTGTTCTTCGCTCCGTTTCCTCCGCTCTCCGCGCGGTGAATCCGCGTGTAGCGAAACGCACCGAGCCCGTTCACCGCGCGGTCCGCCACGATGATGACGTCTCCGCCGCGGCCGCCATCCCCTCCGTCCGGCCCGCCGCGTGGCACGAACTTCTCTCGGTGGAAGCTGATGAGGCCGTGCCCCCCATCCCCCGCCTTCACCCGGATGCTTGCGTGGTCGATCAAGGTGTCGTGGATCTGCGAATGTGCATCTCGTGATCATTATAGGCTCGTGGATCCGGTGGGAATGGGGGAAATGGAATCTGGGAATACCTCAGACACCGAACCTGACGCGAACGCTATGTAAAGTTAGGGTGCCTCCGGGGTTGACAGCATCGGGTAGAATACCCCTCGTGCTTACTGCAATGGCGCAGTGGACAGGCCCACCTCGCGTGGGCCTTGTGGCGGGGTTGGCGAGGAAACGCCGGAAGTAGGAGGCAGGGAGCATCAGGGGCACGCTCAGCCCGCGCTCTTTCCACGGCAAGCGAGCGCGATTCCAACCGGGAAGGAACCCGGGTCCCACCGCGCGCCCGGATGCGCGGAGGAAGCACCGGCCGTTCGTACACGGCCTGGTGCTCATCACTATCGCCGTCGCCGTTGCCTATGCCACCTTCGCCGGAAAGGCGATCCATTCTCACGATGCGGCGTTCGCCGCACCCGTCACCGGCCTCTCCCTTCCCGGCGTCAGTTCCAGCCTCCCGCCCTCCGATCAGACCGTGCTCCGCCCCCTCGCGATCAACAAGACGCAGCGCGCCGATGTCCCCGTCACCGAAAAGCAGCAGGAGACGGCGCGGTTGGTCACGGCGCCGCCGCCATCGCCCACGCCCACCGCGCAGCCTCCGGTCGCCACCCAGGGCGACGGCGTGATCCGCGCCGCCGCGATCGCCACCCCGCCGCCGCTGCCCCCGTACCAGGTGTACGCCGTCGCGGAAGGCGACTCGGTCAGCGCCATCGCCCAGAAGTTCCACATCGAACCCAGGTATGTGTTGGCCAACAATGCGGAGATCCCGCAGTCCGGCCTGCTCGTGCTCGGTCAGTCCATCATCGTCCCGGCCGGGAATGGCATCCTCCACGAAGTGCGCCTGGGCGAGACCTTGAGCACCATCGCTGACCGGTACAACGTCCCCGTGGAGGACATCACCAGCTTCGCTTCCAACGAGATCACGTCGCCAGACGCCATCCTTGAGTCGCAGCTCGTCTTCGTGCCGAATGCCGAGCCGCTGCCCGCCTCGGCGCTCGCCGACGCCGCGCCCGGCGCCAGCCCCACCGCCGCGGATTCGCAGCCGACACCCGAGACCGGCAACAGCTCCGACGACGCTCCCACGCCCGCTACCGAGGGTTCGGCCAGCTCGTCCAGCGGCCTCATCTGGCCGCTCCGCGGCCCGATCTCGAGCTACTACGGCCCGTCGCACCCCCTCGGCGTCGACATCGATGGCTTCAATTCACCCGGCGCGTCCGTCGCCGCCGCCACCAGCGGCACCGTCGTCTTCGCTGGCGGCAACGCCTGCTGTTCGTACGGCCTCTACGTCGTCGTCATGAGCCCGGGCGGCGTCGAGACGCTGTACGCGCACCTCAGTTCGATCTCCGTCAGCCAGGGTGAGACCGTCTCACAGGGCGAAGCGATCGGCGTGGTGGGCTCGACCGGCTACTCCACCGGACGCCACCTCCACTTCGAGGTCATCGACAACGGCACCCGCGAGGACCCGCTCTCCTACCTCCCCTGACCCGCGGCAGGTTCGTCATTCGTCCTCCAGCCCCTCGTACTGGAAGCCGAACTCGATGACTGCTACCCCCGCCGCGCCGAGCGCCCGCCCAAGCGAGACGCCGTCGCCCTCGGACGAAGCGTAGAACACAAGCGCCCCGCCGCCGCCCGCGCCGCACGCCTTCCCCGCCGTTGCCCCGCTGCGTATCGCGAGCTCGAAGATGCCGTCGATCGTACTATTGGTCACGGACGCGTGCAGGCGTTTCTGCTGTGTCCAGTTCTCGTTCATCACGTGCCGGATGCCCCCGAAGTCGCTCCCTGCGATGGCGTCCCGCATGGCGCCGGCGTACTGCTTGAGCGCCAGCAGCGCGCCGGTTACCGCGTCGTCGTGCCGGGCGTACGCGCCCCACACGGCGTCATGGATCTCGCCGGACAGACGCTGGACGCCGCTGTCCACCAGGACCAGTCGCCGTTGCAGCGCCTCCTCGTGCGCTTCCGGCATCGCGAGCCGCTCGATCCGCACCGGCCCGCCCGCGGCCGCCGCCGCGCCGAATATCATGTAATTCAGCCCGCCGTAGCACGCCGCGTACTGGTCCTGCCGGCCGCCCGGCACCCCCGCTTCGGCCTCCGCGGCGAACGCCGCCTCGGCGATGTCGTCGAGGTCCGCATCCGGGTGACGAAGCGCGTAGGACAACACCTGCTGGCAGGCGGAAGATCCGAGGCCCCCCGCACGCACGTCATGCGAGACGCGCAGCTCGTCGCCCTCCAGCGTCGCACGCACGAACCGGTCGATCGCGACGTTGACCACGGCGCCGCCCTCCGCGTCGGCGAACGCCGGCACGTCGGTCCAGCCGCCCGCGAGGTCGATGCGAAGCGGCGCGCGGGCTGATCTGGCCATGCCGCATTGTGGCCCGCCCCGCCGTTACGGGCGATCTGGTGCCGGCCGTCAGCCCCCGCCCACCTCGATCTCGATCACCGCCCCTTGGCGCTGCCGGAGCGACTCGTCCGCCTTCTTGTCGTCGATAAAGAACGCCAGCAGGAACGGCACCAGCATCAACAGGAACACCGCGAAGTAGGCATCGTGGTATCCCAGCACCGTCGCGTGGTTCGCCAACTCTGGCGTCGGCGCCGAGAGATGTTGCGCCGCCAGCGCCGACGCCTCGTGCGCGCGCTGCCGGTTCAGCGCGATCGTCACGATCAGCGCCACTCCCAACGACGCCGCGACCTGCCGCAGCGTGTTGTAGATCGAAGACGCCGGCCCCTGCTTCTCGCTTTCCAGCGGCCCGTAGATCAACGTCTGCGACGCGACCACCCCGAACGCGAACGGCAGCCCACGCAGGAGCAGGAAGAACACCAGCAGCCAGAGCGGCGTGTCCAGGTCGATCCACACGAACGGGAGCATCGTCAGGGCGGCCAAGCCGAACCCGATCAGCATCATCCGCCGCGGCCCCAGCGTCGGGTACAGCCGGCTGGCCAGCGGCAGCGAGATCGCCGTCCCCACCGATGCCGGCGCCTGGATCAGCCCCGCCTCGAGCGGCGAGTAGCCCTGCAGCGTCTGCAGGAACAGCGTCAGCAGCAGGATGAAGCCGCCGAAGCCCGCGAACGCCGGCGCCATCATCATGTTCCCGGATGCGAACAGCCAGCGTTTGAACAATCGCAGGTCCAGGATCGGGTGGGCCACCACGAGCTCGATGACCGTGAAGGCCGCGATCAGTGCCACCCCGCCCACGCCGAACCCGACCACTTGCCGCGAGACCCATCCGTCGGAACCCGCCACCGACACGGCGTACAGCACCATCGCCGCCCCCGCGCTCCCGGTCACCAGCCCCGGCAGGTCGATCGCCGTCTGCGCGTACGCCTCGTGGTGCTCTCGCAGCACGCGCGCCGCGAACAGCAGGCCGGCGATGCCCACCGGCAGGTTCACGAAGAAGATCCAGCGCCAGCTCACGTACTCCACCAGGTAGCCGCCGGCCACCGGCCCGAACGTCGGCGCCAGCACGACCGGCACCGAGATGATCGCCGACGCCTTCGCCCGCTCCGCGCCCGGGAACTCGCGCGACAGCATCGCCGTACCCACCGGCGTCATCATGCCGCCGCCGATCCCCTGCAGGAACCGGAACGCGATGAGCTGCTCGATCGACTGCGCCACGCCGCACAGCGCCGATGCCAGCACGAACAGCCCCATCGCCGTGACGAACACGCGCTTCGTGCCGAAGCGGTCCGAGATCCAGCCGGCGGCCGGGATCACAATCGCCAGGCTCAGCAAGTAGCCCGTGACCGTCCACTCCACGAGCGACGTTTTTGCATGGAAATCGTGTTGGAGCGTTGGGATCGCCACGTTCACGATCGTCGAGTCCATCAGGTCCATGAAGAGCCCGAAGATGAACACGATCGCGACGAGGTACTTGTACTCGAGGCCCAGCAGCCGGTTCATGCGCCGCTCCGATGCCTCCCCGGCGACTGCCCGCGCGGGGTGGATGCGTCCAGCACGACGCGTCCGCGTCGACCCGCTGGCGCCGAAATCATTTAGGCAGAAGCGAAGTGTTCGCGCCACCCGCGTCGGACGACGAGCTTCAGCGGCGATGCGGATGGCGGCGACGGTACGCCCGCGCCTTCGCACGGTTGCCGCAGCCGGCCATCGAGCACCAGGCGCCGGAGTGGTTGCGCGACGTGTCATAAAACGCCCAGTGGCAGTCATCCGCCCGGCAGATCTTCAACCGCTCCCACGTGCCGTCCGCTACCGCTGCGGTAACCGCGGCGAGCAGCTGGGCGATGGCCGCGTCGATGCCGCCCACCGCCGGGCGCAGCCGCGGAGTTCCGCGCTCGAAGCGCACCACCAGCGGCGCCCGTGAAGCGGCTGCGTTCAACGATTCGATGGCCTTCCGGTCGGCCGCGTGCCCGTCGTTCGCCTCGAGGAGCGAGCGCAGGGCACCCCGCACCGCGAGCACCTGCCGCACGTCTTGAGCGCTCAGGTGCGCGCCGGCGGACACGAGGTCGAACCGCCGAAGCCATTTCAGCATTGCCTCCGGCGCGCGGCCCCGGTCCTCGGGCTCCTCCGCGAAGTGCGCGTTGGCGAAGTCCTGCACGACGAAGAGCGCCGCCGGCGCCGGCGGCCGCTCCGGCGTCGAGTAGTTGTCCCGGATCAGGCTCGCGATATCCATCACACCAAGCATAGCATAACCAGTGTTTGCACTTGACAGGTGATGATAACCATCGTTACACTGGTGCTGGTTACCGCTTGCTCCGGGAGGCGCTGATGGATCCTCTGATCGAAAAACGACTGGGCGAATGGCGGCTCGACGAACTGCGCCGCGCGGCGGCCGTCGGCACCGCCAGGAGCGCCGGCGTCACCCGGCCAGGCGCTGCCGGCTGGTGGCGGCGTACCGTCGGCGGCGCGATGGTCCGCGCCGGCCGCCGCGTCGCGGGTGACGCATGGCCCCCTGTGACCGACGCGCCCTCGATCTTGCAGGAGGGGCGCGACGGCCGGTAACATGCTGATGGGCGGCATCCCCCGGCGGTGCCGCCATTTGCGTTGCGCCGGCCCCCGGCCAGCAAGGAGCGCATGCCGAAGTACATCTTCGTCACCGGCGGCGTCGTCAGTTCCGTCGGCAAAGGCATCACCACCGCCGCCCTCGGTCGCATCCTCAAGAGCCGCAACATCTCCGTCTCCATCCAGAAGCTCGACCCCTACCTCAACGTCGATCCCGGCACCATGTCCCCCTACCAGCACGGCGAGGTCTTCGTCACCAGCGACGGCGCGGAGACCGACCTTGACCTTGGCCACTACGAGCGCTTCATCGACGAGGAGCTCACGAAGTCCAGTTCCGTCACCACCGGCCAGATCTACCAGGCTGTCATCGCCAAGGAGCGCAAGGGCGAGTTCCTCGGCGGCACGATCCAGGCCATCCCCCACGTCACCAACGAGATCAAGGCCCGTGTCCGCCAGATCGGCCGCGAGACCGAAGCGCAGGTCCTGATCGTCGAGGTCGGTGGCACCGTCGGCGACATCGAGGGCCAGCCCTTCCTCGAAGCGATCCGCCAGATCCGCCGCGAGGAGCGCCCCGAAGACACCCTCTCCATTCACGTCACCTTCCTCCCGCACGTCGGCTCCACCAACGAGCTCAAGACGAAGCCCACGCAGCACTCCGTCCGCGAACTGCGCAGCGCCGGCATCCAGCCCGACATCATCCTCTGCCGCGCCGACCACGAGGTCACCGCCGAGATCCGCCGCAAGATCGCCCTGTTCTGCGACGTCCAGGAGCGCGGCGTCATCTCACTCCCCACCATGGACAGCATCTACCAGGTCCCCATCGTCCTCCAGGACGAGAACTTGGGCGACTACGTGATCGAGCTCATGCGCCTTGATGCCACGGAGCGCGATCTCGCGCCCTGGCGCGAGATGGTGGAGCGCCTCCAGCATCCCACCGGCACCGTCCACATCGCCGTCGTCGGCAAGTACGTCGAGCTGCACGACGCGTACCTCTCGATCAAGGAAGCGCTGATCCACGCCGGCATCGCCCACCAGGTCGCCGTCGACATCCGCTGGGTCCACTCCGAGCGCCTCGAGCAGGAGCCCGTCGCCTCCCTGCTCGAAGGCGTAGATGGCATCCTCGTCTGCCCCGGCTTCGGCGAGCGCGGCATCGAGGGCAAGCTCGAAGCGGCGCGCTACGCGCGCGAGAACCGCATCCCCTACCTGGGCGTCTGCCTGGGCCTGCAGATCATGGTCATCGAATACGCCCGCCACGTCCTCGGCCTGCTCGGCGCGAACTCGACCGAGTTCAACGCCCAGGCCCCCCATCCCGTCGTCAGCATGCTCAGCGAGCAGCTCGGCATCGAGGACAAGGGCGGCACCATGCGCCTCGGCGGCTACGCCTGCAAGCTCGTGCCCGGCACCAAGGCCGCCGCCGCGTACCGCGTCGCCGAGGTGCTCGAGCGCCACCGCCACCGCTACGAGCTGAACAACAAGTACGTCGGAGACCTTGCCCGTGCCGGGCTCGTCCCGAGCGGCACCTCCCCCGACGGCTCGCTCGTCGAAATCGCCGAGATCGTCGATCACCCCTTCATGCTCGGGTCCCAGTTCCACCCGGAGTTCCGCTCCCGGCCTGACCGCCCGCATCCCCTCTTCCGCGAGTTCGTCGGCGCCGCCAAGTCGCTGCAGTCGGGCCGCGACGCGGGCCTCCTCGCCACGGATCGCCCCAGGGCCATGGCCGCTGCCGTCGCGGAGTGACCAGCGAAGACATTCTTCGCCTCCTCCACTTCCTCTCGCTGTTTGTCATGACCGCCGGCCTCGGGGCCGTCATGGTGCCGCTCTGGCGCGGCTGGCGCGAAGACGACATCGAGCGCCAGCTCGTCGCCTTCGAGGACGCCTCGACCGGCCACAAGTCCGCGCTGCTGCCGGGCACCATCGCCGTCGGCGCCACCGGGGTCTTCCTCGCCGGCGACATCGGCTACAACTTCATCACCACCGGTTGGCTCCTCGCGCTCGAACTGGTCTACCTCTTCGTGCTCTTTTTCTGTGTCCCGCTGCTCGGCCACGCCCTCAACCGCGTCGAGGTCGAGGCGCTCAAGTCCCGCAAGCGCAACCAGCCGACCGACGAGCTGCAGGAACTGCTGAACGACAACGTCCCCGTCGTGCTCTGCCTCCTCATCCTCTTCCTCATCCCGGTCATGGCCTGGCTCGCCGAGTTCCAGCCCTTCTGACCCGCCCCCGGCGCGGCGCGCCCGCTCGAGGCGATCCCGTAGACTTTACGCACCGTGACGCTCACTGCATTCGTTGATGTCGCCGTCGTGCCGATGGACGTCCGGGGCGTCCTCGAGCATCAGACCGTGCTCGTGCGCGATCAGCGCATCGCCGCGATCGGCGATGTCGCCCGCGTGCCCGTGCCGCCCGCTTCGGCGCGCATCGACGGGCGCGGCCGATACCTCTTGCCCGGCCTCGTCGATATGCACGTCCACTACAACGACCCGCGATACACCACGCTGTTCCTCGCCAACGGCGTCACCACCGTGCGCAACATGTGGGGCGCCCCTGCCCACCTGCGCTCGCGCGACGCGATCGCGAGCGGCGCCGCGCTGGCGCCGGCGATCTACACCTGCGGCCCGATCACCGATGGCGACCCGCCGGTCTGGGAAGGCAGCATCGTCGTCCGCACCGCCGCCGAGGCTGAGGCCGCCGTCGCCGGGCAGGCGGCCGCCGGCTACGACTTCATCAAGGTCTACGATAGCCTCGCGCTCGACGCCTACGATGGCGTCATGCGCGCGGCGCAGCGCCACGGCATCCGTGTCGTCGGGCATGTCCCGCTGGCGGTCGGCCTGTCCCACGCGCTCGCCGCGGGTCAGGCGTCGATCGAACATCTCACCGGCTATCTGCTGGCGCTCCAGTCCGACGACTCGCCGCACCGCCCCACGCCGGTCCCCGCGCAGCGCTACACGATCGGCCGGTACGCCGAACGCGAGCGCATCCCGGAAGTCGTCGCCTCCACGCTCGCCGCCGGAGCCTGGAACTGCGTCACGCTGGTCGTGCTGGAGAAGACCTCGCGGCTCGACGGCTACAGCGCCTTGCGCGAGGCGCCCGAGCTCCGATACCTGCCGCCCGCGCTGGTCGATGGCTGGGATCCGGCGAAGGACTTCCGTTTCAAGGACACCACGCCGGCTGCCTTCGACGACATGCGCACAGGAGTCGACGTGCGCCGCGAGCTGACACGGGCGCTCCACGAGGCCGGGGCGCGCATCCTCCTCGGCACCGACACACCCAACCCGTTCGTCGTGCCGGGCTTCTCGATCCACGAAGAGCTGCGGCTGCTCGTTGATGCTGGACTGACGCCGTACGAAGCCCTCCGCGCCGGCACGGCGGCCGCGGCCGAGTTCCTGCACGGGAGCGACGAGTTCGGCAGCGTCCGCGAGGGCCTGCGCGCCGACCTCGTCCTCGCGGAAGCCAACCCGCTCGATGACGTCGCCAACGCCGCCCGGCGTGCCGGCGTCATGGTGCGCGGCCGCTGGTTGCCCGAGGCCGAGCTGCGCTCCATGCTCGACGATCTCGCGCAGGCGATACATGCCCCCGCCGCGAGCGCCTGACATGCGCGACCGCGACCTCGCCGCATTCGACATCCGCGTCCTGCGCCCAGGCGACATGACCGCGGACGACCGCACGCGCGTCTTCGCCCTCTTCGACGCGGCCTATCGCCAGGCCAACCACGCCTACCTCGAGAAGTCCTTCGGGACGCTGCCGCACCTCTCCATCGCCATGCATGCCGCAGAGCCCGCCGGGTTCGCGCTCGCCGACATGCGCGTGCTCGACCTGCCTCGCCTGCCGGGACAGGTCGTCGCCATGGCCGGCATCTGCTGTATCGCCGCGCGCTTCCGCCGCCACGGCCTCTTCGGCGCCCTCGAACGCGCCGCCATGGCGGCCGCCGGCATCGTCCCGGTTGGCCGCATGATCAACGCCGGACGCATGGCCCACCCTGCGAGCTACCGGACGATGGCGCGGAGCGCCGCCGCTGTGCCGGGACGCGGCAACGTGCCGTCACCCTGGCATCAGCAGGTGGGCGCCGCCATCGCTGCGGCCTACGGCGTCGCCGACTTCGACCCGAAGACGTTCGTCTGCCACGGCGCCGGCGTGCCGATCGGCTACCCCGATATGGACCTGGATGTCACGCCCGAAGAGTGGGACGTCTTCGCGCCCGTCGACCGCGACCGCGGCGATTCGCTGCTCGGCATCTCCTGGACACCCGACGCCCCCGATGGCTGGTGAGCGCCCCGGAGGCCCGCTGACCGCGTTTGATGCCCGCGTCCTCGGCACCGACGTGCTCTCGCCCGGGGATCGCGCCTCCGTGCACGCGCTGTTCGGCGTCTGCTACCGGCAGGCGGATCACGCGTACCTCGAGAGGTCCCTCGCAACGCTGAGCCACGTCGCCCTCGCGTTCAGCGGGACCACGCTCGCCGGCTTTGCGCTCGGCGACGTGCGCGTTATGGACCTGCCGCGGCTTCCCGATACGGTCGTGCATCTCGGCGGGCTCGGTTGCACGGCGCCCGCGTTCCGCCGCCGGGGCCTGTTCGGCGCGCTCGAAGACCTCACGTACGTCGATCCCGGGTGCTTGCCGGAACACAGTCGCATGCTCATCGCCGGACGGGTGGCCCATCCCGCAAGCATGATGATGGCTCGCCGCTTCCCGTCCGTCGTGCCGAGACGCGGCGTCCCGCCCGGCGCGTGGCACCGCGAAGTCGGCGTTGCTATCGCCGCGGCGTACGGCGTGCACGCGTTCGATGCCGCCACCTTTGTCTGCATCGGCGACGGTGCGTCGATCGGCTACCCCGTGATCGATGTTGAGGCGCAGCCGGAAGCGTGGGACCTCTTCGCGCCCGTCGACCGCGATCGCGGCGACGCGCTCCTCACCATCGCCTGGACGCCCGACGCGCCCGACGGCTGGTGACCGCCCCGCGGGCGGTGCGCGCTACGTCGATGCTTCCGTCCCGCTGTGCGCGCCCGATGGCCGCGACGCCGCCCCGCGCGCCCGCTCCGCCAGCTCCGCCACACCGGCCAGGAACCCCGCCCCGTACGACAGGTGCAGGCACGCAAACACCGCCGGCAGCACTACGGCGTGCCGCGGGTCCTTCCGCGCCGCGATGGCGATCGATGCGCCAGCCACCCCGAGCCCGTACAGCCCGCAGACGGCCCGGAGACCACCGCTTCGTCCCGATGTCGCGCGCCCGACGCCGGCCCCGAGCGCCAGCACCAGCGCCGCCGGCGCCAGCTGGCGCGGACGCGCCTGCGCCGGATGCCGCCGCAGCACCTCCGGCTTCGCCCGCCCGTACCCGTAGTACTGCCGCCACAACGAGATCAGATCGCCGCGCACCGTGTACCGCGTGTGGATCGCCGGCACGAGCACGATCGTGCCGCCGGCGTCCCGCAGCCGGTAGTTGAACTCGTCGTCCTCTCCGTGCGGAATGTCCTCCGAAAATCGCCCGATCCGCTCGAACACCTGCTGCCGGTAGGCGCCGAACGCCACCGTGTCCACCGCGCCCGCGCCGCCCGTGCGGAACGCCGCGCCCCCCACGCCGAACCGCGATGCCATCGCCAGCGCGATCGCCCGCCCCACGAACGTATCTCCCTCACTCGTGATCGGCCCGCCCGCGCAGTCCGCGCCGCTCGTCTCCAGCGCCTCCACACTGCGGCTGATGAAGTCGTGTGCCGCGGCCGCGTGTCCGTCGAGGCGGATGACCACCTCGCCGCGGGCGGCATCGAGCCCCAGGTTCAGCGCGGCCGCCGGCAGCCGCCTCGGGTTCGAGAGGTGCCGCAGCTCCAGCGTCGACTCCGCCGCGAACCGCGCGACGATCTCCGCTGTCGCGTCAGTCGACTCGCCGTCGATCACGAGCACCTCGAAGCGGTCCCGCGGGTAGTCCTGCGCCGCCAGGCTGTACAGGCAGCGCTCGATGTAGCGCTCCTCGTTGCGCACCGGCACCAGCACCGAGACGAACGGCAACGCCGTCACGGGCGCGTCACCCTGGATCGTTCGCTGCGTCTCGTCACGCTGCCCGCCTCCCCGTCAGCGCTCCCGCCAGAGCACTTCGTACAGGCGCACCGGATCCTCGAATCCGCGCAACGCCACCTCCCCGCGGTCGCCGAACAGGAACCCTCTGCCGGCGCACAGCTCCCGCACCACGTTCGACACCAGGATCTCCTCGCCGGCCCCATGCGCCATCACGCGCGCCGCCATGTCCACGGCCGTGCCGAACAGGTCGGCGCCCTCCGGGATCGGCTCCCCCGCGTTCAGGCCGATCCGCACGCGCACCGGCGTGTCCGGATTGCCCTCGTTCTGCGCCGCGAACGCCCGCTGCATCTCGATGGCGCTCTCGACCGCGCGCGATGCCGAGTCGAACGACGCCATCATCCCGTCGCCCGTGATCTTGATCTCAGCGCCGCCATGCTTCGTCACCGCCTCCCTCATGGCCCGCTCGTAGGCGCGCATCAGGTCGCGCGCGGGCGCGTCAGCAAGCGCGCGGCGCAACGCGGTTGACCCTTCGATATCGGTGAAGAGGATCGTCACGAAGCCGATCGGCCGGTCCGAGCCGCGCTGCACGTGCGGCAGCGCTTCCCTCGTGAGGGCCTTGCCCCCGTCGCCGATGAATTCATCGAGCGCGTCAAGGAGCAGCGGCTCCATCTCGTCCGACCACATCGTCTTCGACTCGAGAATCTTCAGCCGGGCGCCGGGGATCCCGGCCGCCAGCCTCTGCGCCAGCTCCAGCGTGGGAAACGGCGTTCCGCGCGGGTGCAGGACAAGCGTCGGCACGCCGACCTGCGCCAGCAAGTCTGTGACGTCGTGTTCGCGGTACTCGGCGAAGATCGCCCGCGCCTGTTCAAGCGACACGCTCGCTCGCCAGAGCTTGCCCAGACCGTGGGCGACGTCCGCAAGCTCCCAGCCCATCTGCACCAGCACCAGCGTGTCCGTGAACAGCTCCCAGTCCCCCGCATCGAGCATCGCGAAGATCGACGTGACGCGCGGGATCGCGAAGACATCGACGGCGCGGGCATAACCGGCGTAGAGGATCAGATGCGACACCCGTTCCGGGTACCGCGCCGCGTAGGCGACGATCGGCGGCACGCTCCACACCTGGCCGAACAGGGCGAAACGCTCCAGCCCCAGCGCGTCCGCCACCGCGCCGATGTCCCGCGTCGCGGCGTCAACCGAGAAGTCGGTGACGGCGCGCTGCGACAGCCCCGAACCACGCGGATCGAAGCGGATCAGCCGGCGCCGTGCCGCCATGATCCGGTGCCACTCCCAGTCCCGAAACTCCAGCTCGATGCTGCTGCACGGCCCGTACACCTCGACGAACGGCGTCCCCTCGCCCGCCTCGCAGTAGGCGATGCTGACGCCGTCCGAAGCAGTGGCGTACTGAATGCGTGGCTCCATCCCGCCGGTATCGTACACGAGGGGCGCTTCCCCGCCGGAACGGCGGTTCGGCCGCGCCGTCCGGCGTCTTGTCAGCCGTCGCCATCGGTGCCAGGATGCCGCCGAGGGCGCACCCCGCACGCGCCCACGGAGGATCGATGACCAGCGATGCCACCACAGCGGCCGCGCGCCGCGACCCCCGCTTGCACTTCCCCCTCCAGCCCGACGAGCGCGTCCTGGAACTCTGCCGCCGCCACTGGCTCTACCTCTGGCCGCGCATGGCGCTGATGACGCTGTTCGCGCTGGTCCCCACGGTCCTCATGGCGGTGCTCGTCGCGAAGACCGCCGGGCTCAGCGGCACCCCGGGCCTGATCTTCTGGATCGCCGCGCTCGTCTGGCTCGCCTACTGGGCCGTGCGGCTGTTCCTCAACTGGTACCGCTACCACAACGACATCTGGGTAATCACCAACCAGCGCATCGTCGACAGCACGAAGACGTCGCCCTTCCGCATGAAGATGTCGACCGCCGACCTGGTCAACATTCAGGACATGACCGTCGAGCGCAACGGCATCTTGCGCACGATGTTCGACTACGGTGACATCGTCTGCCAGACCGCCGCCGACGTGCAGGAGTTCCGCCTCGCTGGCATCCCCCATCCCGCGGAGGTCCAGCTCCTCGTCGACAGGGAGCGCGATCTCGAACGCGGCCGCTCCCGCTAGCGCCTGCAGATCAACCTTGCATATCAACACGCGAAGCGCAGGCGCCCCCGCCTGCCTGTCCGCCGCAGGCGGCCCACCGCCATCACGCGCTGCGCCCGCGCGCCCTCAAGGCGCCGCCCGCACCATCACCACACCGACGAAGATCACCGCGATGCCGCCCGCCCGCAGCAGCGTCATCTCGTGCGTCTCCGTGCCGAATGCGCCGAGCTGATCGTAGACCGCCGAGCCAAACAGCGTCCCCGCCGTCGCCGCGCCGAGGAAGAGCGCCGCCCCGATGTGTGGCACCGCGAACCCGACGGTGAGCAGGTACACCGTCGCGAACAGACCGCAGATCGCCAGGTATGGCGCCAGCCCGCGCATTGAGATCGCCAGCGCGACGCCGCACACCACGATCACCAGCGCGAACGGCCACCCGGCGTTGAGAGGCGCGGGCAGGTTCGGCGACGAGCCCAGGAGCGAACGGAAGACCAGCACGATGGCCAGCCCGCCGACCGTCCCCACAATGGAGATCCAGGTGGCCTCGAACGCCCCGCGTTCCCGCCCCATCGCGCCGAGCATCGCCAGCTGCGTGGCGGCGCCCACGCCGACCACGATCGATAACAGTACGTACAGGCTGTGCGACATGGGATCCCTGCTCGCGCCGATCACAGTGCCCGCACCGGGAGGTGCGGGCATCGACGCGGAACTGTAGCATGCGCCCGCGCCTGCGGCGCGCCTAGCGGACGCCGCTACCGCACCGCCCGCTCCAGCGCCCGTCCGAACCGCATGATCGCCTCCGGGATGTCGCGCTCTGCGACGTTGCTGTAGCACAGGCGCACGCGATCAGCGCCGCTGCCGTCGTCGAAGAACGCCGCCCCTCCGACGTATACGACGCCCTCATCGTTCGCTGTGATGCGCAGCCGCGCCGGGTCCACCCCCTCAGAAAGCTGCAGCCAGAGGAAGAAGCCGCCGCCCGGAACGCTCCAGCGCGCGAATCGGCCGCAACGCTCGGACAGCGCCGCGAGCATCACGTCCCGTTTCCGCCGGTAGATCTCGGTGACGGCGGCGAGATGGTCGTCGAACCTCCCCGACTCGCAGAACTCCGCGATCACGCGCGACGCCCACGGCGACACGCCCATATCGAAGCGCATCCGCGTCACGGCGTCGATCACCGGCTTCTCGCCCATGATCCAGCCCACGCGCAGCCCCGTCGCCAGCGTCTTGCTGAACGTGCCCAGCAGCACCGCCCCCGTGCCGCCCGCCAGCGAGAACAACGTCGTGTTGTTCTCTGGTCCGAAGTTGATCGCGCCGTACGCGTCGTCCTGGATCATCATCACGTCGTGCTGCCGGCACAGCTCCACGAGCCGGAGGCGCCGCTCCGCCGTCAGCGTCGCGCCCGCCGGGTTCTGGAAGTTGCTGATCGTATAGAGCAGCTTCGCCCGCTTGCCGGCCGCCCTTGTCTCGTCCAGCACGGCCTCCAGCGCGTCCGGCACGAGCCCCTCGTCGTCTACCGGCACGCCCGCCACCTCCGGCAGACACGAGAGCACTGTGCGCAGGCTTCCGGGGAACGTCGGGCGCTCCACGATCGCGACGTCGCCCGGGTCGAGGAACGTCTCGCAGAGATTCTCCAGCCCGCCGGCCGAGCCGCACGTCAGCACGAAGTTCTCGGGCCCGACGTCCAGCCCTTCCGTGCCGTTGATCCGCCGCGCCAGCCACTCGGCCAGCCCCGGGTAGCCCTGCGTCCCCCCGTACTGCAGCGCGAACGTCCCCTCCCGCCGGAGGACCCGCTCGTTGCACGCGATCAGCCCCTCGATCGGCAACGAGTCGGGGTCGGGGATCCCGCCCGTCAGCAGGATCGGCTCGACCGGCGGTGGCGGCAGGTCGCCCATCCACCACGGCGACCACTCCACCGCCCGCCCCCGTAGCGAGAGCGCCTGCTCCCAGTCGTACGTCCGATCGTCTCGCGGCATCAGCGCCATTGTAGCCCCTGTGCCTGCGCCAACCTTGGCGACATTGCGGTCCGTCGTCCCCGCGCATTCCGCGCGGATGTGTTGCCCGCCGCTAGTGCCAGCGCTCCACGTGGCCCGCATCCACCCGGAACACCTGCGCCCCGACAGGCGACTCGCCGCCGAAGCGGTCCGGGTCGGCGCTCGAGATCATCACCTGGTCGGCCCGCACCTCGCGCAGCACGCCTGCCCGCCGCGCCTCGTCCAGCTCGCTCAGCACATCGTCCAGCAGCAGCAGCGGGCGCTCCCCTGACCGCGCCTCCAGCAGCGACGCTTCCGCCAGCCGCAGCGCCAGCGCTGCCGTGCGCTGCTGCCCGCGCGACGCGAAGTCCGCCGCCCGCTGCCCGTCGAGCGTCAGCGCCACGTCGTCCCGGTGCGGGCCGCTCAACGTCAGGCCCGCGCCGATGTCCCGCCCCTGCGTCGCCCCGAGCTGTGCGAGCAGCGCCGCCGCGATCTCCTCCGCCGTCTTCGCCGCCGGCGGGCCGTCGCCCGTCCGCGGCTCGTACCGCACGTCGAGCCGCTCACGCTCGCCGCTCAGCCGCGCGTGCAGCGCGGCCGCGTCCACCGCCAGCTCCGTCACCGCGATGCCGCGCGCGTGCACGATGGCGCCGCCTTCGCGCGCCAGCTCCTCGTCCCAATACCCCAGCTCGCCGCGCCCGGCCGCCCCCTCCTGGATGCGCTTGAGCAGCGCGTTGCGCTGCGCCAGCACCTTCGTGTAGCGCTGCAAGGCCCGTCCGTACGCCCGGCTCGCCTGGGACAGCATCACGTCCAGGTAGCGCCGGCGCCCGGACGGTGCTCCTCCCACGAGCTCCATGTCGTCGGTCGTGAACAGCACCGCCTTGAGCGCGCCCGTCACATCGGCCCCGCGCTTCGCCACGCCGTTCAGCCGGAACCGCTTCGACGCGATCAGCCGCCCGCCCGCCGCCTCTCTCCCGACAATCGTGATCTCGATCGATGCGTCGCCGTCGGCGCGCGCCGCAACGCCGGCGACGCGCGCGAACGGCTGTGCCTCGCCCCGCACATCCCAGGCGATGTAGTCGGCATCCACGGAGGCCCGCTCAGACCGTCCCGTCGCCAGCAGAAAGATCGCCTCGAGCAGGTTCGTCTTCCCCTGCGCGTTGGCACCCAGGAGCAGCACCATGCCCGGCGCGAGCTCCAGCTCCTGCTGGCGATAGTTGCGGAAGTTCGTCAGCGAAAGGTGGCGAAGGTGCATCGAGGAAGCGTATCGCCACGCGCGCCCGCGCGAGAGGGGAGACTCAGTCGACGAATCGCAGCCGCAGCCGCAAGGCCTCCGGCCGTGCCTCGTCCACGAACAGCCGCCGCCCTGTCGCCGCGCTCACGCCCTCCGCGAGCGCGGTCGCCGTCATCGGCTGCGACAGCACGAGCTGGATCGCCGCCTCGTCGTCCTGGTAGCGGCGCACCGCGGCGGACTGCACCTGCGGCAGCCGCACCAGCGCCCGCTGCACGTCCATCAGGCCTTGGAACCCCGGCACCGACGCCACGATCATGTCCACGCCCTCGCCCCCGGGCGCGAACGCGGGCTCCATCTCCGGCAGTTGCGGCTTCGGCGCCGCCGGCGGCTCCTCGGCGATCCGCTGCTCCGCCAGCGCCGCCACCGCCTCCGTCAGGTCCGCCATGCGCTCGGCCAGTTGCTCTGTGTGCTCGACGAGCCGTGTCAGCACCGCGCTGAACCGCTCCAGCGTCTCCAGCACCGGCGCCGGGATCTGCTGGCCGCGTCCCTGCCGGTCGCCGGCCAGGATCACTTCCGCTTCCATCAGCGCTTGGGCGATGATCGCCGCCGCCCGCTCGATCGCCGTGTCGCGTTCGGGAGATTGCTCCGCGCTCATGTCCATCCCGTCAGCTGGTTCCTACGCACTTCGATCGCGCATCCTGCGAGGCTGCTGAGATGGCGTCCCTGCCGGCCTGCGCCGGCCCGCGTTGATGGCGCGGGACCGATCGCGGGAGCAATGAGATATCGGCGCGGGGCGGTCTGGGCTGGAGTGAGTATAGCACCGCCTCCCCACCACACAGCGCCGCCTTGAACCCCTAATTTCCGCGCTCCGCCACCAGACATACGCGCTCGTCGGGAACAGGAGGTGACTCCGCCTCCGCGCTGTCGCATCGCCCCCGCCGCCGCTACGCTTTGCGCAGAAACCACCCGGAGAGCCACATGGACACCCTCATCGTCGAGCGCGACGTCGCGTTGCCCGGATTGGTCACCGTCACACTCAACCGGCCCGAAAAGCTCAATGCCATCGACGTCACGATGCACCGCGAGCTGCAGCAGGTCTGCCGCGATCTGCAGGACGATGACGCCGCCCGCGTGGTCATTCTCACCGGCGCGGGCTGCGCGTTCTCGTCGGGCGCCGAGTTGGCCAGCCGCTCCGGCGGCCAGCCCCGGTCCGACCTGGATCGCCGCGCTCGCGTCGGCGCCGGCAACCGCACCGCCGCCCTGCTCGAAGAGCTCGACCAGGTCACGATCGCCGCCATCAACGGGCTCGCCATCGGCGGCGCCGTCGTCCTCGCCAGCTGCGTCGACCTGCGCCTCGCCGCCGAGTCCGCCTGGTTCTCGATCCCCGAGGTCGACCTCGAGCTCCCCCTGACCTGGGGTGCCTTGCCTCGCCTGATGCGCGAGCTGGGACCCGCCCGCACCAAGGAGCTCGTGCTCATGTGCGACCGATTCACTGCCGCCGAAGCGTTGCAGTGGGGGTTCGTCAACCGCGTCTACCCGGACGACCAGGTCCTGCCGGAAGCGCGCAAGCTCGCCGGTCGACTGCTCGCCAAGGACGCCATGACCGTCGCGATGACCAAGTCCGCGATCGCCGCCATGGCGCGGCTCATGGTCCCCGCCGAAGCCGGCCACGCCGAGCGCGAGCAGATGCTGCTCGCCTACCAGCTCCGCCGTCGCCGTCAGGAGCAGCCGCCGGGCGAGGCCTGATCGCCGCCTACTTGCAGAACCTTTCCCAGTCGACACGGCACGCGTTCGTACCGATGAACTTCGTCACGAGGTTCTTGTCGAACGCGCCGACGTCCATGTCCAGCACGCGCGTCCACGAGGACAGGCCGATCGAGTTCTCCGGCAGGTCCGTATCCTTCGCCATCACCACCCGGTCGTCATGATTGTCGATCCGGTCGTTGACGATGTCCTTCACCTGCTGCACCACATCTTCACACGCCGTGTCCCCGTCCTTGCAGTGCCAGCCCACGAACACCCCCGCGTGCTCCAGGATGTGCGGGATCCCTTCGCGCGGGATCTCCACGTCGTCCGGATACACGTCCGGGTCCGGTGGGATGTTGATGTGCGCTCCGTTGCCCACGTCGATGTTCCGCAACACGTTCAGGTGCTTCCCAGATGACGGCGGGTTGCTTGCGTAGCAGTTCGCCTGCACCGTCGCCGTCGCCCCGGGCGTCGTGTCTGACGCAGGGCTCCCTGCCGTCTCTGTGGTGGCGGCCGTCGCCGTCGCCGTCGCTGTTGGCGAAGGCGTGGCCACCGCGCTCGGTGCCGCGGCCGCCGTGCCCGTCCCGACGGGGGCCGCCCCCGAGGCGGCCGCCGCCTCCGCGGACTGAGGCACGCCCGGGCAGAACGGCGTCAGCGCCCGGTTCGTCGGGTAGCCGCCCGAAAAGTGCCCGCGCCCCTGGTCCGGGATGTACGTCCCGGGGATGTCCGGGCTCGAGTCTGCCGCCGCTTTCTGCGGGCCGCTCAGCCCGCCGCCGCTGCCTGCCTGGATGATCAGGTACGCGATCAGCCCTACGATCAGCAGCACGCCCGCGGCGAGTGCGATTGGCAGCGTCGGGAACCGGCTTCCCCCCGCCACCTTCACCGGCGTCCTGCGCGAAGCCCCGCCCGATCCACCCGAACCCGACCGCCGGTTCAGTCTCCTCTGCTCTCGGCTCATCTGCCCGTAATCTCCCTCGCCACCGCCGTCACGGCCGGCTGGATATCCCCCGAAGTATCGACCACCCGGTGCGCCGTCGCGATCCGCTCCTCCCGGCGCCGCATCCGCTCGAGGACCAGCATCCCGGCCGCCGCCGGATCCGACGCGGCCCGCCGCGCTATCCGCTCCCGGATCACCTCCAGAGGCGCGGTCACCCGCACCATGATCAGGCGCGCCCTCGCGTCGCCCGCCACACGATACAGGATCGCACGCTCGCGCTCGATCAGGTTCGTCGCGTCGATCAGTGCCCGGATCCGCTCTGCGAGCAGTGAGGCCGCGGCCGCGTGCACCGCCTCGAACACCCGCCGGCTCTCGGCCCGGCTGTAAGAAGGCGCCGGAGCGAGCGACGCCCGCAGCGCGTCACTCTCGAGCACCGCAAGCGGTACGGCCTCGCGCAGCCGCCGCGCAAAGGTGGACTTCCCGGCGCCGGGCAGGCCCGACAGCACCACCAGCGCCGCGTCCGCGCCAGGCGGCGGCAACGGCGCCGCAAGCGAGAGCGCCAGCTCGGCCTCTTCCCGCAACTCCCTCGCCCGCCCGGCGGCTGACATCGCGCCCAGTATATCGGCGCCCCCTGCCACCTCGGACCGTCCATTCGGTACAGATCGCCTTCGTCGCCACGTCCCGGCTCGGTTCGCCTGCGCTCCGCCGACCCGCTACCATCCCGCCGCGCGGTCGCCGCCGGAGGCACGTCGATGAAGACCGAGATCTTCGAGTCCGATCCGTTCTCCCCCAAGAAGGGCCGGCTGCTCGCGACGCTCGCCACCGAGTACCGGTTCGAGAAGGGTGACGAGCTGTTCCTCGACGATGCGGCGGAGCGCCTCAAGGTGCGCGTGATCCACGTGCGCGTCCACATCAAGGGCGGGGACGTCCACCGCGAGATCCTGGCGCTGAAGCTCTAACGCCCGCCGGACGGGTGCTCGGCGCCACGACGGTCGACTTCGTTGACCGTGATTCGGACCGGTGTTACATTGCGCAAAATTGCGCAATTGTCCCGTATCCCTCGCCTGCGAGATCGCGCGGGAGCCGTATGCCCATTGAGATCCCCGAGGTCGTCATCGACCGCCTCCCCGTCTATGCGCGGGCGCTCGCGGCGCTCGAGCGCAACGGGCGCGAGGTCGTCAGCTCACAGGAGCTCGGCGTCCAGCTGGGTGTCACCCCGGCCCAGATCCGCAAGGACCTGAGCTACTTCGGCCGCTTTGGCAAGCAGGGGCGCGGCTACAACGTCAAGCGCTTGCTCGAAGAGCTCCACCAGATCCTCGGCCTCGACCGCAAGTGGACCATGGTCGTCGTCGGCGTCGGCCAGCTCGGCCGCGCCGTCATGGGCTACGCCGGTTTCGCGCCCCAGGGCTTCGACATCATCGCCGCGTTCGATGCCGACCCCCGCGTCATCGGCGATCGCATCGACCACCTGGTCGTCCAGCCCGTCGACCGCATCGGCCAGGTCCTCGAAGGCGTCTCGGTCGATATCGGCATCGTCGCCACGCCCGCGGCGGCGGCGCAGAAAGTGATCGATACGCTGGTCAGTTGCGGCGTCAGGGCCATCCTCAACTACGCCCCCATCGCCGCACACGTCCCCCCGGAAGTCCACGTCAAGGACATCGACCCCGTCCTCTCGTTGCAGTCCATGACCTTCTACCTCAAGCACGACGCCCTCCCCGCCGGCGCCCGCTAGACTGGCCACGGAGGCGAGCATGCCTGGCGACGATGTCCCGGAGTCCCAACCCGCCGTCGACAAGCCGACCGACGCCGACCGCATGCAGGCCTCGCCCCGCAACGTCGAGAAGATGTGGAAGTTCGTCGAGAAGTTCGCCGACAAGAGCGGCTCCTACCTCCACCCCCAGCGCGACATCACGGAGTTTCTCGTCATCGGCCTGGCCAAGCACATCGACGAGGTGGGCCGCCCCCTCTGCCCCTGCAACTTCTACGAGGACAAAGCCGAAGAGGCGAAGAGCAGCACCTGGATCTGCGCCTGCGAGGAGATGCAGAAGTACAAGTACTGCCATTGACTGCTCTTCTGTAATTCGGAAGGTCTTCCGATCACCGAGCACCTGCCCGAAGGGCACGAAGGACGCGAGATCTACGGCGACATCAAGGATCCTCACCCGGACAAAGGGCGCGCCCTCAGCCGCCTCGAGGAGAAGCAGGGTCGCAAGATCGACAAGTCCGGCCACGCCGCCCCGCCGCCCGCCGAAGACCGCCCCGCATAGTCGCTGGCGCTCGGAGCAGCACTCGGACGCGATGAACGCCGCGTGAAGCGCGTGAAGCTCGTGGCACAGCCGTCCTCGGCTGTGCGCCCGGCGAAGCCGGTCCGACGCGCGCCTCGTGCCGGACGCTACATCGAAAGATGTAGCGCCTTCCCGTCCCTCCGCCCCACGCGGCGCCGCTGCCGCGCGCCTATGATCCAGGCAGAACACACATACACAGGAGGTAAGGCGATGTTGTTCACATCACACGCCTACGTCGAGCAGATCATCCGCAACGGACGCGGCCCGGCGGCAGAGCGCCGCGAGCGCCAGCTGCGCGAAGCCCTGGCCCTGCGTGCGTCCGAACCTGCCCGCGACTGGCGGGGCGGCGTCGGGGCCTCGCCGCCGCCCGCCGGTTCCATCGCGGGCCGCCTCAGCGTGCTCGTGTTCGGGCGCTGCGTCTTCTGCCCGCAGCGAGCGGCCTGATCAGGCCGTAAGGGAGAGTACCGTGGACCATTCATCGTCGAAGACAGCCATCATCACCGGCGCCTCCCGCGGCCTGGGCCTGGCGCTCGCCCGTGGGCTCGCCGCCCGCCGCTGGCAGCTCATCATCGATGCTCGCGACGGCGTCGCGCTGGAAGCCGCCCGCTGCGAGCTGGCCCGCGCCGCCCGCGTCGTCGCCATCGCCGGCGACATCGCCGATCCGGCGCATCGTCGCGCCCTGGCAGACGCCGCACGGGACGCGGGCCGCGTCGCGGCCGTTGTGAACAACGCCAGCATCCTCGGCCCGAGCCCCCGGCCTGTCCTGCTTGACTTCCCGCTCGACATCCTCGAGCGCGTGTATCGCGTCAACGTCATCGGCCCGCTCGGGCTGGTGCACGAACTGCACGCCCGCGACGCGCTCACAGGCGATGGTTGTATCGTCAACATCACCAGCGACGCCGGCGTCGAAGCATACGAGGGCTGGGGCGGCTACGGCTCAAGCAAGGCGGCGCTCGGCCAGCTGTCTGCCGTGCTCGCCGTCGAGAACCCCGCCATACGCGTCTACTGGGTCGACCCCGGCGACATGAACACCCGCATGCACCAGGAAGCGTTCCCCGGCGAGGACATCAGCGACCGCCCGCCACCGGAGGTGAGCGTGCCGGGACTGGTCGCGCTCATCGAGAACCGCCTGCCCTCCGGCCGCTACGCCGCGCGCGATGTCGTGCCGGCGGTCGCGACGGCCTGATCCGCCAGCCCCGAAAGGCCAGGGAAGATGAACGCGCTCACGCACCCCGTAGTCCCTGCAGCTCCGAAGCACGGCCCCCTGCGCATGCCCGTGCCCGCGCGCGGCGCCGAGCTCGACTTCGTCCTGCCGCCCGAGCTCGAAGCGGACCGGCCGCCCGAAGCGCGCGGCCTCCCGCGCGATGGCGTCCGGCTCATGGTGTCGTCCCGCGACGGCGCGTCCATCGCCCACACGGAATTCCGTCGCGTCCCACAGTTCTTGCGGCCCGGCGACCTGCTGCTGATCAACACCAGCGGCACGCTGCCGGCCGCGCTCCCGGCCGCTCTCCCCGACCATTCGGCGGCCGAACTGCACCTGTCCACGAAGTTGCCCGACGGCGGCTGGACCGTCGAGCTCCGGCTGCCGACGCCCGGAGGCACCGTCCCGTTCCTCCGCGCCCGCGCCGGAGACCGCGTGCTCCTGCCGGACGGCGGCGCGGCCACGCTCCGCGCCCCGCACCGTCCGGCGCTCGGCCGGAGCGGCGTCCGGATCTGGGACGCCGACCTGCGGCTTCCGGGACCGCTCCCGGCCTACGTCACCGCGTACGGCCAACCGATACGCTACGGCTACGTCCGCGAGCCCTGGCCCATCGCCTGCTACCAGACCGTCTTCGCGAATGAGCCGGGCAGTGCCGAGATGCCGTCCGCCGGGCGCGCCTTCACGCCGGAGCTGGTCGCCGAGCTCGTCGCGCGCGGCGTGCAGTTCGCGCCGCTGCTCCTCCACACCGGCGTCTCCAGCCTCGAGGATCACGAGCCACCGTACGAGGAGTACTTCCGCGTCCCCGCCCACACCGCGCGCATCGTGAACGAAACACGCGCCGCGGGCGGCCGCATCATCGCCGTCGGCACCACGGCCGTCCGCGCGATCGAGACCGCCGCCGGCAGCGCCGGACTCGTCCATGCCGCCGAGGGTTGGACGGACGTGGTGATCGCTCGCCCGCGCGGGGTGCGCGCCGTCGATGGCTTGCTCACCGGCCTGCACGAGCCGCGCGCGAGCCACCTGGCGATGCTCGAAGCCATCGCCGGCCGCGCCCACATCGCTGCGGCCTACGCCGAGGCCCTCCGCGAGCGCTACCTCTGGCACGAGTTCGGCGACCTGCACCTGATCCTTCCCTGAACCCGAACAACGCAGCGAGGAGCAGCATCATGTCTCAGACGACCAGCGAACGATACGTCCCCGTGGCCGACGCCGGTGACCTGCGCGATGGACGCAAAGTGGTGCGCGTCGAAGGGCGGCAGATAGCGATCTTCCAGCTGAGCGGGCGCTACTACGCCGTCGACAACCGCTGTCCGCACATGGGATATCCGCTGTCGCAGGGCTCCGTGAAGGACACGACGCTCACCTGCGATTGGCACAACTTCAAGTTTGACCTGGACAGCGGCGCCTGCACCTCACGCGAGGGCGGCGAGGACGTGCGCGCCTACGGCGTCAGGCTCGAGGGCGGCCGCATCCTCCTCAACCTCGCTGAAGAGCCCGTCGAGGCGCTCATGGCGAAACATCTGAAGAGCCTTCGCTTCGGCCTCTATCTCAACGCCGACGGCCGCATCGCCCGTGATGCGGCGCGCCTCCTGTCGCTCGGCATGCTCCCCGCCGAGGTCATGCGCGAGGGTGCGCTCCACAGCGCCGAGCGCGAGGAGTTCGGCTGGGGCCACGCGCTCGCCGTGATCGCCGACTGCACGAGCCTGGGCGAGTTCTACCACGGCGACTCCATCGCCATACCTGTCGTCCGCGCGCTCACGTCCGCGGCCGAGCCTGTCGAGCGCTACAAGCGGCGCCAGGCGCCATCGCCGCTGCCGCCCGATGCGGACGGCGAGCGCGAGTTCCGCCGCCGCATCGAGGACGAGGACGTTGACGGCGCCGAGGCGTGGCTCCGCGGCGCCATCGATGCCGGCATCGATGATCGCGAGCTGTCGCGGTGGCTGCTCAACGCGGCGACCGACCACTTCCTGGGTTTCGGCCACCAGATGATCTACGTCTTCAAGGCCGCCCAGCTCGCCGACGCTATCGGCTGGGACACGATGCGCGCCGTCATCCCGTCGATCGTGCCTTCGATCGCCTGGGCGACGCGCTATGACAAGCTGCCGGAGATGCGGAAGTACACCCGGCAGCTCCGCGCGGTCGAGCACACGATGCCCTCGCTCGCCGCCAAGCAGCGCCGGCCACGCGGCACGCTCGATGGCGCACGCTTCCGCAACGACGTGCTCTTCGGCAAGGGCGACGCCGCGTTCGAGGCCGTGCACGGCGCCCTCTCCGCGGGTGTGCACGTCGACACCATTGCCCGCGAGCTGGTGCTCGCCGCGTCCGAACGTATGCTGCGGATGGACGCCGAATGGGAGACCTCGCACGACGAGAAGGTCTGGGACGAAGGCGGCTGGCTCGAGGTCACCCACCTGCTCACGCACGCCAACGCCAACCGCCAGCTCCTGCGCCGCGGCGTCACGCCGGAAGCGCTGCGCAGTCTGTACCACAGCGCCTGGTTCATCAACTACCAGAAACGCTTCGACCGCGGCGATGGTGCCCGCGCCGACGCGGGGCCGCTCCCCGAGCCTGATACCCGCGACGAGGCCGAGCTGGCCATGCGCTACCGGGACGCGCTTCGCGACCGTCGCATCGAAGAAGCGCTCGGCATCGTGCGCGCGTGGCGCCTCGCCGAGCTGCCGCCCGACGGCCTGCTGTCCGCCCTCGGCCGCGAGGCGACGGAGTGCGACGACGGTGACTTCATCAGCATGGCGCACGTGCTCAAGACGTCGCACGCGGCGATCCAGGAGCACCGCCAGCTCGAGTCGCACCCGGAAGCCGGCCTGCCGCTCTTGGCGGCCACGCGCTACGTGGCGTCGCCGCGTAAGCAGAACTCCGTCTACGATACCGCGCTCAACGCGATGAAGTTCGTGCACACCGGCGCCGCCCGCAGCGTGTAGATCTCATCCTGACCGTGCGCTCCTTGTCAACCCTGAGCGCGCCCGAAAACCGAGACCCGAAACCCGACAACCTGAGCGCGGCGGGAGCCGCGCGCCCTACGCGCGCCGCACCAGCATCACGCCGTCCCGCACGCTCAGCATCACGTTCGTCACACGCGCGTCATGCTGGACGTGCGCGTTGAACGCCACGATCGCCCGCGCGTCGTCGTCCTGCGGGTCGAGCACCCGCCCGCTCCAGAGCACGTTGTCGACCGCAATCAAGCCCCGCGGCGCCAGCAGCGGCAACGCCGCCTCGTAGTAGTTGAGGTAGTTCGTCTTGTCCGCGTCGATGAACACCAGGTTGAACCCCGGCTCCAGCGTCTTCATCGTCTCCAGCGCCGGCCCCTCCCGCACCTCGATCTTGCGCCCGTGCGGGCTCCGCGCGAAATACTTCTTCGCCAGCGCGATCGCCTTCGGGTTCACGTCGCAGGTGATCAGCTTGCCGCCCTCCGGCAGCGCCGCCGCCATCATCTGCGCGCTGCACCCCGTGAACATGCCGATCTCCAGCACGCGCTTCGCCCCCGTCGCGAACACGAGCGTCTGCAGCAGCATCCCCTCGATCTGGCCGGACAGCATCCGCGCGAGGGGCCCGAACTCCTCCTCCGTCTCCGCGACCAGCTCCCGTAACAGCGCCGGCAGCGGCGTCGTGTGGCGGCCGGCGTACGCCTCGATCTCCTCCGGCACGAGCGTCAACGTGGGCATCACACATCTCCTTGCATGCGAGGCCATCGTATACGAGCCCTCGGGCAAATGGCAGCGATGCGGCACCGCCGCGGCGCCGATCTACACTCCACGGGGAGTAGAGATATGACGTTCCGCGTGGGCATCGGCACATTCGCCGATCGCGTCGCCGGGTCGGTCTTCGACCTCCCTGGCTGCGATGTCGGTGCCGCTTCGAGCGAAGAGCTGCACGCCCTCCTCTCCCTGTCGATCGCGGAGCACACGCTCTGGCGCGCGAGGCACGGAGAGCCCGTGCCTTCCGACGGCACGCCCGGCTTGGAGATCGTCGAAGTCATCGACGCCGCGACATCCGGCGCCGCCGACGGCGAGTTCTGCTTCGCTGGCGACCTGGTCCCCGTCACGCCGGACGAACTCGAGCGCGCGGTCCGCCACATGGGCTTCGCGCGCGACGACCTGCGCGCCATTACGCGCGACCTGCCCGGCACACTGCTCGACTGGCGCCCGCCGGCGTCCGCGATGAGCCGCATCGACGAGTGGCGTCCGGAAGTCCGCACGATCCGCGAGATTCTCCAGGACATCGCGTCCGCGGAGTTCTACTACCGTACGGGCCTGACCGACGCCCCGCCGCCGGACCCCGACGCGCTGCTGTTCGACCTCGACGTGCAACGAGAGCGTCTGGTCGCTGCGCTGTATGCGGTACCCGCAGCGCATCGCGGGCGAGTCTTCCGCCCAAAACGGCCCTGGCAGAACAGCCCCGAACACTGGACGATGCGAAAAGTGCTCCGTCGCGTCATCGGCCACGAGCGGTTCCACACGAAGGAGATCGAGCAGCGCCTGGCCTGGTTGCTCGTCGGCGTCCCGTCGTTTCGCTGACGCCCGGGTCCGCCATCGCCGCGGAGTGGGCCGGCCTCCGCGCCCGCGCCGGTGTAGACTGCCCCTTGATCCGATGACGCAAGCTCAGCCGACGCTCCGCCCGCTCGCGATCCTCCCGACGCCGCTCGAGGAGGCGCCCCGCCTCTCCGCCGAGGTTGGGCTCCGCATCCTCATCAAGCGCGACGACCAGACCGGCCTCGCCCTCGGCGGCAACAAGGCGCGCAAGCTCGACCACCTCCTCAACGACGCGATCGCGCAGGGCTGCGACACGCTGGTGACCGCCGGCGGCGCCCAGTCGAACTTCTGTCGCATGACCGCCGCCGCCGCAGCGCGCAACGGTATGGCCTGCCACCTCGTGCTCGGCGGCGACGAACCGGCGCACTATTCCGGCAACCTGGTGCTCGACCGCCTCTTCGGCGCCACGATCCACTTCGCCGGCACCGACGACGGGGGCGTGCTCGAGGCGGAGGTGCGGCGCGTCGCCGCTGGCCTCGGCTCCGGCGCCTATCCCATGCCGATCGGCGGCGCCACCCCCGTCGGCGCGCTCGCCTACGTCGCCGCCGCCGATGAGCTGCTCGCCCAGATGGCCGCGCCGCCCGACTGGCTCGTCCTCGCCGATGGCAGCGGCGGCACACACGCCGGCCTCCTCGCCGGCCTGCCCCCGTCCGTCCGCATCCTGGGCATCGATGTCTCGCGTCCCGCCGTGCCGCTCTCCGTCTCCGTGCCGAAGCTCGCCGCGAAGGCCGCGGCCCTCGCCGGCCGCCCCGCGCCCACGGGCGAGGTGATCATCGCCGACCATGCCGGCCCGAAGTACGCCTCGGTCACGGAAGAGTGCCGCCAGGCCGTCCGCCTCACCGCGCGCAGCGAGGGCATCGTCCTCGACCCCGTCTACACCGGCAAAGCGATGGCCGGGCTGATCGCCGCCGCGCGCGCCGGCACGATCTCAGGCACCGTCGTCTTCCTGCACACCGGCGGCGCCGTCGCCCTGTTCGCCGATGAGTTCTCCGGCTTCTGAGCGCCTCGCTCGCGCTGGAGTCCCCGCGCGCCAGCCGGTAGCGTGACGGCATGAGCGAGACCATCCGCGTCCTCGTCTCCGGCAGCGGCAAGATGGGCCGCGTCATCCTCGACGCGCTCGATGCGGCCGCCGGCATCGAGCCCGTCGGCGTGGTCGATGCGCTCGCGCCCATCACGTCGTTGGCGGTCGCTTCCGGAGCGGTACTGCCCGTGGTCACCGACGCCGCCGCGGCCTGCGACGAGATGAAACCGGATGTCGTGGTCGACTTCTCGAACGCCGCCTGGACGCCCGCGCTCACCGCCGCCGCGCTGCCCCGCGGCGTCCGCCCGGTCATCGGCACGAGCAGCTTGCCGCAGGCGTACGTCGACCAGCTCGCGCGGGAATGCGCGCAGCGAAAGCTCGGCGGCGTGCTCGCTGCCAACTTCGCCATCGGCGCCGTGCTGATGATGCACATGGCGAAGATCGCCGCGCCCTTCTTCGACTACGCGGAGATCATCGAGTTGCACCACGACCAGAAGGTCGATGCGCCGTCCGGCACCTCCGTCGCCACGGCGCGCGCCATGCTCGAAGCGCGCGACGGCAAGCCGTTCGACCGCAACGAGCCCGACGTGACACCGCTCGAGCACGCGCGCGGCGCCGCGCTCGAAGGCATCACCATCCACAGCGTACGGCTCCGCGGGCTCGTCGCCCATCAGGAGGTGATCTTCGGCGGCGCCGGCCAGACGCTCTCGGTCCGCCACGACTCCACGGGCCGCGACTCGTTCATGCCCGGCATCATCCTCGCCGTGCGCGAGGTGATGGGCCGCACAGAGCTCGTGATCGGCCTCGATGCCCTCGTCGGCCTCGCGTGAGCATCGCCGCATCCACATGCCGGACCTGACGCACCCGGTCGGCCTCGTTGATGACGGTTCGCGGCTGCTCGCCTGGGTGCTCGACCTCCCGGGCTGCGTCGCCGGCGCCCGCGACCGCGAAGGCCTCGACGCCGCGCTCTCGCTCGCCATCGCCGAGCACACCGCCTGGCTGCGGACGCAGGGCGAGGCCATCGCGGAGTCCCTCGACTGGCGCATCGCCGAGAGGGTGGACGCCCGTGAGGCGCCCGGCGACCCTTGCTTCGCGGCCGAGCGCGCGTCCGTCACGCCCCACGAGCTCGCGACATTCATCGCGCGCTTGCGGCGGGCCCGCCAGGATCTGCTCGACGCGGTCGCCGATCTCCCGCCTGCGGTCCTCGATTGGGCGCCGCCGCTCTCCGCAATGCACGCCATCGACCCCTGGGCGCCGCACGCGCGTACGATGCGCCAGATCGCCAGCCACGTGGTGCGGTTCGAGATCTACTACCGCGACGGCCTGCGTGACGGCCCGGCGAAGGGCATCTTTGAACGCCCCGGCGATCCCGGGACCGAGCGGGCGCGCACCCTCGCGTTGCTCGACGCCCTGCGCGATGACGACCGCCACCGCGTGTTCCGTCCGCTCCGGCCGGGCCAGTCCGCACCGGAGCAGTGGACCGTCCGCAAGTTCGTGCGACGCATGATCTCGCACGATCGCGCGCATGCGGCCGAGATCATCCAGCGCCGCACCTGGATCCTGCTCGGCGTACCGGGATCTGAAGCCGGTTAGGAACGGGCGCCCGTTACCGTCCCTCGATTCCGGCCCACCACTCAGGGATCCGCGCGTCCGCGATCGCATCGTGGTTCGGGAAGTACGGCTTGATGTCCAGCACCGGCGTGCCGTCGATCGCGTCGAGCCCTTCGACGCGGATGATGTTCTGGCGCCGCCGCATCAGCCGCACCGCCGACACGCCGATCGGGCTCGGCCGCACCTGGCTCCGCGTCGCCAGCACTCCCTGCTCCGGCGCGCGCGCGTCGGCCCCCGGCCGTAGCCGCAGCCTCTGCTCCGCCTCCGGCACGCGGTGGAACGCGAACACCACGATCACGTGCGAGTAACCCTCGAGCCCGTCCAGCGCCGCCGCCAGCTCCTCCCGCACGATGATGTCGGACCGTACGCTTGCCCAGCCGTCCGGCCGCGGCTCCCGCACGTTGTTCCGCACGACGCCGATCGGGCGCACCTGCACGGGCTCTCGCGGGATGACGCTCCGCCCCACGCCAAACCGCTGCGTGAACCAGTCGAGGAAGCGAAGCCAGAGCGCCTTCATGCGCGAACCCTAGCGCAGTTCGGCGCCCCGCGGGAAACCGCCGTCAACGCTCGCGCGTCCGTGCGCGTCTAGTACCGCGCGGGCTCCTCCGACACGGGCTCCGGGTGTGACTCCAGCCAGATCTCGCGCGCAAGCATGTCCACGTGCGCGAGCTCGCCGAATACGTATCCGTCTCGCGCGTCGAAGCGCACCAGCACCCGCTCGACTACCCACTCCCCGTGCGCCAGCCACCACTCGCGCCCGATCTGGGACGGCGTGTGCCCCCGCGCCCGGACGTAGGGGCTCGTCTCAACCGCGAAGCGCGCGAAGTCGACCGGGTCTCCCTGGTCGAACGTCCAGCGCACGTGCCGGCAGTAGCGCATCGGCGCGTTGGACCGACCGCAGATCGGACATCGTACCCTCGGCTCCTGCTCCGGGTCGCGCCCTTCCAGCTGGTCGATGATCGTTCCCATGTCGTGCGCCTTTGCTCCCGCCGTATCTGCCGCTACTGATCGAAACGCGCGCGGCGCCCCGGGATAACACCCGTCGCCGGCGTGTGGAGGCGCGGGTGGGCCGCTACACTCGGATCATGCGCATCCTCGCCATCGATATGGGCACCGGCACACAGGACATCCTCCTGTTCGACTCCACTGGCCCCGTCGAAAACAGCATCAAGATGGTCATGCCGAGCGCGACGCAGATCGCCGCCGACCGCATCCGTCGCGCCACCGCCCTCCGCCGGTCGCTGCTTCTCACCGGCGTCATCCAGGGCGGCGGCCCCTGTCACTGGGCCCTCGAAGACCACCTCCGCGCCGGAGCCGCCGCCTTCGCCACGCCCGAGGCCGCCCAGACCTTCGACGACGACCTTGAGCAGGTCGCCCGCATGGGCATCCGCGTCGTCAGCGACGACGAAGCCGCCGCCCTCGACGATGTCGATCGCGTCGTCCTCCAGGACCTGGATCTTCCCGCCATCCGCGCCGCCCTGGCCGCCTTCGACGTCCCACCCGCGTTCGACGGCCTCGCGCTCGGCTGCCTCGACCACGGCGCCGCGCCCCCCGGCTACTCCGACCGGCTCTTCCGCTTCGACCACCTCCGCCGCGTCGTCGGCGCCCGCAACGACCTCACGGCGTTCGCCTTCCTGCCCGAAGAGCTGCCCGACTACCTCACCCGCGCCCGCACCGTCGTCGCGACCGCTCGCCGCCAGGATCCCGCCACCCCCAGCGTGTTTCTCGACACCGGCCCCGCCGCCGCGCTCGGCGCCCTCCAGGACCCGCACGTCGCGGCCGCGCCCGCCCAGCTCGTGCTGAACCTGGGCAACATGCACGCGCTCGCCTTCCACCTCGCCGGCACCGAGATCATCAGCCTCTACGAGCACCACACGGGCGAGATCAGCCGCGAGCAGATCGAAGACTTCAGCGAGCGCCTCGTCGCCGGCACGCTCCCCCACGAAGACGTGTTCAACACCAAGGGCCACGGCGTCTTCTACGCCGACGACGCCGGCGGCCGCGGCCGCGACCCGCTGGTCGCCGTCACCGGCCCGCAACGCGGCAAGATCCGCGGCAGCCGGCTCAACCCCTACTTCGCCACGCCCCACGGCGACATGATGATCAGCGGCTGCTTCGGCATGCTCCGTGCGTTCGCGGCGAAGTACCCCGACTCCGCCGCGGAGATCGCCCGCGCCCTCGACAGCTAGCTGCTGTTCGCGAGCGCGCGTCTCGCCGCGCCGCGCGAGCGCGGAGGACCGCCGCCGTCGTCTGTGCCCGACGAAGCCGGACCGCATCTGGCCCGTTCCCCGTCGCCCTGGGCGCAGCCGCGCGCCGTGCGCCGTCGCTCCCCACAGTTTCGCCGCCTCGCGCCGAATCTCTGATCGGGTTTGGGTCAGACCGCCGGAAATCCCTCTGGCGCGTAACGGATGACCGCGGACCGCCGTTGTGATGATGTAGGGATCGCCCGAAGGGCGGATCTGGATGCGTTTTCGCACGTTCGCAGCCTCCATAGGCGTGGCTCTCGCGGCCACCTCCGGGATCTTGTTCGCCCTGCCCGCCAACGGCCGCGCCGGGACCCCCAACCCGTCCCTGCGGGAAGCAGCGCCGCGACCGCCCGCCACACAGGCCGATGTTGCGTCGGGCAGGATCGCGGTGCGCTTCCGCCGGGGCGCCACGTTCACCTCCATCGCCGCCTCGAACGCCGCGCACCACGTCCGCGGCGTCCGCGCCCACCCGCTCTCCGGCATCTATCAACTCGAGCTCGATCCCTCGGCGGACGTTGCCGCCGCGCTCGCGTCCTACCGCGGCGATCCCCTGGTGGCCGAAGCGAACTACAGCTACATCGTCCGCGCCGACGCCGCGCCCAACGACACCAACTACTCCTACCAGTGGGACATGCAGGACACCGTCGGCGGCATCTGGGCGCAGAATGCCTGGACCGTCGCGCCGCACCGGGGTCAGGGCGTCGTCGTCGCCGTCATCGATACCGGCGTCGCTTACGAGAACTTCGTCGGCCCCGGCCCGATCAACCCGTCGACGACCTACGCGAAGGCGCCCGACCTCGCCGCAAAGACCTTCGTCTCGCCCAAGGACTTCGTCAACCTCGACACTCACGCGAACGACGACGAAGGTCACGGCACGCACGTCACCGGCACCATCGCCGAGGACACGAACAACAACTACGGCGTCGTCGGCGTCGCCTACAACGCCACGATCATGCCGGTCAAGGTGCTCGCCTGGGATGGCACGGGCAACGACGCCGACCTCATCGAGGCGATCTACTACGCCACCGACAACGGCGCTCGCGTGATCAACATGAGCCTCGGTTTCACCGGCACCGGCACGCCTGACGCCAACGGCGTCTTCTGCAGCGAGGTCGTCGGCCTCAACGCCGCGCTCGACTACGCCCACGCGCACAACGTGACGGTCGTCGCCGCCGCGGGCAACGAGGGCGGCACGATCACCTGCCCCGCCGCCTATCCGACCGTCATCTCCGTCGGCGCCACCCGCTTCGACGGCCAGGTCACCTCGTACTCCAACGTCGGCGCCGCGCTCGACGTCACCGCACCCGGCGGCGACCCGAACGTCGACCAGAACCACGACGGCTTCTCGGACGGCGTGCCCCAGGAGACATACTGCTACGACTCGTTCACGCTCCTGCTCCTGCAGGCGTACAACGCCTTCTGCGATGTCTTCGAGTCCGGCACGTCGATGGCGACGCCGCACGTCACCGGCACCGCCGCGCTGCTGCTCGGCGAGAACGCGTCGCTCACGCCGGACCAGGTCCGTTCCTACATCCAGTCGACGGCGCGCGACCGCGGCGCGCCGGGCTGGGACTCCTCGTACGGCTGGGGCGCGCTCGACGCATTTGCCGCGGTCTCCTTGCTGACGGGCGCTTCGACGCCCACGCCCACCACGACCGCGACATCGACGCCGGTCCCGCCGACCGCCACATCGACTCCCGTCCCGCCGACCGCCACATCGACGCCGGTCCCGCCGACTGCCACAGCGACGCCCGTCCCGCCGACTGCCACAGCGACGTCTGTCCCGCCGACCGCCACATCCACGCCTGTCCCGCCGACCGCCACGTCGACGCCCACCAGCACGCCGACGGCGACCGTCTCGCCCGGCCCGTCGCTGCACATCGGCGACCTCGATGCGGTGATCGTCCTGCGCAAGAATTCCTGGAATGCCAGCGTCACGGCCTACGTACGCAACGGCTCCAACACGCTCGTCAAGGGTGCGACGGTCACCGGCTCATGGAGCGGCGGCGCCACCGGGTCGTCGTCCTGTATCACCGGTTCGCAGGGCCGGTGCAGCCTCGCCTCGCCGCGGATGACGCTCGCCACGCCGTCCGTCACGTTCACCGTCACGAACGTGAGCGCCAACGGCTACACCTACAACAGCGCCGCGAACCGGGATCCCGAAGCCGACAGCAACGGCACAACGATCACCGTGACCCGTTAGCGCCTCCCGGCGCCGCCGGCTGCCGGAGCAATTCGGGCAGGTGCTCCTCCTGGTAGTGGTGCGCCGACACCATCAACAGGTACACGCCGCAGGGCACCGTGCCGCCCAGGTCCGGCCAGAAGAACTGCGCCGTCTGCGCCAGCGCCGCCGCCGGCGCGCGTTCCGCCGCCGCCACCATCGCCTCGAACGCCGCGTCTGAACGCGCCAGCACGTCCGCCCAGGGCACCTCGCGCGTCTCCGCCATCCGCGCCCCGTTGAATGCGTCAACCGAGGCGTAGCGGCTGATCCCCTCCGGGTAGCCCGAGAGCGACATGATCTGCGGCTCGCTGACCCCCGCCGCGATCTCGTCGACTGCCGCCGCCACCCAGCGCTCCCAGCCGATGATGTGACCGATGATCTCCTTCGGCGTCCGCCCGTCCGGCGTCCACGGCGTCGATGCCTGCTCGCCCGTGAGGTCCTGCACCTCCCGCATCATTGCGAACCGGCAGGAGCGCAACACTTCCAGCAGCCGCCGCTTCTGGGCGTCTGGCGCCAGCGTCAACGCCACCCGCAGCTCCGCATCGAGCGTCAGCGCGACCTGCGGCTCCGCCGGCGGCGCGGCCGGCGCCGGCTCGATGATGAACGGCGCCGGCACTGCTCGCACTTCGACCGATGCCCGCTCGTCGCGATCTTCCACGCCGCCGCGTTCCCCGTGGCCGTTGACCGTCTCGGCCACGCCCGCCGGCTTGCGGCTGTATACGACGATGCTCTTCGGCAGCACGCGGTTGCCCAGGTCGTCGATCGCCGTCACGATCCGCGACTCGCGCGCCCGCGCCGAATCGAGCGCCCGCCGGAACACGCGCGTGATCGGCCCCTGCTTGCCCCACTCGCTCCAGAACGTCACGTGGCTCAGCCAGTACGCCGTCTCGAGCGAGTGGCGATACCGCACGGCGTACGGCGTCAGCCCCGCCTCTCGCAGCAGATCGATGATCTGCCGCCGCCGGTAGATCCGCACGTGGCCGCCGATCTGCGTCCGGTAGTTCTTCGACAGGCGCCAGAACAGCTTTTCCGAGTGCTCGTCGGGCACGCTCACCGCCAGGATGCCGCCCGGCTTCAGCACGCGCGCCAGTTCGCGCGCGAGTACCGCGTCGTCGTCCACATGCTCCAGCGTCTCCGTGCAGATCACCCGGTCGAACGCGGCGTCGACGAACGGCAGCCGCTCGCCGGCCGTCTGCAACCAGTGCACGCGCGCCGCCACCTCGTCCCGCCGTCGCATGATCTCCAGCAGGTAGCGGCCGATCCGCAGGTCGTGGCGCGAGAGGTCGGCGCCGATGGCGTTGCACGGCGTCTTCGCCAGCTCCAGCACATGCCGCCCCGTCCCGCAGCCCAGGTCGATGACCCGGTCCGCCGGACCGATGTCGAGCAGCGCCGGGTCGATGGACTGAAAGCGGTCAAGGGTGCGGGCCATCTCGCTGCCCATACTAGCGGATGCGCTCGTGGCGACGCGCGCTAACCGACGCGCCGCGCCACCCGCCCCGCGAACAGGTACCGCGGCCGCCCGTCCTCGAACTGGCTGAACGTCACCGGCTGGTACGTGCCCGTATACGGCTCGTGCTGCAGGAACAGCGACGCATCGACGGCGTGCAGCTCCAGCGGCGGCAAGGGCGGCTGCAGGTTCGCCAGCGCCCCGGTGTTCGTGGCGCGCGCGAACAGCCTCCCCTCGCTCTCCGACACCTCGATCCGCGCCGACACCCGCTCGTACACGCCCGCGTACGGCGCCAGGTCGATCTCCACGCGCGCTTCCGGCGGTCGCGGTCGCTCCGGCATCGCGATCTCCAGCGTTTGCCCGAACAGCCAGCGCATCACGCGGCTGGCCAGCAGCCCACCGGTCGGCGTGCTGTTCGTGAGGAGCGCGACCCCAAAGCCCTCCTCCGGCAGGATGCGCAGCGACGACATCTGGCCGATCGTCCCGCCGTCATGGCCGATCACGCGACGCCCGCCCCAGTCGAACAGCATCCACCCCAGCCCCCAGTGCGCGGCCGCCTCGCCCGGCTGCGGCGGCAGCTGGACCTGCTGGTGCTGCATCTCCCGCACCGCCGCCTCGGACAGCACCCGCCCGCCATCGGCGGCAATGCCGCCGCGCATGTGCATCGCCGCGAACGACAGCAGGTCCCCGACGCTCGCGCACGGCGTCGCGCCGGCGGGGCCCGAGCTGAAGGAGATCCCCCATGCCGGCGATCGCGTGATCGTCCGCGCTGGGTCCACCGCATGGCCGGCGGCGGTGCGGAACAGCAGCGCATCCTCCGGCAGGGTGACCGTCTGGGTCAGCCCGAGCGGCTGCAGCAGCCGCTCGCCCAGCGCCGCGCCCCACGTCATCCCCGTCAGCACCTCGACGATTCTGCCCAGCACGACGAAGCCGGCGTTGCAGTACGACCACATCGTCCCCGGCGCGAACACGAACGGCAGCTGCGCGCACGCCGCGACGTACCGCGCGACCGCATCGTCCCCGCGCCCGTGTCCCTCGAAGTAGTCGCCGTCCACTCCGCTCGTGTGCGTCAGGAGCTGGCGCACCGTCACGCTCGCGATCGTCTCCTCGTCGCCGGCGAAACGCAGGTCGGGCAGATACGTCCGCGCCGGCGCGTCGAGCTGGACACGCCCCTCGTCGACCAGCTGCATGATCAGCGACGTCGTGTACACCTTCGTGATCGAGCCGATCTGGAACAGCGTGTCCGGCGTCGTCTCCACGCCCGTCACGTTGTTGATCACGCCCGCCGCGGCCGACCGCACCTCGCCGCCGTCGAGCACACCGAGCGCCGCGCCCGCGACGTAGTACCGCTCGGTCCACGTCGCCAGCCGCTCGCGCATCTCTGTTTCGGAGGGAAGACCGTGTCGCATCGCCGCCTCCTACGTCTCGCCGACGGAGATCGGCTGGTGCACCGCGCCGTTCCTCGACGGGCCGGCCGCCCGCTTGCGTCCGTACAGGACCATGTCCTTCCCGATCACCAGGTTCGCCGTCGCCTCTATGTACTCCAGGAGCTTGATCCGCCGGTTGTGGTGCCAGTTGATCAGCCGGAAGAACAGCCGCACCGGCGCGTAGCTCTCGTTGTCCTTGCCGAACAGGCAGCGCAGGAACCAGTACACCGCCTGCGAGGAGTGCCGGTTGCGCTGAAAGTAAATGTCGATGTTCTGCCCCTCGAGCAGCCGCCGCATCTGTCCGGGGCGGTACCGCCGCACATGGCCGCCCGGCGTGTGCCAGTACTCCCAGCTCAGCGTCCAGAACACGGTCTCCGGCCAGTAGTTCGGCACGCTCACCGCCACGTCCGCGCCCGGTCGCGTCACCCGTTCGAACTCGGCGATGCCGCGCGTATCGTCCGGGATGTGCTCGAACACCTCTGTGCAGAACGACTTGTCGAACGCGCCATCTTTGAATGGCAGGTTCTGCGCGTCGCCGACGATGAAGTCGACCCGCCCGCGCACCTCGCCCTTGCGCGCCAGGTCGGACAGCATGTATCGTGCCGCGTTCAGGTCCTCGCGGGAGAAGTCCAGCCCCACCACACGCACCGGGTAGCGCGCCGCCTCCAGCGTGTGCCGCCCGTTCCCGCAGCCCAGGTCAAGCACCCGCTCTCCCGGCTCCAGGTGAAAGTGCCGCCGAAAGTCGATGTTGACGATATTGTCCGGCATCCCCGCTCCGCACTCAACGAACAGCAACACACTGCCGTACGCCTGCTAGCTTCCCTGGTTTTGTTCGTTGCTCTGTGCTGTTTGCTGGCTGCTGTCTGTCGCCTGCTCGTTGCCATTTGCTCTTTGCTCTTTGTTGTCTGTTGTCTGTCGTCTGTCGTCTGTCGTCTGTTGTCTGTCGTCTGTCGTCTGTCGTCTGTCGTCTGTTGTCCCGTCGTCTTAGCCTCTCGGCTCCGCGCGCGCCGGCCCGAACGTCTTCCGTCGCGCCGGCACCACCTCCTCGTACACCGCGAGCGTCTCTTCCGCCGCCTTGCGCCAGCTGAACGCCTCGACGATGCGGCGCCGGCCCGCCGCGCCCAGCCGTTGCCGCAGCGCCGCGTCATTCCACATCATCCGGATCGCCTCCGCAAGGGCGCGCGGATTCGCCGGCGGCACCAGCCAGCCGCTCTCCCCGTGCCGCACGATCTCCTCGTACGCGCCGATCGCCGTCGCCACCGTCGGCGTGCCGCACGACATCGCTTCCGCCAGCGGCAGCCCGAATCCTTCGTGCACCGACGACGTCACGAGCAGCGTCGCCTCGTTGTAGTGCCGCACCAGCTCGTCCGTCGGGATCCGCCCCGTGAAGTCGAAGCGCGAGTTCAGGCCGTACTCGTCGATGAGGCGCGGCACGACCTTCAGCTGCCACTTCGCGTTATCCACGAACGTCACGCGGAAGTCCAGCTCGTCCTTCAGCATGTCTACCGCTTCCACGAAGTAGCGCGCGCCCTTGTTGCGGTCCTCCGAGTTGCCCACGTAGAGCAGCTTCCCCGGCACACGCTCGATCCCCGGCAGCGGGCGGAACGTCGCCGTATCGATCCCGTTGTGTACCGTCCGAACCCGATCCGGCGCCAGGTCAAACGCCGCCTCCACGTCGCGCCGCGAGGTCTCCGACACCACGATCACGCGGTCCGCCGCCTTCGCCGCGAACTCCTGCATGTACCACGGCGACCAGAGGATCCGCCGCGCCTTCTCGTACGTCGTGCGCGCCTGCCGCAACGCGTTGCGCAGGTCGTACGACAGCGGGTGGTGGATCGTCGCGACCAGCGGAAACCCGCTGCGATGCACCGCCCACACGCCGTAGCTCAGCGTCTGGTTGTCGTGCACCACGTCGAATCGATGCTCCCGCGACAGCTCCCGCAGCTTGAGGTACGCACGCACGCTGAAGTTCGCCAGCAGCGCCGAAAGGCTCACCCGCGTCGACATGAACTCGTAGAAGTTCACCGGATGGAAATAGCTCGCTGGCGGCCGCTCGAAGATGAACTCCTTCTTGTAGTGGTGGTAGCTCCAGTAGCTGTAGTCGTGGATGTGGTGCGCCGTCACGCCTTCGGCCAGCGTCGGGTACGGCGGCCCCGCGATCACGTGCACGCCGTGCCCCATCCGCGCCAGCTCGCGCGTCAGGTAGTACAGGTACACGCCCTGTCCCCCCGAGTACATGTTGCCCTGGTACATGAGAAAGCAGATGTTCATCGCTGGTCGTTGGTCGTTGGTCGTTGGTCGTTGGTCGTTGGTCGTTGGTCGCTGGTCGCCGGTCGTTGGTCGCTGGTCGCCGGTCGTTGGTCGTTGGTCGCTGGCTGATGGTCCGTTCTTTGCTCTCCGTTGTCTGTTGCCCGATCGATGCCGCATCCTACCCGAGCACCCGATTGCGGTCGAAGCTCCCCCTCCCACTTCTCACTTCCCGCTTCTCACCTCGCCGCCCGCCTCCCGCATCTCACATCCGCCCTCCCCCTTGCTACCCTGATCCCAACACTGGAGGGGTGTCCGAGCGGATGAAGGAGACCGTCTTGAAAACGGTTGTGGCTTCAAACACCACCGTGGGTTCGAATCCCACCCCCTCCGCCACCCGGGAATCTACGTAGCGGGCTAAGCCGAGAGCGCGATTGGCGATCGACGGGACCGTAACGATTGACCGTGCCGCGTGGCTTGCCTCCCGGGAGGCGTGGCAGATGGCGCGCCAAAAGAACCAACGGCAGCGGACAGACTCGCGCGTTCGTCGCTCGCGCGCAGGCGTCACCGTCAGGCGGGAAGCGTCTCGTGGTGTTGTGGCGGCGACCCCGCCACGAAGTAGAGCACCGCGTGCGCGGGGGGCTTGTCGAAGCGATCACCGTCACCGCCGGGTGTCCGCTGGCGGCCGTCCCGGAGTCGGGCGCTACCCGTACGACGAGGGGGACCTGCGGCTGCCAACGATCGGCAACGTGCCGCTCGTGAAGCTCACCGCGGCGCACGTGCCGGCCCTCGTCACGGCACACTACCTGCCGAAATGCACGTGCCCGTCGCCACAGCCGACGCCCGCAATCCACACTCGCTGATTGCCCTCAAGGTCCGGTCGCTCATCTTCCGCCGATACGAACATCGGTACGGAGCTGAACGACTCGTCGATCCCATCGCCCGCGCGATAGAAATCAGCGAGGAGCACGACCGTATTGCCGTCCGTGGTGACGGTGTGAGCCGTGTCAGAGGCGCCGTTGCACTTGAACGTGATCGACGGCAGGACCTCTACCGTGTCCCAGCGCACACCCTCGCCCGCCGCGCAACCGGTGAGCGGTCCCTGGTTCACGCTGGCGGTGCAGCGGAATCCGCCGTTCGAATGGACGAAGGAGCTGGCGTCCGGGGACTGGGGGTCATAGGCTCCGCCGCCGGTGAGGGTGACGGTGCCCGTGGGAAAGCCGCTGAGCCGGGCGTTGAATCCGAAGCCGACGCGCGATGCCGCTCCCGCAGATGGAGCAGATCCGACGCCGAAGGCGAACGCGGTCAGCACGGCACCAACGACGATAACGGAGGCGATCCTCGTGGCAGAGCGCATACGTACCTCCCGGGAGTCGGTCATTGAGAGTCTGATCGTCCGATCGGGCGCGTCTTACGTCAAGCGTTTCTCGTGTGAAGTTCGCAACAAACCAACGTCAGCTCGGTCCGTCCTACGCGGTGGTGGAGTCGCACGTAGCGAGCAGATGCTACGTCGACGACCTGTGGGAGTCAGGAAGGCGAGGATACAGCCCCGTCCCGAATCCGGAAGAGCAACGGCGAGCGCCCCGCGCCCGGATGACGAAGATCCGGCAACCATCGATCAAGCTGCGGGAAGCGGCGTCCCGGACGTCTCCGGCGCCGTCGCGGCGGTGCTCACGCGATGTGGCGCTCGGGCGGATACATCGTGGCCGGCTGGTGTAGTCTCAACGGGATGGGCTCCCGGACCTCGCCGGCGTCGTGGTAGAGAAGTGCGAAGATGTTCCGAGCCGTTTCGAGCCACCGCTCGCGGTTCTCCGATGGCCAGTCCATGCCGGGCTCGGGCAGCGTCTCCAACAGCCCGCAGAAGAACGGATGGAGCTCGAGTTGCGCGGGCGGCCCGTGGGGCGCGCTCTGCGGCTGTGGTTCTGTCTGCCAGTTCTGAGGCCCGCCATCGTGCCCGTCGCCCATGGACCGGCGAAGCGCTTCCCGCCGCTTATCGACCGAATCCTGGAATCCAGAATCGGATGGCATAACCCGGCTCCCTTCCTCACTGCAATAATCGGGTCAGGCGCCCTCCGATGAAGGCCCCTGGCGCCCGATTCTGCTCCAATCCGCGCCGTCGAACAGCATCGCGGCCGTTCGCAAGCCGGCGTCCAGCCCCGGTACGCGTGGAACCGTACGCGGCCGCTCCTCGCTTGTCTCTTGTGATGCACTGCACTAATCTTCGTCCGGACGGGAAGCCCCTTCGGAGACGACCGCCATGACCCTCGACACGCGCTGGGAAGACGTCGACACGCTGCTGCAGCGCAACTCGCGCACGAAGAACGAGAAGCTGATCCACGCCGTCCAGCAGATCGCCGAAGCGCGCTTCAAGTACCCCACACCCGAGCACGCGTCGTATCGTGCCTACGTCAACCTGCCCGATGTGACGATGGCGGTCCAGGCCGGACGCGACGAGCTCGCTCCCGAGATCGTCGTCGTTGAGCGCATCAACACCGGCGATACCGAGTTGCGCATCACCGCCTCCGTCGTGGACATCGAGCAGGTAAACGAGGCGGAGGCGCAACGGCACTGGGCGTGCTTCGCGCAGATCCCCGACCAGGCGTTCTACCTCTACGTGCCCGTCGGCTACGGCGCCAGGGCCAAGCAGATCTGCCGCCGCCTGAAGATCCGCCCCGAGGGCTTCCGCACCTGGCGCACCACCCCTCGCGGCTTCGAGGTCAACGACATCTCCGGCCCGCCCGGCGCCTTCGACGCCCTCATGCCCGGCTTCGTCCGCCGCGCCCTCGCCACCCCGTAGGGCGCGTGCCTCTCGGACCTTCGTCATCTTGCGCGACGCCCCGTCATCCTGAGCACCGCCCCACTGTCACCCTGAGCGGCAGCGAAGGATCTTCCCCGTGCCCCGATCCATCCCGCTCGCACCCGCCATCATCCCCTCTCCTCTCTCCTCCATCCTTCATCTTCCCTCCGCCCTCCGCCCCCTTGACCCCGCCCCGCCCCGATCACCCTAAGCTGGTGCCCTCAGCAAGCCGCGACGCCCCCCGACGATGGAGCACGGGCATGAAAATCAACGCCTTCAACGTCAACGTCTGCACCGGGGACCCCGAGAAGCTCATCCGCTTCTACGCCGACGTCGTCGGCCTCCAGCCGATGCCGCAGATCAGCCCCGGCGCCTTCATCGCCGGCACCACCGGATTCCTCATCGATGGCCACAGCGAAGTCCACGGCGCAGCCAGGGAGCCGCAGCGCGTCTTGCTGACCTTCACCGTCGAAAACATCCACGGCGAGCAGACGCGCCTCGAAGCCGCCGGTGTGAACTTCGTCCGCCCCGCCACGAAGGAGCCATGGGGCGGCTACGTCGCCACCTTCACCGATCCCGACGGCAACTACTGCCAGCTCGTCGGCATGCCAGCCTGACTCGGCACGACCCGTCGCCTTACGCGCAGAACCCCCGTCACCCTGACCACACAATGTCACCCTGAGCGAAGCGAAGGGCCTCGAGCCCGGACGACCCTCAGTACTCCTCCCGCCGCCTCTCCCGCCCCTCACTTCCCGCTTCACACATCGCCTCCGGCCTCCCGCGTCCCCCATCCCACGTCCCGGCTCCCTCCGCTCGTCGCGGTCGAGTCGTCGTACTCGCAGACTCGGGTTTCATCGGCAGCGCGGGAACGACGCGCCCCGGGCCGGGCCTGATCGAGCAGGGCGACAATCTTCGCTTCGTGGTGAACACGATCGCATGGCTCGGCGGCACCTCGGACCAGAGTACGCGTTAATGAACTGCGGTGCCGGCTCGTGCCCCGGGAACTCAAAGGCTTCGACGAGCCGGTGCGGCTGTACGAGGTGCGCTGGCGGAAGTAGACGGCGACCGCGAAGGTGGCGCGGCGGGGCGGCGCGGCAGCTACCTGGCCACGATCTCTATCTGCTCTTCGCGGACGGCGCCGTCCTCGATGCGGAACGCGCGCACCACGGACTTCGCCGGATCCATCAGCGAGACGAGCACGTAGTAGGCGTCGGGCCAGGCCGCGAGCCGGACGTCGGTCGGCGAGGGGTAGGCCTCGGTGTGCGTGTGGGAGTGGTAAATGACCAGGAACTCCCACCCCTCGCCGTCGGCGTCGCGATAGATGCGTAGCAGGTCCCTCGGCTCGACGCTGTATCGATAGGGGCTCGCCTCGGCGTTGATCGCGCGGTAGAGCTTCTTCGCGCGCCCGTCCGTGCCGGCGATGATGCCGCAACACTCGTTCGGCACGTCCTCTCGCGCGTGCGCGACCATCTCGTCGATGTAATGCTGCTCGAGCGCCAGCGCCATGCCGATCCTACTCCCCCGTCGGCATGAGCACGCCCATGGCGCTGCGCGGCATCTCGGCGGTCATCATCGGGAGCTTGAGCGCGGCGTAGGACTTCGCGAGCTGGCCGGCCGCGCAGGCGCCGCAAAGATGCTCGATGTCGCGCTCCAGGTTGCGGAACACGGGCCGGCCCTCGGGCAACTTCGCGTCGACGAACTTCGGCGTCAGCCAGGCGAAGTGGCTTTGCTCGCCGCAGCGCGTGCAGGCGTCGCCGATGGTCAGTAGCAGCCACGAGATCGACTCGATGTCTTCGCGGACGAACTGGTACGCCGGCATCTCATCGAGGCGATAGTAGTAGTGGGCTGCGTACCTGCCGAAGGGCTCGACCAGGATGGCGACGCCCTCGATGCCGCCGTAGGCACTCTTGAGCCCGACCTCCAGGCAGTTGTAGCCGTAGAGCACCGGGTCGCCCTCGTACACGCCGCGGCAGGTCGGGTCGAGACCGACGCGCCCGTCCTCGGCGGCGCAGACTTCGCACTGCTGGCCCTCTGCGAAGAGATCGCCGGCGTCGGCGTCTGCGAGATCTTCGTCGTCATCGCCGCTGACGATGTTCAGGCCGTCCTCGTCTTCTCGGACCACCTGGCCGCGTTCGCTGTCACCGGCACGCCGAAACACCATGTTGGGACCTCCGGTCCTGTGGGCGTTAGTCGTTCGTCGCTGGTTGTTGGGGCGGCTCGCCCCATTCCCGCAGCTCGCCATCATCGAAGCAGCTCCCGGGGGCGAGCTGCATCTTGAGGAACATCTCGCTGAGCCAGGGAGAGGCCGCGTGCGCGGCCCAGTGTTCGCGCTCGTCGTCCGGAAGGATACTCGCAAGCGCGGCCCAGGAGGCGTGCACCTGCGCGTCGCCGGGGACGATACCGAAGTCGAGCGACCAGCCGCCCTGCTTGCGCACGCGCCCGACGGTGTCGGTGCGGATCACGGAGTAGTGAGCGTTGCCTCGATACCGGTCCAGGACCGCCGCATCGAACACGGTCTGCAGGAGCGAGGGGTCCCGCGCGGCAAGGGCGCGTCGCATGAGCACAGCGAAGAACGGCGAGGTCATGGCGACGGGTGTCCTCCGGAACAGCGCGTAACCGGCATGGGGCTAGAAGAATACCGAGGGCAGCCAGCTGCCCCGGGGCTCCTCGTATGGCCCGAGCGCCATGAGGTTCATCACCTTGACGTTGCGGTGGCCGGCGGCCAGGGCGCGGCGGTAGAGCTCGCCGCTGCGGATCGGCACGAAGGACCGCGCGCCGGGGTTGCCGGCGCCCGCCCCGGCAAGCAGCGCCAGCAGGTCGTCGTCAGACTCGGCGACGCCGTGGCCCGCCAGCGAGTCGATGAGGTAGCCGGTGATGCGTCCGCGGTCGATCACGTAGGCCGGGATACCAAGCGCGGACAGGGCATCGTACTCGCCCCACCGGCTGATGCCGTAGATGGCGCGGCAGAGGGCGTCCATAGCGGCGAAGTCGGCGGGCGTGGCGGGGCGGAACGCGGGGTCGACGCGCGCGGCTTCGGGCGGCGCGAGCAGGGCGATCGGTTCCTTGGTGTCGAACCCGAGCGAGGCGTAGAGCGCGAGCGAGCGCATGTTGAAGGCATCCTGGCAGAGGCGGATCATCTCGAATCCCTGGCTCCGGCCGTGCGCGATGACATCCGCCATCAGCGTGCGTCCTACGCGCTGATCCTGAGTGGGGACATCGACGGAGATCGGGCCGATGCCAGCGGCGTCCCCCCACATGTTCAGGTAGTTGGAGCCGCGGGCGCTGCCGCCATCGAAGGCGGCGACGCTGTAGACCTGCTCGTGGCTCACCAGGGCTGCCAGCAGGCCGCGCGCGATCTCGATCGTGGGGAAGTCGCTGGGGAAGCCGTGTCGCACGGCGAGGTCGGTAAAGGCCTCGTGGCAGATGCGGGCGAGGTCGTCGAGATCGGCACCGGTTGGCCGTCGCAGCTCGATGCTCATGCTGCTCTCCGTGCGGTCATGCGCGCCCGCGGCGGCGCGGCATCGGCGCCGCGGCCGCCTGCCGCAAGCCGCGACCTACTTCTCGATCGGCACGTCGATCAGCGAGCCGTACTCCGTCCACGAGCCGTCGTAGTTCCGGACGTCCGGGTAGCCCAGCAGGTGCTTGAGCGCGAACCACGTGTGCGATGAGCGCTCGCCGATGCGGCAGTAGGCGATGACTTCCTTGTCCTTCGTGACGCCCTTCGGGGCGTAGAGCTGCTCCAGTTCCTGCGGCGACTTGAACGTGCCGTCCTCGCGCACCGCCTGCGCCCAGGGGACGTTCGCGGCGCCAGGGATGTGGCCCATGCGCTGCGCCGTCTCGGGCAGGCCGGGCGGGGCCATGATCTCGCCGTTGAACTCGGCCGGCGAGCGCACGTCGACGAGGGCGTTCTTGCTGTTGCCCAGGGCCTGGAGGACCTGGTCGCGCTTCGCGCGGAGCTTCTGGTCAGGCTGCTGCGCCTTGTAGTTGCCCTTCTGCGATTTCGGCGCGTCCTTCGTGAGCGGGCGGTTCTCTGCGGCCCATTTCTTGCGGCCGCCATCCATGAGCTTGACGTCCTTGTGGCCGTGCATCTCGAGCAGCCAGAACGCGTAGGCGGCAAACCAGTTGTTGTTGTCGCCGTACAGCACGATGGTGTCGCCGTTGCTGACGCCGGCGTTGCTCATCAACTCGCTGAGGCCTTCAGGAGAGATGATGTCGCGGCGGACCTGGTCCTGGAGCTGGCTGGTCCAGTTGAAGCCGGCCGCGCCGGCGATGTGGTCCTCGTCGTAGGCGGTGGTGTCGACATCGACCTCGATGAGCTTGACCTTCGGGTTGTTGAGATTCTCGGCGACCCAGTCGGTCGTGACGAGTACGTCTGAAGCCATGGCGGGACACCTCCTGTACGGTACGGATTGCCTGCGTTGCGTGTCAGGTGAGCGCCGGGGTGAACCCGGGGGCAGCTCATTCTAGGAATAGGCGGTCAACAAGGTCAACGAAGCCCGCCCATCTTCGACCAGTCGGAGCCCAGGATCGCCGCGCACAGCAAGATTGCCAGCGAAACGACCAGCGTCGCGATGGAGGCGATCATCGAGGCGCGGCGGGCGGCGGCGATCTGCGCCTCGCCGGCGTTCTCCTCCTGCAGGCGCAGGAGGCGGCGGCCAAAAACCATGGCATGGAGCGCCGTGAGGATGATGACGACGACGACGAGCAGGAGCTTCACCTGCAGCGTGAAAAAGTAGCGCTTGATGTCGGTGTAGTTGTTGTCCTGGGCTTCGTGGAGGTTCCAGAAGCCGGTGATCACGACGAGCGCCAGGGCGGCGCCGCCGACCATGCCGAAACCGCGCGTGATCGCGCTCGTCACGCGCAGGCGCTCACGCACGTCCTGGATCGTGCGGAGGGCTGGAATGGCGACGGCGGCGAGGAAGACCTGCGGCCCGATGAAGACGACGGCGCCGAGGATGTGCAGCCAGAGCACGATGGCGTTGAACATCGGTGCGATTGTATGTGACGCCGGGGACTCGTGGAAGCGTCCGCCGGAGGCTCCGCGAGCCGTGGCCGTCCCCGGCGCAACAAGTACTGCGCGCGCGAGACGGGCACCGGACGGCGACTACGGACATCGATGCTATCCCGTTATCCTGATGAGACCCCTGCCTCGTTCGGGTCGGAAGGCTGGCCGTCTCGTGCGACGCTTCGCTGCTGGCCCCTTACTGATGATGGCGCTCCTGCTTGGAGTGGCGTGCGGCGGCGCGTCGGGCGCGTCCCGCACGCCCACACCGGTAGCCGCGATACCGACGGCGGCGGCGCCGGACCTGACGGTCTTTCGCGGGTTCGTGTACCCGATCCGGGGCGCTTGCCTGCCACAAAGCGACAACCTGATGCCCAACGCCCCGCGCGAGTACCGGGGCGGCGTACACGAGGGGGTGGACTTCTACGGCATCGACAACTGCACGCCGATCGGCAAGGGCACCGCGGTGATGGCTGCGAAAGACGGCACGGTGGTGCGGGCGGACCATGGCTATCACGACCTGACGCCCCAAGAGCTCGCGGCCGCGGACGAGCGCATCAGCCAGGGCCACGCCGGCGACTCCGACGTGCTCGACCTCTTCCGCGGGCGCCAGGTGTGGGTCGACCACGGCAAAGGCATCGTCACGCGCTACGCGCACCTCTCCGACATCGCCGCCAACATCCAGGTCGGCACGAAGGTGGTGCAGGGCGAGGTGATCGCGTTCGTCGGCGACTCCGGCACGCCCGAGTCGATCAGCAGCCCGGGGACGGAGGAGCATCTCCACTTCGAGCTGCGGGCGGGCGACCAGTTCCTGGGCAAGGGCCTGCCGCCCGGCGAAGTACGCGACCTGTACGCGAAGCTGTTCGAGCCGCTGCCGTGACCATGGACGACGATCTGCCGATCGACCCGGTCTCGGGCATCGAGGAACGGCCCCAAAACCGCCGCGAATGGAGCGGCGCGCTTCGCAGCCTCGTGCTGCCGGTGCTGATCATCGCTGCGATCGTGGGGGCCATCTACTACCTGGAGCGCCGCGACAGCGGCTCCGCCGGCGCGGGAGCGTTCGGCACCGTCGCGCTGCCGCCGGCGATGAACTCGACGGGACACTCCGCTTCGAGCGACGTGGGGCGCGCGGCGCCGGACTTCCTGCTGGAGACGCCGGATGGGGGCCAGCTGCGCCTCAGCGACCTGCGGGGACATCCGGTGCTTGTCAACTTCTGGGCGTCGTGGTGCGCGCCCTGCCGCAAGGAGATGCCGGAGATCGTGAAGGCGTACGACGCGCACGCCGCGTCGGGCCTGGTGGTGGTCGGCGTGAACCTGCAGGAGAACGACGGGCAGATCCGGGACTTCGCCGGGGAGTTCGGGATGAGATTCCCGATCGCCATCGACCGCGATGGCGGGGTCGGAGACACGTGGCGGATCGGCGGGCCCGTGCAGGGCATCCCGTCGTCGTATTTCGTCGATCGCGACGGCATCGTCCGCGCGCGCGAATACGGACCGATGACGGCGCAGACGATCGCATCGAATCTGCAGACGATCGGCGTGTCGCCATGACGGCCAGCACGACAACAGCGGCACGGGCGAGGCGTCCGGCGTTCGATTTCGCGGCGCCGGTGTGGCGGGCGTTGACCTCGGTACGCTTTGCGGTCTTCTTCATCGCGACGCTCGCCTCGTTCGGGCTCGCGGGCGTGTTGATCCCGCAGGTGCCGGAAGCGATGCGCGGCAACGACGCGGCGATCGCGCAGTGGCTCGATCACGAGCGGGGCACGTTCGGTCCGCTGACCGACACGATGTATCACCTGGGCCTCTTCGAGGTCTTCCACGCGCGCTGGTTCCTGGTGGCGCTCGGGTTGCTCTGCGTGAACATCACGGTGTGTACGTTCAACCGCTGGTCGCCGACGTTCCGCAACGTCTTTCGTCCGCCGCACCGGGTGCCGGAGAGCTTCTTCGAGCGGGCGCACAACCGCACGGCGCTCGCCGCCGTGCCGGCGGACAGGCTGTCGTCGCAGCTCAAGGACATGCGGTTCAAGGTGCGCGTCGAAGAGCGAGACGGCGCGACGTACGTCTTCGCGGACCGCTTCCCCTGGACGCAGCTGGCGACCTTCGTCAGCCACCTGGCGCTGATCCTGTTCATCGCCGGCGGGCTCGTGACGCGCGTGACCGGATTCAGCACGCAGATCTTCGCCGGCGCGGGCACCGTCACGCCGGTGTTCGCCGTGAGCAACCCGAGCCAGCTGCAGGTGCGGATCGATGACGCCGCCGGGCGCTTCGGCGAGCGCGGCAACGCGCTGGACTTCCGCACGCACCTGACGATCTTCCGCAACGGCCGCGAGGTAGCGTCGGGGACGACGACGGTCAACGACCCGTTCAAGTACGGCGGGTATCGCTTCCACCAGGCGGCGTTCTTCGCGGACGGCGCGGAGTTGCGCATCCGTGACGTCGCGTCCGGCAATACGGTCTTCGACGAAACGTTCGCGCTGCAGGACACGACGGCGGCGCCAGCGGTCACGATCAGCGACGCCTCCGGCAAGGTGCTGCTGAGCGACGTGATCGCGCCGACGGACTTCCTTTCGTCGGCGACCGGCGCGTTGGTCGCGGTGCCGGGGACGACGCAGATCCTGTGGATCGGCATCACCGCGAAGGACGACCGGACGTGGCAGATGGTGGCGTTTGACCCGAAGGCGGCGGTGGGTGACGCGCAACTGAGGCTGGCGGAGGGCACCGGCGATGTCCTGAGCGGGCTGACGATCCGCTTCGACCGCGTGGCCGGCGTGCCCTCAGCGCTCGGGCTGGGGCTACCGGGGGGCAGCGCGGCGACGCTCGCGCAGCTGACGGCGGCAGCCGACGGACAGCCGGCGCTGACGCTCGTCACGGAGGGCCAGCCGGCGATCTCGCTCGCCGCGGACATGCCGCAGACGGCTGGAGCGTACGAATACACATTTGAGGGCAAGCGGGCGTTCGCGGGCATTGCCGTCAAGCGCGATGCGGGCGCGTGGTTCATCTGGGTGGCGACGGCTATGCTCGTCGGAGGGCTTGCGCTAACCTTCTACCTGCCTCGCCGCAGGCTCTGGATCAGGCTCGCCGGTAACAGGATGCAGATCGCGGCGTTGGCAGAAAAGAGCGGCGGCTTCGAGAGAGACATGCGCGCGCTGGCGAGGCGCCTGCAGGTGGACGTACCGCCCGAGATGGAGGAGGACCGCTAGTGCTCGGCACGCTCTATCTGCTCACGTTTTCGATACCCTGGGATCCGAACATCGTCGACGTCGGCCCGTTCACGCTGTCGTGGCACGGCGTCTTCACGGCGCTGGGGATCGCCGCCGGCGTGTACCTGGGCGGATGGCTGGGGCGCCAGATGGGGTTCACCGAGGACGACGCGTACAGCATCGCGCTGGTCGGCGTGCCGGCGGGCATTATCGGCGCGCGGGCGTTGTTCGTGCTGGAGCATAAGGTGACGTTCGAGGGGCAATGGCTCGACGTCTTCAAGATCAACGAGGGCGGGATCAGCATCTACGGCGCGATCATCGGCGGCGTCCTCGGCGCCTGCGCGTACGGTTGGATCCGCCGCCTGCCGGTCACGCGGGGCCTGGACGCGGCCGGGTTCGGGCTGCTCCTGGGCATGGCGATCGGGCGCATCGGCGACCTGATCAACGGGGAGCACATCGCGAAGGTGTCCAGCCTGCCGTGGGCGGTCAGATACACGAACATCGACAGCCCCGGCTACCCGTTCTCGGCGACGCCGTCGGGCCTGTTCGTCGCGCGCCATCCGGCGACGACGTACGAGATGATCGGCGACCTGCTGATCATGGGCGTGCTGGCGTTGATCTTCATAGGCATCGCGAAGACGCGGCCGGGCATCACGTTCTTCACGGGGGTGGTGCTGTACTCCGCGATGCGGTTCGGGGTGAGCTACCTGCGGATCGACAGCGGGCCGCACTGCCCGAACGTGGTGGGCTGCCCTGAGTACGTGATCAAGAACTGGATGACGTTCCCGCAGGTCGTCTCGGTCATCACCTTCGCGACAGGGACGCTGGGGCTGGCGTGGACCGTGCTGCGAGCGCCTCAGCGCGAAGAGCCGGCGGCGTCACGGCCGGCGGCGACAGCGCCGTCACGCGCGACGGCGTAGCGGGCCGCACGCCCGCATAACCACCGCGAGCGGCGAGCCCGCTCACAACCGGCGACCTCAGGCGGACGGCTCGCGCGGCAATGCGTGCTACCGCGCCGCAGCGAACGCCTCGATCCAGCGTGGCGCTGTGTTCGTCGCCACGCGGTCGGCGCCGGCGAGCGCGAGCCCACGCATTGCGCCGGTCGATGCGGGCGCCCCGACATCCAGCGTCCAGACATTGGCCGCGATGTCATGGGCGTGCAGCCAGGCCACGGCATCGAAGCCGTCTCCGAGCATCTGGAGCACCAGGCGGTAGCTCAGGAAGAACTCGCGAGCGCCCGGCGCCTGCAGCGCCAGCATCTCGAACCGCGCCTCCAGGTAGTCCGCGACCGACTGGCCGCGGGCGAGCGCGAGCGGATGGTCGTCGCGGTAGCCGTAGGCTCCCATGCGCCGCGGAAGCGCGATGTCCGTCTCCTCGATCGCGCGGTCCAGGTAAAGCCCGGGGTCGAATCCGAACGCCTGCTCAGGCCCGGCGCGGTGGAGGCGGCGCAGGTTCCAGTCCTGCCCGGTCGAGACGACGACCCGGTCGCGGACCGGCGCGATCAGGTCGAGCAGCGTGCGCACGCGATCGTCGGACACCAGCCGCACGTCCTTCCAGTCGAGTTGGAGCTCCGTGTCGCAGGCGCTGGCCATGGCGACGACTTCGCTGAGCAGCGGCGGGCGGCCGCCGGGATCGTCGCGCCAGCGAAGCCCGCGGATGACATCCGGAGTAGCCGCGCCGAGGCCGCCGCT
>Ga0334722_10000328_pt1 | contig 73030 bp, 62 predicted proteins | sample C3_bottom_MG_FD_207210 | JGI IMG/M metagenome (GOLD analysis project Ga0334722, IMG submission 207210) | Sediment microbial communities from Yellowstone Lake, YNP, Wyoming, USA - C3_bottom | ecosystem: Environmental > Aquatic > Freshwater > Lake > Sediment | place: USA: Wyoming | collected...
TGAGCGGACCGCGGCGCGTGCTCCTGCACCGCCAGATCGGCGACGCGCTCGAGCGCATGTACGGCACCAACATCGACGCGCACCTGCCCGAACTGGCACACCACTTCTATCAGGCGGCTCCCGGCGGAAACGTCGAGAAGGCGATCGACTACGCGCGCCGGGCGGGGGACCGCGCGACGGCGGTCTCCGCGTGGGAAGAAGCGATCGCCAACTACGAGCGCGCGCTGCAGGCGACCGAGCTGCTCGGCGACGGCGTCGATGACATCCGCGCCGAGCTGCTGCTGGCGCTGTGCGCCGCACAGACCTCGGCGACCGCCTTCCAGGCGGCGTGCGATACGGCGATGCGCGTCGTCGAGCTGGCGCGCGGTCGGCGCGCGCCGGACCTGTTCGCCCGCACGGTGCTCGCCTACGCGGACGCTTCCTTCTCCGCACCGACCGCTCTCATCCGCTTCCGGTCCAGGAGTCGCGACACGGCGTCCCTCGCCGAACAGGCGCTCGCCTACGGCGACGCGCTACCGCCGGCGCGGCGCGCCGCGCTGCTCGGCGCGTTGGCCAATGCGTTGAGTTTCGCAATTGAACCCGAGGGGGCGGCGGCCGCTGCGCGCGAAGCGGTCGCTCTGAGCCGCCGGGTGGATGATCTCCAGGCACGGTGCCAGGCGCTGCTCTGGGCTCATTGGGCGCTCGGAGGTCCGGACACGCTGCGCGAGCGGGTCGATGTCGCGACCGAGCTGGTGGACGCGGCGGCGCGCGGTGACGACGACTGGATGCGGTTGTCCGCGATGGCGCAACTCGCGGAGGACCTCCTCGAGCTCGGCGAGATCGAGCGCGTCGCGGAGCACGTCCGCACGATGGAAGAGATCGCGCGACGATCGCGGTCGCCGATGCAACTCTGGGGCGCGATGGCCGCGCGGGCAATGCTCCACCTGGTGCACGGTGAGCTGGCCGAAGCTGAGCGTCTGATTCCGGCGGCGCTCACGGAAGGCCAGCGGACGCAGAGCGCTCTTCCGATCACGATGTTCGGCGCCCAGTTCGGCGACCTCAGGCACCTCCAGGGCCGCCTGGCGGAGATAGAAGCCCTCATCCGCGCGGGGTTTGAGACGGCGCCGGACCTTGCTGCCAACAACAACGCGGCCCTCGCGTGGCTCCTCACGGAGACCGGGCGGCCCGAACAGGCACAGGAGTACTTCGACGTGCTCGCCGCCGACCGCTTTGCGATCATCCCGCGCGACGCCTGGTGGCTCGTCAACGTCTACCTGGCGACCGAGGCCTGCGCGGAGCTGCGTGATGCGGAGCGCGCCGCTCAGCTCTACGACCTGCTGCTGCCCTACGCGGACCAGAACATCACCGTCCCGGTCCTGATCGTCTGCACCGGCTCCGCGTCGCGCCAGCTCGGCATGATGGCGACGGTGCTCGAGCGCTTCGATGACGCGGAGCGTCACTTCGAATACGCGCTCGCCTTCGACCAGAAGATGGCCATCGGGCCATGGATCGCGCACACGCAGTACCAGTACGCGAAGATGCTCGTCGCCCGCGACGTGCCCGGCGACCGGCAGAAGGCTCTCGCGCTGGTGCAGCAGGCGCTCGACACGGCGCAGGAGCTTGGCCTGGCGAAGATCGTCGAGCGGGGGCTGGCATTGAAGCTCCAGGCGCAGGGCGCCACCGCCAGCGGCATCTACACATCGATCGACGCCGTGGCGAATGCGGCACGCGAGGAGCGCGCGGAGTTGCCGCGGCAGGCGCTGGCGCCGGACGGTACCGTCACGATCATGTTCAGCGACATCGAGGACTCGACCGTGCTCACGGAGCGGCTCGGCGACCAGGCGTGGCAGGAGCTGCTGCGCCGGCACAACGCGCTGATCCGCGAGCAGCTCCGCGCCCACGAGGGCTACGAAGTGAAGACGATGGGCGACGGCTTCATGGTGGCGTTCCAGTCGGCGAAGAAGGGACTCGAGTGCGCCGTTGCCATCCAGCGCGCCTTCGGCGCGGGGCGGCAAGATGCAGGAGGCAGGAGGGAGGGCGACGCGACCCTGCCTTCGCTCTCCTCGCTCCAGGAGCCCATCAGAGTCCGGATCGGGTTGCACGCGGGCGAGGCGATCAAGGATGGCGACGACTTCTACGGCAAGAACGTGATCATGGCGTCGCGCGTCGCTGGCAAGGCAAACGGTGGCGAGATCCTCGTCTCATCGCTCCTCCACGATCTCGTGCAGAGCGGCACAGACGCGTCGCTCTTCGGCGACGCCCGGGAGGTCGAGCTGAAGGGCCTCGCGGGCAGCCATCGTGTGCATGAGGTGCGGTGGGCTTGGGCGGGCGGAGCCACTGGGGCGGCGCCGTCGAAGTAGGCTTCTGCACTGGCGTCGAACCTCGGGGGTCTGATCGACCGAACCGCCGCTATCGGAGCGCGAGTTCGAGCCGCGCCATCGCCGGGAACCACTCGTCGCGCCGAACGGGCTTGTGAAGCACGGCGTCAGCCGACACCGGCGTGGGGCGGTCGCACCACCAGTACGTGACGACGACGACGCGGACATCGCCGCGAAGCGATCGCGCGAACGCGAGCATCTCGCCCGGACGTGGGGTGAGATCCATGTCCAGCATCACGATCCCCGGACATCCGGACTCGATGCGTGCGACGACCAGCCCCGACTGCTCGGTGAACTCAATGCGGACACTCAGCCCGCGGATGGCCTGCCTGATGTCCCGGGCGAGCAACTCGCCCACGAGCGCGATCGCCGCCGGCTGGCGAGAGCCGCCGTCCCCCTCGGTATCGAAACCGGCGCGCGACGCCACCTGCGCCATGAGGGTTCCTCGCGCCCTGGACCCGGGCCCGCACCTGATGCTCGAAGCGTAGCGAGCCCACGGGACGCGCCGGTAGAGCCGTTTGGCCCCGACGGTCGCGAGCGCCGTGCCCTTCACACCGGCACCGAAACGCAACGGAACCCTCGCTCTGACGCGGACGAACCGGGCACTCGATTGCACTACGCGTCGAGGGTCTCTCCGAGTTCTTCTGTCGGATTGTAGGGGGTGAAGCCGAGGAGCTCGTCGATCGACTCCTCATCGAAGCCGATCACCACTTCGCCGTCGATTACGGTGATGGGCGTGCCGGCGGCGCCGAGATCCAGCATCTCCTTGCGGTAGTCCGGGTCGAGATCGACGTCCTTCTCAACGTACCGCTGGCCGCGCGACTCCAGGTGCAGGCGCACCATCTCGGAGAACTCGCAGTAGCCCTGCGAGTACAGCACGACCGTGTGCTCGGTGTTCTCCGCGCTCATTGCGGCAGCCCGACGCCGCCGACGCGCGGCAGCACCTCGCGGGCGAAGAGTTCGAGCGACCGCATGACCGCCCGCTGCGGGACGAGCCCGTTGTAGGTCCAGGCGAACAGCCATCGCACCGGCGTATCGGTGAGCAGGCGCTCGAGGGAGCGCGTCACCGTGTCGACGCTGCCAGCGAGCAGCATGCCGCGCTCGACCATGATTTGCGGCGTGAGCGTGCCGGGCGCCTCCGGATCGTTGAGGACGTTGCCGAAGCCGAACGGCGAGAACCAGGCGGCGCCACAGAACGCGGGGCCGGCCGACCACAGCTCCATCGCCTCCGCGTCCGTATCGGCGACGATGACGTCGCGCAGCACGCCGAGGCCCTCGCCGGGCGCGAGCGTGCGGCCGTGCGCGGCGGCCTCTTCCGCGTAGACCTCGTAGAGCCGGTTCTGGAGCGCGAGATACATGGGCGGCAGGATCGCAGTGACGCCTTCGCGTGCACACCAGCGGATGGTGTTCTCACTCGAGGCGAACGGCTGAAAGATCGGCGGGTGCGGCTTCTGCAACGGCTTCGGGACGACGCCGATCTCGCGGACGATGCCGCCGTCGGCGCCGCGCCCCCACTGGCGGGTGGCATCGAGCGTCCAGGGCGTGCCTTCGGGCGGGATCTGCCAGTACTTGCCCTCGAACCGCAGCATGTCTTCGGTCCAGGCGCGCTTGATGATGCGAAAGTGCTCCTCGAACGCCTGCCGGTTGGCGTCGTCGATGGCGTCGTGCTGGCCCGGCGTCGCGCCGTGGATGCCGTGGAGCTGCTGCGCCATCACATCGACCCAGCGGCGCTGGTAGCCGCGGGCGAAGCCGGCGTTGGCGCGGCCGCCGCTCATGTGGTCGAGCATGGCGATGTCCTCGGCGACGCGCAGCGGGTTCTGCGCCGGAAGGACGATGCCGAGCTGGCCGACGCGAATGCGCTGCGTGTGCGCGGCGATGAAGAGGTCGAGCAGCACCGGGTTGTTCGAGATCTCGAACCCCTCGATGTGGAAGTGATGCTCGGTGAATGAGATCGAGTCGTAGCCGAGTCCGTCGGCGGCCTGCGCCTGTTCCTTGAGCTCGGCGAGCATCGTCTGGTAGAGGTCGCCGCGGAGGCCGGCCATGCCGACCTCGATCTGCGGGCGGGAGCCAATGGACGGCAGGTAGAACAGGCTCGTCTGCATCACGACGCCCCATCCTCCGTGAGGAGGTCACGCGTGAGCTGCAGATGCCCGAGGTGGAGTGACGCGTGCTCGATCACCTGGATCAGCGCCCGGCGGACGCTGATCTCATGCGGCTCGCTGTCGCCCCACAGCTCCTTTGCCGGCACGAGGCGGCGGTCGAGCGCGTCGTCCGGCAGCGATGCCAGCGCCTCGCGCATCTCGATGATGAAGCGCTCGACGTCGGCACGGAGCGCCGCGAGGTCGCTGCCGGATGACGCGAACTCGCCGGGACGGTCGCGGCGGCGCGGCGCGCCCGCCGCGATCCCGAGGACCCAGGCGCGGGCGTTGCCCAGCGTGTGCTGCGCGAGCACCCAGGCGCTGTTCGCGCCGGGTGCCGCGCGGCGGTTCAACTGCGCGGCGTCGAGGCCATCGAGCGCATCGCAGATCCGGCGCAGGCGGTCGGCGATCGACTGTTGGTACTCGGCGAGCTCAGCTTGCATGGCGTCCCCGGCATGGTACGCGACGACGCGCGCTGATTGGAGGGCAGGGCGGCCGGAGCCGGACTGTGCGACGGGCGCGGCCAGGCTCGATGCAGAGCGGACATTGCCGCGATGGCGGCCGCCGCGTACGATCAGCCCGATGCACAACGCGCGCACGTGGCTCGTCGCGGTGCGACCGGTGTCATTCACGGCATCGATCATTCCCGTCCTCGTCGGCACCGCCATCGCGGCTCAGGACGAGTTCCACCCACTGCTGTTCTTGCTGGCGCTGGCAGGATCGGTCGCGATCCATGCCGGAACGAACCTCGTCAACGATTACTTCGACCACATCAAGGGCACCGACAACGAGGAGTCCCTTGGCCAGAGCGGCGTGATCCAGCGTGGGGCGCTCTCGGCGAGCGCCGTGCTCGCGGGCGGCATCTGCGCATTCGGCGCGGGGGCCGTCATCGGCCTGGCGATTGCGGCGATGACAGGCTGGCCGGTACTCGCGCTGGGCGTGGCCAGCGTCGCGGCGGGTTACTTCTACACGGCCTCGCCGTTCTCTCTTGCCTACCGCGGTCTGGGGGAAGTGGTGGTCTTCATCTTCATGGGGCCGGTCATCGTGCTCGGGGCCTATTACGTCCAGGTGCAGTCGTGGGGGTGGGCACCGTTCGTTGCCTCGTTGCCGATCGGGCTGCTCGTGGCGGCGATCCTGCACGCGAACAACGTCCGGGATATCGAGAACGACCGGCGCAACGGCAAGTGGACGCTTGCGGCGCTCGCGGGCCGCCCGCTCGCCGACTACGAGTTCGTCGCACTGGTGCTCGCCGGCTACGCCGTCGTCGTGCTGATGACCGTCGCCGGGGCAGCGCCATGGCCGGTGCTGATCACGCTCTTGAGCGCGCCGCTCGCGGTGAAGCTGGTCCGCCTCGAAGCGAGCCAGCGCTCCGTCCGCGGTCTCAACGCCGTGCTGGCGCAGACGGCCGGGCTGCACATGCTCTTCGGGGCGCTGCTCGCATTCGGATTCGCACTGGCGGTCTGGACGGGCGTCGCCTAGCGAGGGGATGCGGCGGATGCGGCCTGGCGCGGCCGCACCCGAAAGGTGCAGCAATCGTCACCGCGGAGGAGGCTCGTCGTCAGGCGCGCATCCGCCCCGACGAGCCGGCGCACGAATTCGACATCGAGCGCGCAGACGGCGCTGTTTCGGCTGGCGACGTTCGGAAACGGGCAGGTGTGCTGCTCGATGAGGAAATCCTCGCCCGCGCCCGAGAACTCAGCGAGGCAGCCGCGCTCGTGGAGGATCTCCGCCGTCTCGGCGACGCGCCCGGCCGTCGTGCGGCCTTCCATGCGGGGCAGATAGGGGTCGGCGAAGCGCGCGGCGACGTTCTTCATCAGCTGCTGGAGCGCCTCCGTGCCCAGGAGGTGACGCGCTTCCTCGATGAGGGCGTTGGCCAGGGCGTCGTACTTCTTCGGGAAGAGGGCATCGCCGGTGCCGGTCAGCCGGTAGACCAGCGCCGGCCGGCCGACGTGGCCGCGCTCCTCGCGCGCCTCGACCAGGCCGTCGCGCTCGAGCACGGTGAGATGCTGGCGGATGCCGGTGGAGGTGAGACGGAGGTGCTCGCCGAGATCCCTGACGGTGGCCTGGCTATGACGCCGAAGGTAGTCGAGGATCTCCTGCCGGGTGGCCTGCACGTGCGTCTCCGATCTGCCTGTTGAGTGTATCACGGTGCGGAGCGGGCACGGGCGCCGCGCCGAGCTCACCGGCTGCGGTATCGCGCTCGATCAGACCGCGTTTCAGTCCCCCGCTACACTGGCGCGGGATGTCCGCTCGCCTCACCCCCCGTGTCGGCGACTTCGACGAGCAGGCTGCCTTGGCCGCACTCGGCGGCGAGGGACTGCAGCCAACGCACTGGTCGAACGGGCCCGGCGAGGTCTATGCGTCGCACAGCCACGCCTACCACAAGGTACTCTACTGCCTCCGTGGCTCGATCAGGTTCGAAACCGGCGCCGGTGGCCAGCGCTTCGAGCTGCGTCCGGGCGACCGGCTGGACGTTCAGCCGGGAACGGTGCACGCGGCTGTCGTCGGCCCTGAGGGCGTCGAGTGTGTCGAAGGCGCACGCGACCTGAGGGCGGCCGGGAAGGGTGATTGACGCGAGAGGCCGCCGGCCGGTTGTCGCGCCTTCGTCGAGCGCCGATAATACTCCGAACGTGACGTAACGCCTCGCCCCCGCACGAAAGGCCGCCATGTCCCGCATCCTCCGCGTCGATATGTCGCGTTTGCGCGTCAGCGAGGAGACCGTCCCGGATGCATACGAGCTGCTGGGTGGCCGCGCGCTGACCTCCCGGATCGTCGCGGAGGAAGTTGAACCGCGGGCGCACCCCCTGTCGCCGGAAGCGAAGCTGGCATTCGCGCCGGGGCTGCTCGGAGGCACCGCCATCACGACGTCCGGGCGCACTTCGTTCGGCGGCAAGTCACCGCTGATGGGCGGCCTCAAGGAGGCGAACGTCGGCGGCGTCCTGGGCCACAAGCTCGCCAGGCTCGGCATCAAGGCTGTGATCGTTGAGAACACGCCGGACAGCCGCGAACTGCACACCCTCTACATCGCGCCCGACGGCCGCGGCCACTTCGAGTCCGCCGCCGACCTCGTTGGCCTCGGCAACTACGAAGCGCAGCGGCGGCTGCTGGGCGACGAGAGCGGGAAGACGCGCGCCGTCGTGAGCATCGGGCCAGCGGGCGAGCGGCGCATGGCCGCTGCCTCGATCGCGGTGAACGACCCCGAGGGGCGCCCGACGAGGCACGCGGCGCGCGGCGGACTGGGCGCCCTCATGGGCGCGAAGGGGCTGAAGGCGATCGTCGTCGACGAGGGCGGCGCGAGGAACGTCGACGCGGCCGATCCCGCGGCGTTTCGTGAAGCGATGCTGGCGTTCTCGAAGATCGTGCTCGATGACCCCCGGACGACCAACCTCTCGAGGACCGGCACGGCCGGCGTGATCAAGTTCGTCAACCGCGACAACGTCCACTCGATGCCGACGAAGAACCATCGCGACGGGACGTTCGCGGGCGCCGACGCGATCGGCGGGCAGCACATCGCCGAGCTGGGGGGAGAACGTGGCGGCAAGATGCTGCCGTGCATGGCCGGCTGCATCATCAAGTGCGCCATCATGTTCAACGACGCGCAAGGACGGCACGTTACCACGGCGCTCGAGTTCGAGACCGTCGCGCTCTTCGGTTCGAACCTCATGGTCGACGACGTCGACGCCGTCGCACAGATGGACCGCCTCTGCGACGACCTGGGCCTGGACACGATCGAAATGGGCAACGCGTTCGGGCTGGCGATGGAGGCCGAGGTGCTGCCATGGGGCGACTGGCGCGGCGTCGTCCGCCTGCTCGACGAGGATGTGCGGCGCGGCACCGCGCTTGGGCGTGTGCTCGGCGGCGGCACAGAACACGTCGCGCGCACCTTCGGCATCGAACGCGTGCCGGCGGTGAAAGGACAGGGGCTGCCGGCGTGGGAGCCGCGCACGCTCAAGGCGATGGGCATCACCTATGCGACGAGCCCGCAGGGGGCCGACCACACGGCCGGCCTGGTGACGGCGCGTGGCGTCACGCCGGAGACGCTGCTCAAGGCGTCCCGCCAAGAGCAGGTGATCATGGCGGCGATCGACTCCATGGGCCTCTGCCAGTTCTCGAACCCCGTCGAGGCGGACATGGCGCGCTTCGTAAGCGCGATGCGCGGCGTCGAGTGGTCAGGCGACGACGTGCTGGCGCTGGGACGCCGCGTGCTCGTCGAAGAGCGCGCGTTCAACCAGCGCGCGGGTTTCGGTCGAGACGCCGATTACCTGCCGGAGTTCCTGCGGACCGAACCCCTGCCGACGTCCGACGGGCCGCAGGTCTTCGACCTCGACGATGCGCTCATCGATTCGTTCTGGGACTTCGAGTAAGCGGCGCGCCCGGCACAGCGGCGATTCCCGTACGCGAACACCCGAGGTCGCCACGTGACGGCGCGCCGCGCCCCGCCGCGGGTCTTATCGCAGGCACCTCCGTCCGAGCTGGTCGAAGGCGAAGCGCACGTCGAGCAGGTCGACGCGACCGTCGCGGTTGACGTCGTACTTGAGGTTGGGCCTCTTCGCGAGCATGAACCGGGTGATGAGCAGCACGTCCTGCCCCGTCACGCGATGGTCACTGTTGACGTCGGCACAGGGCGGGGCGGGTGGGGCGCACGGCGGGCTCGTTGCCCCGCAGCCGGGCGGCGGAGCAACACACGGCGGCGACGACGCCGGCACGCAGGGCGACGGCGTGAGGCACGGCGGGCTGAGGACGCCGCCGCACTGTGGAGGTGATAGAGCGGGCGGTTCGCAAGGCGGGCTTTGCGGCGGCGAGACGAAGGGGTCGCACGGCGGTACGCACGGCGGCGACTGCTGCGTGCACGAGACGGGCGTGGGGCACGGCGGACTGACGCTCTGCGGCGGTGAGGCGGGGTCGCAGCCACGCGGGCATGGAACGCACGCGGCAGGTGGGAGGCAGAGGACGCGGATCGTCGCTTCTATGCGGCCCACGTCGACCTGAACGAGGAACGGGGAGTAGGGCGCCTGCGGCAAGGGAAGCGCTCGCGCCTCTACGTCTGCCGTGCCGCCCGAGGTCGTTGCGACGCGCCACCCGAGAAGCGCGGGCCTGCCCGACGTGGCGAAATAGACCGGCGTGCCGTCCGGAACCGCCGAACCGAGGGCGGAGCGAACCTTGACAAGGATCCGTGATGTGTGTGTGCCGTCGCAGATGATCTCGTCGGGCCTGGCGCTCAGTTCGATGCTGAACGGCGCGGTACCGCCGGGTGGTGTCGGGCATTCGGTTGGGTCGCCTGGCGGCGATGGCGGTGAAAATGCGCTACAGGGGTTAGACACGGTCGGCGTGGCGGTTGGCGTCAGGGTTGGCGGCGTCGCGTCTCCCTGCACAACGAACGCGCCGGGACAAGACACGTCCCGCCAGCAGAGCCAGTTGGTGCCCGCCGGCGAATTGACTGCGCTGTAGAGCGGCGCGAATTCGAACGTTTCGAAGCCAGTGCCGCCCGCCTGCAAAGTGAGAGTGGCGAGGAGCCCTGGCTCGGCTGTGAGCTCGCCGGCGTTGAAATTCTTGGAGTTGCAGACGACGTGCGCTTCGGTGACTTCCGGCGTCTGCGGATCGTCGGCGATCGGATAGGCAAACCCCAACCCGGTGCAGTTCCAGTCGGTACCGAAGCCGAGCGGCGGGGTTGAGTCATTGAAGTCGGGGTTGTCGTCGAGCGCATCGCCCGCGTCAGCAACCTCCGGCGCCAGGGCGACGCCGCCAGACCACTCGACTACTGCTTCAAATGCGTCCGGCGAGCCCTGGCTGTTGACCAAGCAGATTCCAACCGTGTATGCGCCACTCGTCGGAGCGTTGAGCCGCTGCGCGTCGACCGGGTCGCAGGGGCGGCTGCCGTTCGTCGTGTCGGCGTCAATCGCCAGGTGCGGCCGGTTCGGCGCGGATATGGTCGGCTTTACGACAGGCGTCGAGAGCGTGGGGATCGGGAACGGGGTCGGTGTGTTGCTGGGTGTCGGGGTGATGAGCGGTCCAGAACCCTGCACGACAAACGCACCCGGACAGGCTGACTGCGAATCGCAAATCCCGGCCCCACCTCCGGCGACGGACCACTCGAAGTTGCTTTCTCGACTGAGGTCGAACACCTCGAGGCCGTTGCCATGCGCCTCTACGTTGATGGTCGCCAGCAGCAGTGGTTCGGCCGTCGCACCGCCGGACGCGGGCGTCTTTTCATAGCAGAGGATGCGCGCGTCCGTCACGGACGGTGTATGGGGATTGTCGGCCAGCGGATAAAATGAACCGGCTCCATTGCAATTCCAGTTCGCCCCAAGACCGGTGGGCGGCGCGCCGTCGTTGAAGTCGGGGTTGTCGTTAAGCGATGCGCCGCCATCGTCGACTTCCGGCACGGCGGCCGCGCTGCCTGACCAGATGACCGAAAGCTCAAAGGCGTAGGGCGAGCCTTGGCTGTGGACCAGGCAGACAGCAACGGTGTAGCTGCCGCTGATGGGCGCGTTCAGGCGGGTGGCATCGACGGGGTCGCACGGGCGGGTGCCGTTCGTCGTGTCAGCGTCGATCTCGAGGTGCGGGCGCACCGGCGTCGACGTGGGTGTTGCGGTGGGCACGGGTGTGGGGGTGCGTGGAGCAAGGCCTGGCGGCGTCTGGCAGAGCGAGCTCGTCGCATCAACCCGGCAGCCGAAGGGCGCCAACCCGCCTGGCGGCGCCGTCGGTGTCGATGTCGCCGCCGCGGCCTGCTGGGCTGCCGGGGAGGCCCCGCGGTCGACCGGGGTGCGGCCGGCGGCGCTGGCACCGATCAGGCCGAAGGCGAGCGCACCGGCGGCGCAGAGGATGATGAGACCGGGCCGTGGTGTGCGAATCATGATGCACTCCAGTCTGTGCCGGACGCGCGGCGCCCCCAGGCGCTTTGGGACGCTATCGTACCACCATGCCGTGGCGCCGTGAGCATCGGCCATCGCGTCGCCCGCCGCACGACGCGCGGCCTACGCCTGTCAGGCGAAGATGAAGCTGCAGACGGATTCTCGGGGGCGTGGCGCCGATTGGCCGAGGGGACGCGCGGGTGCGGGTGCGCGCGCCTCCCGGCGGGGCGGCGAGGCGGCGCGCTACTCCGCGCGTGCGATAACGACGAGGCGGAAGCGGCGGTCGTAGTGGCCGGCGGCATAGACATCGCAGCAGGAGCGGCAGGCGACCTTGTCGCGGCGCGCGCGGCGATAGAGGCGATGGCAGCGGGGACAGGTCATGTGCCAGACGCGGCGCTGCGAGCGCTCCTTCTGCGCAAATGGCGGACAGGTGATGGTGATGCGGGAGTCCAGCTCGTGCGCGACTTTGCGGAACTCCCGCCCGTGCGGCGAGATCCGGCTGCCGTAACGCCAGCGGGCTGCCCAGTGCGCGAGCTCGTGCTTGAGCACGAGAAGCGTCTCGTCGATGCCGTGGTCGCGGTGGTACAGGGTGGCGAGCCGGATGACGCCCGTATCGGGGTAGCAGCGGCCCGCGCTCGACGTCATCCGCGCGCTGAGTTCCAGGCGGGGGTACGGCGAGCGCGGCATAGCGAGCACATCGCGGAAGTGCGTGGCGATGATGCGGTCCATGGCGTCCTGGAGCTCCGCCTGGAGCCAGAACTCGGGGCCGCCGAGCGGGAGCATGTAGCCTTCGGCATTGGCTGCTCTGTTGACCAAGGGCATCCCTCATCGCGCGTACAGGGCTACGTTTGGTAGCGCGCCCCGGCAGTCTGATCATCGGAGGATGGCGCCGATTCGCCACGTCGGGCGTGCAACCGCCGACAGATCCTGCGGGGCGGCCTTCGCAGAGGCATTTTACATCGACCCGACGGCCGCCGGGAGGCTCGGAGGGCACGCCGGGGGAGGAATCGTGTACAACGCCCGCCCCGGCGAGGCACTATGTCAAATCCGGTTGAGCTGCGCGGATATCGCCCGCCTGTGGCATCGAAAACGTCGATGGTTTGCTCGATGTCAGGGCGCAGCGGCGGTGATTTGGCCATGGGAGGAGCCATCCCCGATACGGGTCATCGCGCCGGACGCGGGATCGATGCGGAACAGGCCGGCGGCACCGAACTCGAACAAGGTGCCGTCGGGCCCCCATGCGACCGACGGATTGTCCTCCTGAATCGGCGCGATGAGCTGCGGCGGGCCACCGGCCGCGGCGACGAGCCAGATGTCCTGGGGCGCGCTGTGGACCAGCGGCGGCGGGGCGGCCGCCGTGATCCCCAGCATCGTGGTGACCAGCCGGATGTCGGCCGATGCGGCGGGCGGCTGGCCGGCCGCGAAGGCGATCTGCGATCCGTCCGGGGAGTAGCGCGGAGCGTTGATGGAGGCGAGGGCGCCGGGCGGGACGAGCACTTCGTCTCCGGTACCGTCGACCGATACCTGGTGGAGCGACTGGTCGAGGGGACGCGTGAACTTTACATAGGCCAGTCGCGTCCGGTCCGGCGCGAACCCGAACGAGTACACGTCCTCGATGACGGTGTCGCGAAGCCCCGTCTGAAGATCCACGCGTTCCAGCGTATACACGATGCGGCCCCGGCCCGGCGTCTCCCTGACGATCACGAGGACACGGGCATCGTCCTGCCAGAGTGGTTCGCGGATGCTCTGGCCAGCGGTCGCATGCTGGAGCACCAAGCGCTGGTCGGAGCCATCACGCGCGGCGACCCACAGATCGGTCCCGTCGTCGTAACTCATGCTCCCCGGCACGGGCTGCGCCTGGCGGACGAATGCGATCCTTTTACCGTCAGGCGACACTGACGGATCGAAGAGCAGCGCGCCGGGCGGAGCCGGGACGATGACGCGCTCGGATGTCTCGCCGAAGGGACGCTGGACGAGCCCTTCGCTGCGCGTGATCAGGAGGACCCCTCGCGTCGAATTTCCGCCACAAGCCATCGCGGAGACCACCAGCACGACAGCCGCGATGAGGACGGCATGGCGCAACATGGGGCGAGTGTAACCCACACACCGGGGGCGCCCGCCCGGCGACCGAATCCGACGCGGTGGCGCCGGCCGCAGGATCGCCCGCGAGGCGGCTCCGGGCGTGCCAGCGTGAGCGGAAAGGGCGGGTCGCGAAGCACGCGTTGTCCGCGGGACGGAGCGCCTTGACAGTAGTGGGGGGCACTGTTAGATTCTGCTTGATACAGGATTCACAAAGTCAACGGCCGGATTTTGAACCTGCCGGCGGCCGGGCGAGGGAGCGGGACGATGCCAGCAGAGGCGTTCACGACGATCGCCGGATACGTTCCGCCGTGGGCTCCCGACGCCGCCGAACTCCTCTTCGTACTCCTGACGATCTTCCTCTCGCTCGGCATCATGGTCGCCTTCGGCGCCTGGTGGTCGCGCTAGCAACGGGGGTTCGCGATGGCGGTATCGGAGCAGCCGAAGGGCCCGGGGCTCGGCGACTTCCTCTACGACAGGCTGTTCCACAATTACGTCTGGCGATCCATCTTCCGGTCCGGTTACCCGAACACCCCGCGCAACCAGATGCTCGCCGTGGCGACGAGCGTCTTCTTGCACCTGCACCCGACGCGGATCCATAAGACGCATGTGCGGATCACGCACACGTATTGCCTGGGCGGGCTGAGTTTCTTCATGTTCCTCGGGCTTACCGTCACGGGCGTGATGCTGATGTTCTACTACGTGCCGTCCGTGGACCGTGCTTATACGGACGTGCAGGCGCTCGATACCAATGTCCGCTTCGGCATGTTGATCCGTAATCTGCATCGCTGGATGGCGCACGCAATGGTGCTGACGGTGCTCCTGCACATGATGCGCGTGTTCTACATGGGCGCGTACAAGCCGCCGCGCGAATTCAACTGGGTCGTCGGCGTGATCCTGCTCGTGCTCACCCTGCTGCTGTCGTTCAGCGGCTATCTGCTTCCGTGGGACCAGCTGGCGTTGTGGGCGATCACCGTCGGCACGACGATCGCCGGCGCAGCGCCCGTGCTGGGCGGGCAGTCGCGTTTCGTCCTGATCGGCGGTATCGATATCGGACCGGAAGCGCTGATCCGCTTCTATACGCTCCATGTCATCGCCCTGCCGCTTCTTGCCGCGATTTTCATGTCCGTCCACTTCTGGCGCATTCGGCGGGATGGCGGTCTCGCCCGGCCTCTTTAGGACGGGGTGAGGGGAACGATGGCCGTAGCTACGCCAGCCGCTGGTGCCCGCGAGTCGGTCCGCCAGAAGCGCGAACGAGACCAGGAGTTGCTGGTCTGGCCAGATCTCGTCTTCGTCGAGTTCATCTGCGCCGTGCTGTTCACCATCACGTTTGTCGTGCTCTCGGTCTGGTTCGATGCGCCGCTGCTGAACAAGGCGAACGCCGGCATCACGCCAAATCCCTCGAAGGCGCCCTGGTACTTCATGAACCTCCAGGAACTACTCCTGCACATGGACAAGGGCCTGGCCGGCGTCATTGTGCCGACGGTGCTGCTCGTGGGGCTGATGGCCGTGCCCTACATCGACCGGAGCAACGAAGGACAGGGGGGCTGGTTCGCAACGCCGAACGCCGTCCGGATCGCGATGTTCAGCGTCGTGTGGTCCGGGGTGTGGATCACCTGGTTGATCCTGTGGGACAACCAGAGCCACGTGCGGGTGTGGCACAACCTGCCCCAGCTCTGGGGGAACGGCAGCTGGCATTGGAAATGGCCGGGCGACAAGAACCCATTTGATGGCTGGCCGGTCGAGGGTGCGCTGCTGCCGATCTGGCGCTTCATCTTCCTCAAGGACCGCCTGTCACTCACCGACCCCAAGGGTTGGAGCTGGAGCTTGCCGGTGCCGTTCCAGCCTGGCTCGGGACCGCACGACGGCCGGCTCGACTGGCCCCAGGACCTGGAGCAGGTGCCGCTGCCACTCAACGGCACGTGGCTATTTCACTGGGGCCGTCCGAACGGGGCGCCGGGCTGGTTCCAGCACGTGTACTGGTACGACTCCGACGTGAACATCCCCAAGATCACGGCCGAGTACATCGTGCCGGTGATCGCGATGGTGGGGCTGCCGCTGCTGATGATCTTCATCCTGCACAAGCTTGGCTGGGCGCACACCGTGCGCGATGCGATGATCGCGTTGTTCACGGGGTTCATCGTGACGTACCTGGCATTGACGATCGTCGGAGCGGCGTTCCGCGGCAAGAGCCAGAACCTGGTGCCGCCGCAGCGGGTGCCGAATCTCGACAGTGACCCCCACATCGAACGGCAGGTGCCGCCGCCGGCCGGCGAGTACGTGCTGATGGACGCAACAAGTGGACGCACGAGCAGCGGCGGAGTCTATGGCTAACGAAGAGAGCAAAGAGCAGTCGCCGGCGGAATCGGTCCCGGATACAAAGCCACCGCCCGCGGCAGAGCGCGGCATCACGCGGGCGGGTGGGGGCGGCCTCGCGGCCGCCGGCGCGGGCGCCGGTGGTGGTCATGCAGTGGTCGTGGCGCGGCCCGCGCCCGTCGGCCCTGCGTTGCCGCGCGTGTCGCGGCGGAAGATTCTACTGACAGGCTTCTGGGTGGCAATGACGGGCATGCTCGCTTCGATCGCGGCGACGATCCTGTACTCCGTCTATCCGCGCAATGTCTCGAGGCTGCAGGGCAAGTTCGTCATCGGGAATGTGAAGGATCTGACGCCGGGCGAGAAGCGAGAAGTGCTGGTGCAGGTGCCGGACAAACGGAACCCGCTGACATCGCTCGATGCGAAGGTCTACCTCGTGCGGCTGAGCAAAGAGCAGGCCGACCGGAACCCGGGCGCGCAGGAGGGCATGGTGTACGCGTTCTGGCGCAAGTGCCCGCACCTGGGCTGCACGGTGCCGTACAACCCCTCGTTCTCGTTTGAGGATCCGCGCACGAACCAGTCCTACGCCGGCTGGTTCCGCTGTCCGTGCCACGGTTCGACGTACAGCGACGCGGGCGTGAAGGTCTTCGGCCCCGCGCCGCGCTCGCTGGACACATTTCCGCTGACGATCGGGGCCGACGGCAGCATCTCAATTGACGTCAGCACGCCGGTGGCGGGCGCGCCCCCGTTCAGCACGGACGAGTCCGCGCGGGGCGTGCTGCCCACGTGACACGTGGCGCGGCGGCCGCCGCTTCGAGACCCGGATGAACACAAGCAAGCAGATCAACATCATGGTGGCGCTCGTGTTCGCGGCCGTGCTGGCCGCCGGAGCATACACGCTCTGGGACCCTCACCGGGCGAGCGAGGCGCGCGACCGCCAGTTGGAGAAGACGGTCGACCGCGGCGCCTACCTGTTCTCGCAGAACTGCATCGTGTGCCACGGCGACTCCGGCGAGGGCGGATCGGCGTCCAACCGGTTGAAGCTCGCACCCCCGCTGAACCGATTTGACCTCCAGGGCAAGGCGTCGCAGGGCGGCTCCGTGGACGCCGTAGCAAAGACCAACGAGTTCAAGCGCGTGTTCTACACGATCACCTGCGGGCGCGTCGGGAGGGCGATGCCGACCTGGGGCCAATCCCAGGGCGGCCCGTTGAACGACGAGCAGATCAAACAGCTCGCCACGCTGATCACCGAGGGCATCGGCTGGGATATCTCGAAGGACTACGCCATCAACGGCGCGGAGAAGTTCGACGTCCACGGCTACGGCTCTGACAACATCCGGCTCACGGCAGACATCGGCGATTCCACCACGGCCATCCCGCTGAGCGATGTCTCCTTGCTGAGTAAGGGGCTTCGTCTCGAACCGGAAGACGCGATCGAGAACCCGAACACCCCGCCAGCGTACGAGCTGATGCTGATCACTGACGTGGACAAGACAGCGAAGACCGTCACGGTGCAGCGCGCCCTCGGGACAACGGCCGCGGTGCCGCACAAGGCGGGCATCCGCGTGCTCAAGCCGCCGGTCCCGCCTGAGCCGCCGGCGATCACGGGCGAGACGGGCACGCCATCGTGCGGGCAGGTGCTCCAGGCTGCGGGCCCGACGCCCACGCCTGCGCCGCCGTCCACCCAGCTCACGATCAGCGCGAAGGGGACCGCGTTCAATACGGCGGAGTTGACGGGAGTCGCGAACCAGCCGCTGACGATCACATTCGATAACCAGGAGACGGACGGGACGCTGCACAACATCAAGTTCTTCAACGGGAAGAACGAGAAGGCGCCTGAGCTGGGCGCGACCGATATTGCGGCCGAGGGCCAATACACGCTCGCGCTCGCCCCGCTTGCGGCCGGCCAGTACTACTACCACTGCGACGTCCACCCGCAGATGAACGGCTTCCTCCTGACCGTCGAGGGTGGTGGCGCCGCACCGGCAGCCGCGACAACGCCCGCCGCGGCCGAGACGGCCGCGCCGACGCCGGCCGCGAGCGGTGGCGCGGCGGCCACGGCCACGCCTTGACGGGCGCGACGGGGCGTATCTAGACTCATTCGCGGGACGCGTTCAGGCGCGTCCCGCGACATCTCAGGGCGACGGGAGGACGCGTGGCGAACCAGGTCGGCAAGCGCTACCAGTGCACGAAGTGCAATTCGGAGATGATCGTCACGAAGGCGGGCGATGGCTCCCTCTCGTGCTGCGGCCAGCCGATGCAGCAGAAGTAGCGGGAGCGCGAGATGCCAAACCAGCTCGGTAAGCGATTCAACTGCGAGACGTGTGGCACCGAAGTCCTCTGCATCAAGCCGGGCGAGGGCGCCGTGGAGTGCTGCGGCGTGCCGATGCAGCTGCAGCAGCCGAAGGTGCTGCCCTCGGCCGACTGACCGGCGAGCGTTGCCGCGACCGCGAAGCGGCCGTGCCCGACGGCCGCTTTTCCCTTCTCGAGCCGCGCTGACACGATGACCGCCACGTACTTTCACAACGCCCGCGTGCTCACGATGGACCCGGCGCGCCCGTACGCGGACGATCTGCTGGTGGACGGCTCGTCGGTCATAGCGGTCGGGCAGGCGCACCGGTCTCTGCCGGGCGTCCCGTACGCGGCACACTACGACTGCGGGGGCGCCATGCTGCTGCCGGCGTTCATCGACGCGCACTGCCACCTGCTCGCGGCTGCGGCGGCGGCACGGGGCATCGACTGCTCGCCGCGCGCCGTCAGCTCGATCCGTGCCATCCAGGCGCAGCTTCGCGCAGCGGCCGCCGACGCGGGGCCGGACGCCTGGATGCGGGCCGTCGGCTACGACGAGACGCAGCTCGAGGAGCGCCGCCACCCGAGCTGCCGCGACCTGGACGAGGCCTCGCCGCACGTGCCGGTGCGGCTGCTGCATCGCAGCGGGCACGCCGTGGTGCTGAACACGCCGGCCATGCAACTCGCGGGGATCGGCACTGACACACCCGAGCCGCCCGGCGCCCACATCGAGCGGTTCGCCGGGAGTGGCGAGCCGACGGGGCTGCTGCTCGAGATGAGCGACGTGGTGGACCGCGTCGTGCCGCCGCTCCCGTACGGCGAGATCGCGGCGGGCATGGCGGAGGTGTCGCGCCGGTACCTTGCGGCCGGGGTGACGGCGGTCTGCGACGCGACGCACACGAACGACGTCTCGGCGTGGGAGCTGTTGTGCCGTCTGCACGACGACGGACACCTGCCATTGCCAGTGGTGGTAATGGAGGGCGCCGAGCATGCCGGAGAACTGCCGGCTGCCCCGCAGGGGACGGTCGCGCGCGCGCGGCATGTGAAGATCATGCTGAGCGAGGTGGGCGGCCTCTCGCCGGACGAGCGCGAACTGGCGCGCGTCGTACGCGAGCTGCACGTGCGCGGACGCGATGTGGCGGTGCACGCCGTCGAGGAACGCGCGGTCGCGGCGGCGATCGACGCGCTCGAGGCGGCCGTGACGGCGATGCCGCGCGCGCACCGGCACCGCATCGAGCACGCGGCGCTGCTGCCGGCGGGCGGAGCGGAACGGATGGCGCGGCTCGGCGTGACGGTCGTGACGCAACCGGCGTTCTTGCTGGAGCAGGGCGACCGCTACCTGCGCGACGTGGCGCGCGACAAGCACGAGCGGCTGTATCCGCTCGGCGACCTGCTCCGGGCCGGCGTGCGCATCGCGGCGAGCAGCGACGCCCCGGCCGGGAGCATCGACGCGCTGGCGGGCGTGCGTGCCGCCGTGGAGCGCCGCACGGCGTCCGGCGCCCCGATCGGCGCGTCGCAGGCGGTCGCCCTCGAGCAGGCGCTGGCGATGTGGACGCGCGACGCAGCGTGGGCGTGCGCCGAGGAGTTGGCGCGCGGGCAACTCGCCCCCGGGATGGCAGCCGACCTCGTGCTTATCGGCGGCGAGCCGCTGCGCGTGCTGGCGGTGTGGGTGCGGGGCGTACGGATGTGGCCCGGAGCCTGACCACTCGCGTCCGCATCAGCTTCGTTTGACAGCGCAGCTGCGGCGCCGATATACTCCCGGCCGTACAGGCGCCGAGGCGCGGCAGTAGGTTCTGCATAGCCTGTAGCGAGCCGGTGATGGTGGAAGACCGGCGGCGAGTGGGGACCGAACTCAGCGCGGAGCCGCCGGGGCGAAGCCAGTAGCCCCGGCCGGGTCGCGACCGTTACATCGCTCCGAGAGCTCGCCGGAGGCGAGAAGAAGGGTGGCACCGCGGGCCATAAACCCGTCCCTTTGCGGGACGGGTCTTTTGTTACCCGCAGGTGCCGAAGATAAGGACGATGGCACAGCACATCGCTTCCCTGGAGGCCACACCGGCCCCGATGCGCGGCAACCCGCCGGCGCGTCGCGGCCGCGTCGTAGTACGCCCTCTCGTACCGGTGGCGGACGGGCTGCTTACGCCCGCGCCGCCGCGGCTTACGCGCTGACCGTCTCACGAACAGGCATCGAGCAGCAGTTGAGGCGGGACCCACGAGTGGACGTCGGGTGACGACACGGCCTCGCGACCGGCGGGGCGGAGCAGGAGAAGCGACATGACGAAGATCAAGGGCGCCGAGATCATCATGGAGGCGCTGCGCAAGGAGGGGGTCGAGATCATCTTCGGCTATCCCGGCGGCGCGAACCTGCCGATGTACGACGCGCTGAAGAAGTATCCGGACATCAAGCACGTGCTCGTGCGGCACGAGCAGAGCGCCGCGCACGCCGCCGACGCCTACGCGCGAGTGAGCGGCAAGGCGGGCGTCTGCTGGGCGACGTCCGGGCCGGGGGCCACCAACCTGGTGACCGGCATCGCGAACGCCTGGATGGACTCGGTGCCGCTGGTGTGCATCACGGGCCAGGTGGTCTCGTGGCTGCTCGGGCGCGACGGGTTCCAGGAGGCGGACATCACGGGCATCACGATCCCGATCACGAAGCACAACGTGCTCGTGCTCGAGGTCGAAGACATCGCTCCGGCGATCGCGGAGGCGTTCCACATCGCGACGACGGGTCGGCCGGGGCCGGTGCTGGTGGACATCCCGCGCGACGTGCAGCAGCAGCTGTGCGAGTTCGAGTACCCGGACAGCGTCGAGTTGGCGGGCTACCAGCCGAAGGTGTCGGGCCATCCGCAGCAGGTGAAGAAGGCGGCGCAGTTCATCGCCGAGTCGGAGAAGCCGCTGATCCTCGCCGGCCACGGCGTCGTCATCGCGCGCGCGGCGGAGGAGCTGCGGGAGCTGGCGGAGAAGGCCGACATCCCGGTGATCACGACGCTGCTGGGCATCGGCGGGATGCCGGGATCGCACGAGTTGAACATGGGCATGCCGGGGATGCACGGAATGTACTGGAACAACATCGGCATCCAGGAGGCGGACCTGATCCTCGGCATCGGCATGCGGTTCGACGACCGCGTGACCGGCGCGTTGAAGGACTTCGCGCCCAACGCGAAGATCGTGCACATCGACGTCGACCCGGCGGAAATCGGAAAGAACGTGAAGACGCACGTGCCGATCGTCGGTGATGTGAAGACGGTGCTGCAGCAGCTGATCCCGCACGTGACGCGGGCGCGGCACGACGCCTGGCGGGCGTGGTTCCGGGACATGCGCGCGAAGCACCCGTCGATCGCGATACCCGAAACGGACAAGATCCTGCCGCAGTACGTGATCAAGAAGATCTACGACCTGTCGGGGCCGGACGCTTACTATGCCACGGGTGTCGGGCAGCACCAGATGTGGGCGGCGCAGTTCTTCTGGGGTGACAACCCGTATTCGTTCATCACGTCAGGGGGGCTCGGCACAATGGGCTTCGAGGTGCCGGCGGCGATCGGCGTGCAGTTCGCGCGCCCGCACAACACCGTGTGGGCCTTCTGCGGCGACGGCGGCTTCCAGATGACGATGCAGGAGCTGGCGCTCTGCACGGAGTACGAGCTGCCGATCAAGTTTGCGATCATCAACAACCACTACCTCGGTATGGTGCGGCAGTGGCAGGACGAGTTCTACGCTGGCAACAAGCAGTCGGTGCGGATGTTCCAGCCGGACTTCGTGAAGGTCGCGGAGGCGATGGGCCTGACCGGGATCCGTGTGACGGAGAAGAACATGGTGGAGTCATCGATCGAGGCGGCACTGCGCCACCCGGGCGCCGTCGTGTTGGACTTCGAAGTGGAAGACATCGAGAACTGCTACCCGATGATGCCGCCGGGCGTCAGCCTGTCGGACACGATCGACCAGCCGCCCGTGAAGCAGCCGGAGATGGTGCGATGAGCGGGCGGCTGCACACGATCGTCGCATTGGTGGAGAACCGTCCGGGTGTGCTGAACAAGATCGCCAGCAAGTGGCGCCAGCGCGGGTTCAACATCGAGAGTCTCACGGTGGGCCACAGCGAAGTGCCCGGGCTGTCGCGCATGACGTTCACCGTCGATGGCGCCGCGCACGACATCGAGCAGGTGGCGAAACAGCTCTACAAGGTGATCGAGGTGGTGAAGATCACGGACGTCACGGAGGAGAGTATCGTCGCGCGCGAACTGGCGCTGGTGAAGGTCGCCACGACGAAGGAGAACCGCAGCGCCGTGATCGAGGTGGTCGACGTGTTTCGGGCGAAGGTCGTCGATGTGGCGACGGACTCCGTCGTCGTCGAGGCGACGGGGACGGAGGAGAAGATCGACGCCCTGGTTGCGATGCTGACGCCGTACGGGCTGAAGGAGATCGTGCGCACGGGGCGGGTGGCCATGGTGCGTGGCGGCATGTCGACGGTAGCGGCGCCGGAGCAGAACGGCGCTTACCATAAGTACCGCTCGGCGGGCGAAGGCAAGCCGAAAGTCGGGAGCCTGATCTAGATGTTGGATGCTGGACGCTTGCTGTCGGATAGCGCTCCGGACCTCGAACACGGCTCCGAAGCGCGCCGTCTCGTGCTGCTCACACTTCGCCGGCCCTCGGCCGCATCGCGGCGCGAGGGCCACCCGGGCGAATCGAGGCCGGCGCCCGCGACGCGCGGGCGATGACGGAGGATCAGGCATGGAAAAGGTCATCATCTTCGATACGACGCTGCGCGACGGCGAGCAGTCGCCCGGCGTGGCGCTGACGACGGCGGACAAGGTCGAGATCGCCCGTCAGCTCGAGAAGCTGGGGGTGGATATCATCGAGGCGGGCTTTCCGAGGACGTCCCCGGGCGACTTCGACGCGGTGCAGACCATCGCCCGCGAGATCAAGAACAGCCAGATCGCGGGGCTCGCGCACGCCAACCGCGAGGCCGTCGATGCCTGCTGGGATGCGGTGAAGGTGGGCGTTGCACCGCGCATCCACGTGTTCCTCTCAAGCTCGGATATCCACATCATGCACCAGCTGGTGAAGGATAAGGAGACGGTGCTCGAGATGGCTCGCAGCATGGTCGCACGCGCGGCGGGCTACTGCAGCGACATCGAGTTCAGCCCGATGGACGCCACGCGCAGCGATCGGCAGTACGTGTACTGGATGCTGGAGCAGTGCATCGAGGCGGGGGCGACGACCGTAAACATCCCGGACACCGTGGGCTACACGATCCCGGAGGAGTTCGCGCAGTTCATCCTCGACATCAAGCAGAACGTGAAGAACATCGACAAGGCGCGCATCTCCGTTCACTGCCACAACGACCTGGGCCTGGCGGTGGCGAACTCGCTCGCGGCCGTGCGGACCGGCGCCCGTCAGATCGAGACGTGTATCAACGGCATCGGCGAGCGCGCCGGAAACGCGGCGCTCGAAGAAGTGGCGATGGCGATCAAGACGCGGCGCGACTTCATGAACGTCGAGACCAACATCAAGACGCCAGAGCTGTACCGGACGAGCCGGCTGGTCGCGGACCTCACCGGCATGAGCGTGCAGCCGAACAAGGCGATCGTCGGCGCCAACTCCTTCCGACACCAGTCCGGGATCCACCAGGACGGCATCCTCAAGATGCGCGAGACGTACGAGATCATGGACGCGAAGGACATCGGCTGGCCTTCCGGCGGGGCGGAGATCGTGCTCGGCAAGGTGTCGGGGCGTCACGGTTTCAAGTCGCGCATCGAGGAGCTGGGCTATGAGCTGACGGAGGAGGAGCTCTCCCGCGCGTTCATGGCGTTCAAGGAGCTCGCAGACAAGAAGGCGGAGATCGACGACCGCGACCTGGAGGCGATCGTCGCCGACAAGCTGCGGACGACGTCGGAGATCTACCGGCTGGATTTCGTGCAGGTGTCGTGCGGCGACCACGCGTCGCCGACCGCGACGGTGCGCCTCATCGGCCCCGATGGCGCGGTGCGCGCTGATGCGGCGATCGGCACCGGTCCCGTCGATGCCGTTTACCGTGCGATCAACCGTATCATCGAGATCCCGAACGAGCTGACGGAATTCTCCGTCAAGAGCGTGACCGAGGGCATCGACGCGCAGGGTGAAGTGACGATCCGCGTCGAGGGTGCGGGCAGGAGTTTCGTCGGGCGGGGAGCGGACACCGATATCATCGTCGCGTCGGCGAAGGCGTATATGAACGCGCTGAACCGCATGCTGTCGGTCGAGCGCCGCCAGGACACGGAGGTGCGGACGAACCCGTAATTCGGCCGATCACGCGCCCCGGAGAGGTAAAGCAAGAGACGTAATCTGCTTGACTTCCGGTGCCAGGGCGAGTAGCCTGACCCCGAGTGAACCTGCTCGGGAGGGGGCGACATGCCGGCGAAGAAACAGGGCGCGCGGGGGCGACCCCGGACGACAGCGCATACGACCAGAGTGGGCGAGGTTCGTCTCGTGTACGACGTCGCCGCCGTGGACGACGACGAGGACGAAGGAGACGACCCGGTGGTGTGGGCCACGACCCGCCTGAGCACGAAGAACCAGATCACCCTGCCGGTCAGGATGGTGCGGGCGCTCGGCCTCAAACCTGGTGACGAACTCGACCTGTTCCGGATCGGAGATGAGGTGATCCTCGACCGGCGCCCGCAGACGGCGAAGGAATGGGTCGCGAAGACGCGCGGCAGCCTCGCGCACCTGCCCGAGTGGCAAACGAAGGAAGGGATTGACGCCTACATCAGGCGGGAAAGGGACAGCTGGGATCGCGAGTGGGATCCAGACGAGAGTTCCTGAGTGCCGTATCGACGTTCGCGCGGGTCGCCTTCGACACGAGCGCCTGCATCTATTACCTGGCGGACTCAGGATCTCGCGCGGACCTTGTTGACGCCCTCGTGAGCAGGGCTGCCAATGGCCTCGTGTTGATCGATCTGCCAGGCATCGTCCACCTCGAGCTGCTTGTCGGGCCGTACCGCCGACGAGCGCAGCCGGACGTGAAGCGAGTGGAGAAATTCGTGTTGAGCGAGCCGGGGATTCGAACGACTTCGATCTCTCGCCGTGTACTTATGGCCGCGGCGGAAGTGCGCGCGTTGACCGGACTGAAGGTGCCGGATGCGCTCGTCGTCGGAGCAGCAATCGCCGGCCGATGCGGGGCGATCGTCGGCAACGACGATCGGTTCAAGAGGCTTGATAGCATCGGAACGGTGAAGTCCCTGGTTTCTGGTGGCGTTCTGCGCATGCCCCGCTACTTGCACCTGGACGATTATGCGAGCGGTGCTTGAGCGCCGCGACGTGAGATGAGCAAGATCGACATGCCAAAGACGTTGTCAGAGAAGGTTTGGGACGCGCACGCCGTCGATAGCCCATTGCAGGAACAGGCACGGCGGGCGGCGCTGGCTGAAGGGGGCGAGGCCGCAGGGGAAGAGTTGCTCAGCGAGCGTACTGATCTCCTCTACATCGACCTCCACCTGGTGCACGAGGTGACGTCGCCTCAAGCGTTCGAAGGGCTGCGACTGGCCGGACGCAAAGTCCGGCGGCCCGACCTGACGCTCGCGACGGTCGACCATAACGTGCCGACGCAGGATCGCGACAAGCCGTGGCTGGACCCGCTCTCCACGCAGCAGGTGCAGACCCTTCGCACCAACTGCGAGGAGTGCGGCGTGCCGTTGTTCGACGTGCGAGACGGGCGGCAGGGGATCGTGCACATCATCGGGCCCGAACAGGGGTTGACCCAGCCGGGGATGACGATCGTCTGCGGAGACAGCCACACGTCGACCCACGGGGCCTTCGGGGCGCTGGCGTTCGGCATCGGGACCTCGGAGGTGGAGCACGTCCTGGCGACGCAGACGTTGAGGCAGGCTCGGCCGAAGACGATGTCGGTGGACGTCACGGGGCGGCTGGGACCGGGTGTGACGGCGAAAGACGTCATCCTGGGCATCATCAACCGTATCGGTGTCAATGGTGGTATCGGGCACGTGATCGAGTATCGCGGAGAGGTCATCCGCAACCTCACGATGGAAGGCCGGATGACCATCTGCAACATGTCGATCGAAGCGGGCGCGCGCGCCGGACTCGTCGCTCCCGACGAGACGACGTTCACCTACATGAGGGGGCGCCCTCACGCGCCGAAGGGCGAGCAGTGGGAGCGTGCCGTCGAGAGCTGGGCAGAGCTTCCGAGCGACGGCGACGCGACGTTTGGCAGCGAGGTTGTGTTGGACGGCGCGCAGCTTGTTCCGTACGTCACCTGGGGTACGAACCCTGCCCAGAGCGTGACGGTGAACGAACGGGTGCCCGATCCGGAGACGCTGCCGCCGCCGCTCCGCGAATCGGCGCGTCGAGCGCTCGCTTACCAGGATCTGAAGCCGGGCATCCCGATCCGCCAGATCGCGATCGACAAGGTGTTCCTGGGTTCATGCACCAACGGGCGCATCGAGGATCTGCGAGCGGCGGCGAAGATCGTGGCCGGCAAGCAGCTCGCCGCCGGCGTCAAGGCGATCGTTGTGCCGGGTTCCGGGCTCGTGAAGCAGCAGGCCGAGCGCGAGGGCCTGGACGCGGTCTTCACGGCGGCGGGGTTTGAGTGGCGCGACGCGGGCTGTTCGATGTGCCTGGGGATGAATCCCGACATCCTGCTGCCCGGCGAGCGTTGTGCGTCTACTTCAAACCGCAACTTTGAGGGCCGGCAAGGGCCGGGCGGACGGACGCACCTGGTGAGCCCGGAGATGGCCGCGGCGGCCGCCATCGCAGGGCACTTCGTGGACGTCCGGGAGGTGCTGTGATGCGACAGGTGCGCACCGTGCGCGGCAAGGCGATCCCGCTGGACCGGGCGAACGTAGACACGGACCAGATCATCCCGGCGCGCTACCTCAAGCGAATAGAGCGGACGGGGTACGGGCCGTTCGCGTTTGAAGCCTGGCGCGCCGATCCCGAATTCGTGCTGAACAACCGGGCGTACGACGGCGCGACGATCATGCTGACGCGCCAGAACTTCGGTTCCGGATCGAGCCGCGAGCACGCCGTCTGGGCGCTCGAGGGCCTCGGGGTGCTGGCGCTCGTCGGCTCGTCGTTCGCCGATATCTTCAAGAACAACTGCTTCCAGGGCGGGCTGCTGACCGTCGAGTTGCCGGAGCAGGACATCGACTATCTGATGGCGCGTGCGGAGGAGCTGCCGAACTCCGAGATCGTCATCGACCTTCCGTCTCAAACCGTGAGCGTCGCAGACGGTTCGTGGCAGCGGCACTTCGACATCGATCCGTTCAAGAAGTACCGTCTGCTGCGGGGGCTCGACGACATCGCGATGACGTTGGAGTACGAGCCGGACATCGCGGTGTACGAGGCGAAGCGCTCCGAGCGCTTACCGGTCACGGCGTAGCACGAGATCAGCACCCGGAACGCGGGGGGCATGCGGGTGGCACTTCGGATCGGCCGGTGCTTCGCGTGATCATCTTCAGCCTTCTTGTTGTTTCGACGTTTAGCTTCGTCCTCACCAGGGTGCTGTCAGACGGCGACGCCAGCGAAGTCATTCTCGGTACCGATGCGACCCCGGCGCGGGTGGCCCAGCTCAACGACGCATTGGGTCTGAACAAGCCGCTGGATCGGGAATACCTGGATTGGCACGTCGGCCTGCTAAAGGGCGACCTCGGCAGGGGTTGGTACGATCGCGAGAGCATCAACGCGAAGGTGAGAGCCCGCGCCGGTGTCACCGGAGAGATCGTCGTGCTGGCGTCTGTGGTCGCTGGCGTCCTCTCGGTCGCGTACATCTGGGGGGATTCGGCGGGTTCGGCCTAACGCGGCTGCTACGGCGATGGAAGTTGTGTCGGCGATTCCTGGCTCGATTCCGGACTTCATCGCGCTCGCTCTGCTGATCATTCTGCCCTCGTACTTCTGGAATTATGCTCCTCCCATACATGGGTCGGATCCCATCTTTCGCGATCTCTGGACCAACCTGAGGCTTTTCGTGCCGATATCTTTGGTCGTCGGTATCTTCGCCTGGGCCATTGCGGGTGCCGCTCGCGCCCCTCAAACTGAACATCACCGGCGCGCAGGCGCCCTTCGCGTGTTTGCACTTGGCATGTTGGCGGCGTTCCCGTTTGTACTTGGCGGCGATATCATCGCCGAGCGTCTCTTCGACATCCAGGGTCTCGGTTCGCTGTTCACCTATTCAGTTGCGGATCGCGACGCGCCGACCGCGCAGTTCTTGCTGTTCGCTTTCCTCTCCGCGGCGGTTCTCGTCCGGTACGCAATGATGTACGGGACACGCCGGGCGCTGTCTCCAGTCCTCCGGTCCGATGGTCAAGAGCACGTAGTGGTTCGGGCGCGCAGCGGGAAACTCCTGGTGACGGCCGGAGTAGTCTTGGGTGTCTTCGTCGTTCTCGGGATAGCCGGCCCATACCTGGCGCCGCACGATCCGGCGCAGCTGGATCGTGCCGCATCGTACGCGAAGCCTTCCTGGAGCCACCTGTTCGGTGCGAACAAGTTTGGCCAGGATACGCTGAGCAGGGTGTTGTACGGATTCAGATCCGAACTGCGTTTCGGTGCCGTAGTTACATTCGCCGGCTTCCTTCCCGGCGCGTTGACAGGAGCGATCTTAACGCGAATCGGCGGAGGTTTCTGGCGAGCAGCGATCTCCCTCTGTGACACACTGTTGGGGCTAGCGATACTCCCGTTGATTCTGGGTTTGGTCTTCGCGTGGGGACCTGGCCTCGATACGGTCGCATACGCTCTCGCCGGTCTGGCGTTCGTCGCGGCTGTGAGAATAACTCTTATCGAGACGCGACGCGGTGACGTCACGGATGGCGTTTCCGGCCCGTTGCGGCAATCCATGCGAGTTGCCGGAACGTCGGTGCTAGCCGAATTGACGAGCGTACTGGCGACTGCCTTTGTCCTCGCTGGTACAGCTGATCTGTTAGGCGTTGGTGGATTTGGACTAGGCAATCCGCACTGGGCCTCCGACGTGGGTGGAGGTTTGCAGGTCGTAACTGAGCGCCCACATCTCGTGATTTTCCCGGGTGCTGCGCTGCTCCTGACGGTACTCGCTCTCCGTAGCGTGGGAATTGCGCTTGACCATCGGCTGATTCCGCCGGCCAAGAACGAAAACGATCTCGTCGCCTGAGCGCTATGCGCTGGAGTCCCACGTCTGGAGCGTCGCCGTGAGGTCGAGGTCCTTGCCGTCGCGGTGGACCTTGAGCTGGACGGTTTCGCCGACGTTCTTCGAGTCGACGTAGTTCGCCAGGTCGTCGAACGTTTTGATGGCGTGTCCGTCGATGGCGACGATGACGTCGCCGGTGCCGTTGGCCGAACCGCGCAGCCCGGCCTTCGCGGCGCCGCTGCCCGGATCGACGGAGGCAACCGCGACGCCGTGATCGATGCCGAGCGACGAGGCCTGGCTCGGGGTGATCGCCTGTCCGGCGATGCCGAGGCGCGCATGGGTAATCGTCTGTCCCGAGACGAGCTGCGCGAGGAACTGCTTCGGCGTGTTGATCGGCACGGCGTAGGCGATGCCGGCGAACGAGTTGCCGCCCGGATTCTCAATCGCTGTGTTGATGCCGATGATTTCGCCCTGCAGGTTGATCAGCGCGCCGCCGGAGTTGCCGGGGTTGACGGCGGCGTCGGTCTGCAGCAGGCCGCGGATCGGGCGGCCGTCGCTGCTGGAGGGGAGCGTACGGTCGAGGCCGCTGATCACGCCGGTCGTGAACGTGCCGTCAAGCCCGAAGGGGTTGCCGATGGCGGCGACGACCGAGCCCACCTTCACGGTGCTCGAGTCGCCGAGCGTAGCGGGGTGAAGCTCGGAGGCGTCGACGCCGTTGACCTTGATCACGGCGATATCGTTGCCGGGATCCTTGCCGGTCACGTCGGCGTCGGCGGTCGTGCCATCCGCGAAGGTGACGCGGACCGTGCTGGAGCCGGTGACCACGTGGTAGTTCGTCAGGATGTGGCCCTGCGTGTCGAGGACGATCCCGGAGCCGAGGCCCGCCGCCTGCGGTGAGAACGGGTTATCGCTGCCCGCGCCAACCGTGATGCGGACGACGGACGGCCGGACGTTTGCGTAGAGCTGCGTGAAGTCGCCCGCCTGCGTGCTCGCGCCAGTATTCGAGGTCGAACTGGAGCTCGAATTCGTGCTGGAACTTGACGGTTGGGATGCGGTCGGCGCCGCGGAAGCGCTCGTGGCGCTCCTGGTGTCGCCGCCGCCGCTGTCGCGTGCCCAGACGATGCCGCTGACGAGCGCCGCCCCCATCATCACGCTGAGCACGACGACCAGGAGCGTGCTCCGAAACTGCTTCATCGATCTCCTCCTCCATCCCCCCGAGTTGCGCGGCGGCACCGGAATTGGTGCGGTGGTGCCTGTCCCCAGTATGAGGCGGCGTGGGGCGGGCAGGTACTTCAAACTTGTTACGCAAGCGCGTCCGCCATCGATCCGATAACGAGATGCCGAGAACATCAGACCGCGGGCGTGATTGGGCGATTGGCAGGCGAGCGTTCGGTGGACGGGCGCGGGTCCGTCACCCCCAGCGAGGCTGGAACTCCATGGGGATGCCGAGCGCGGTCTTGCCAATCAGTTCCTTCGCCACGTCGTTCGTCATGGGGTGGAAGGGGCCGGGGCGGACGTCGCGGTAGTAGCGCTGGAGCGGGTGGCGGCGAAAGATGCCGGGCGCGCCGACGATCGTCATCGCCTGGTCGACAATGCGGACGGCGGCGTTGGTGGCGTGGTACTTCGGCAGGATGATGCGCGCGAGGTCATCGCGCTCGCGCAGACCTCCTGCCATGTACTCCTGCGCGGTCTGGCGGACGAGCGCTCGCGCCGCCGCCAGCTCGATCTCCATGTCAGCGGCGTGAAACTGGACGCCCGGGAAGTGGCCGATGGGACGCTCGAAGAGCACGGGCTTGCGGGTCCGCGCCCAGTCGATGGCGAAGTTGCGGGCGGCGGTCGCGACGCCGAGGTACACCGACGCGACGCTGCAGCAGAACCAGGCCAGGAGGACGTTTGCGCCGGTGTCGGCATCGCCCGGCTGGCGGAAGCCGACACACGCCTGTTCGGGCACCCAGCAGTCCTTGAGCAGCATGTCGTGGCTGGCGGTCGCGCGCATGGACATAGTGTCCCAGGACTCGATGATCTCGACGCCCTGGGTGCCGCGCGGGACGGCGAAGAGCCCGATGACCGCGTTGCCGTCGACATCGGTCGTGGAGGTGTTGACGGAGAAGATGTCGATGATCGGCGCGAGCGAGGTGAACGTCTTGCGGCCGTTGAGCACAAAGCCGGGGACGCCATCGTGCGCCTGGCGGACGGCGGTGGTGGTGGGAAAGCCCCAGTTGCCGCCGATCTCGGCTTCGGTAAAGCCGCCGCCGACGATCAGCTTGCCCTGGGCGAGCATGCTGGCGAGGAGCTTCGCCTGCATGTCCAGCTGGTTCATGTTCTCCATCATCGAGCCGACGGCGAAGAGGTGCATGTTGATGGCGAGCGCCGTCGAGCCGCAGCCCTGCGCGAGCCGCTCCTGGCAGAGAACGAAGTCGAGGAGGGTGCCGCCGAGGCCGCCGACCTCTTCTGCGATGGTGAGGCCGGTGTAGTTCGCGGCCTTCAGCTTCTCGAAGTTCTCGAAAGGGAAGCTGTTGTCGCGGTCGTGCTCGTCGGCGCGTATAGCGAAGTCATCCGCCAGATCAGCGGTGAGGGCGAGCAGGCGCTGCGTGCGCTCGGCGGGGGTGGTGAGAGTAGTCATCCGGCAGCTCCACGTTGCATAAGGGGTGCAATGCCAGTGTACGAGGCGTCATCCGTAGTGGCTACGCGCAGGACCAGCGCGCCAGCGCGCCAGCACGCGGTCGCGGTGGGTGGGGTTGCTTCGCAGGCGCGGGACGCTGAGCGCTCCGCGGGTGAATTTGGCCGAAGCCTGCTGATAACCTCCTTAACACCGGACGCCCAATTTGAAGCTCAGTCTGGAGTTCGTTTCTGCACTTTCGTGTTTTTTCCGGTCGAGCGCCTTCGCCTGTGCGCGAGGCGACTCCGGCGAGCGTGTGCCGCCAGTATCGACGAGACGGCGCCGGACTTCCAAGCGGCGGATGGCATCCGAGGGGGGTGCGGGGAAGGAGTCCCGTGTCAGATCCGGTCGGCGTTCCAGTAGTGCAACGGGTCGTTGGCAAAGGCGGCTTCGAGGGCCGGACCGCGGCGGAGCGTGCGCACCATGAAGGGGTGAGGCGGCCAGGGAGATTCGCGGGTGGAGGGGAGTGCGCGGAGCGCCGTCGCGAGCGGGTGATCGGCGGGCACGGTGGCGACGAGCGACGAGCCGAGCGCGCGCGCCCGCCGCGCTGCGGCGGCCAGCAGCGGGGCGATCGCGTCGCTGGCGCCGGAGAGCGACTCCGCCTCGATGATCTAGCCGTATTCGCGGCGTCGCGAGCGGATGTAGGCGCAGACACGACCGGCGCGCGAGGCCACGAGGCAGCCAGAGGGATCCTCGGCGAGCCAGTGGGAGGCGTCGCGCCAGGCCGCGGTCGTGCGCACCACGGCGCCGGTCGTGCCGGCGATGGCGCGCCGGTGGATCGACAGCAGGACGCGCAGGTCACCGGTCGCGATCGGGTGGACGTCGTAGCCGGGGGCAGCCGTGCGCGCCGCATCGCGCGGGACGGCTTCGAAGTACGGCTGGGTGACGGCGCGGAAGCCGAGGCGCTGGTAGAAGGGCATGATGCCCGTGAACAGGAACGACAGCCGCATGCCGTCGCGCCGCATCTGGCGGAGGGCATCGCGCAGGAGCGCGGTAGCGATCCCGCGAGCGCGCGCGTGCGGGGCGGTGGCGACGGAGCCGACGCCGCCGGCCGCGACGGGTGCGCCTTGCACGAGCGTGGTGCGCGCGAAGATGCGGACGTAGCCGGCGACGCGGCCGTCGAGCATGGCGACGCGACCGTGTCGCTGCCGAAATGTCGCATCGTGCTCGGTCTGGGCGACGAACAGCGAGCGGCCGGCCTCGGGGAACGCGTGTTCGAGGAGTTCGTAGACCTCCGCTAGTTCGGAGCGGCGCGCGGCGCGGATGACGGGCTGCATCGGGCGGGATGGTAGCACGCTCGTGCGGCTTGACCTGGGCAGGGCGCAGTACGTAAGATCGTGCAGTCAATCGAGTTTGACCTGGCGGGTCATACCTGCTGGCGGTACGAGCCAGTCGCCGGGCCGTCGTAGCCAACCCGATCGGGTGGCTCTTGCGGTGCGGCTTTTTTGTCGCCGACCGCGGCAGAACCTGGAACCAAGGAACCTGGAACCGAAGAGCGGCGGATGATCACGACAGAACCGCGGAGCGTCAGCCAACTCGACGATCTCGACGAGATCACCGGGCGGGCGTTGCGTGGCGACCGGCTCGGCGCCGAGGACGGCTATCGGTTGATCAACGCGGATGCGTCCGAACTGGCTGCGGTGATGGCGGCGGCGTCGCGACTGCGCGACGAAGGTCACGGGCGGACCGTCACCTACTCCCGCAAGGTGTTCATCCCCCTGACGAACCTGTGCCGGCAGAAGTGCGGCTACTGCACGTTCGCGCGCGGGCCGCACGACCCCATCGCTCACACGATGACGCCGGAGGAGGTGCTGGCGGTCGCCCGTGCCGGGCAGCGACAGGGGTGCAAGGAAGCGCTCTTCTCGCTCGGCGAGCGGCCGGAGGAGACCTACGACTTCGTGCGCGACGACCTGGCGCGCTTCGGGCACGCCACCACGTCGTCGTACCTCCGCGACATGTGCGGGATGGTGCTGCGCGAGACCGGACTGCTGCCGCACGCGAACCAGGGCATCATGGAACGCGAGGAGATCGTCGCGCTGCGCGAGGTGAACGCGTCGATGGGGATGATGCTCGAGACGGTGTCAATGCGGCTGCACGAGAAGGGCGGCGCGCACTGGAACTGCCCGGGCAAGATCCCGGAGGAGCGGCTGCGCACGATGCGCTTCGCCGGCGAGGAGAAGGTTGCGTGGACGACGGGCATCCTCATCGGCATCGGTGAGACGCGCGAGGAGCGCGTCGACTCGCTGCTGGCGATCCGCGACCTGCACGAGGAGTACGGCCACATCCAGGAGGTGATCGTGCAGAACTTCCGGGTGAAGGAAGACATCGCGATGCGCCACCGCGACGAGCCGAGCGTGTTCGAGATGCTGCGGACGATCGCGGCGGCGCGCCTGGTGCTCGGCGCGGAGATGAACATCCAGGCGCCGCCGAACCTGACGCCGGACGCCCATGGCATGTACCTGCTGGCGGGCATCAACGACTGGGGCGGCATCTCGCCGGTGACGAAGGACCACATCAACCCTGAGCGGCCGTGGCCCAACCTGCTGGAGCTGAAGGAGACATGCGCGGATGCGGGGTTCGAGCTGCGCGAGCGCTTCGGGTTGTACCCGGAGTACGTGCGTGGCGACGACGGCCGTAGCGGCTTCGTGCCGGAGGCGATCAGGCCGCACATCGGACGGCTCGCGGACGGCGACGGGCTGGTGAGACGGGAGGAAGAGCGATGGTAGCGCGGGCGAAGCTGGCTTCGCAGAGCAAACAGCAAAGAGCAAAGAGCAAAGGCGGGAGGCGCAGCGGGCAACCGACGACAGACAACAGACAACAGACAGCAGAGCACGGCAAACAGCAAACAGCGAACGGCAAACGGGCGGCGACGAAGGGGCGGTCGACTGTCGGTCGCGCGGTGGCGCGGGACGTACCGCGAACAGCAAACAGCAAACAGCAAGCACCAAACGGCAACGGCGCGTCGGCGAAGGTCCGCGACAACCGACAACAGACAACAGACAACAGAGGCGGGGCCGAGAGCAAACGGCAAACGGCAAAGAACAAACCCGGAGACGAAGCAGTGCCGTGGAATCGGGTGACGTTGCGAGTCGAGCCTGAGGTCGCGCGGATCCTCGACCGGGCGCTCGACGGAGAAGACATCAGCGTCGATGAAGGCGTGACGCTCTTCGATGTGCGGGGGCCGGCGCTATCGGCCGTGATCATGGCCGCCGACGAATTGCGGAGGCGCACGGTCGGCGAGCGCGTGACGTACGTGATCAACCGCAACATCAACTTCACGAACGTCTGCATCAAGCACTGCGGGTTCTGCGCGTTCAGCCGCGACCATCGCGAGGAGGAGGGCTACTTCCTGCCGCCGGAGGAGGTGATCCGCCGCGCGCGCGAGGCGTGGGATCTCGGGGCGCGGGAGATCTGCGTGCAGGCGGGGCTGCCGCCGAAGATGGACGGCTACTACTACGTCGAGTTGACGCAGGCGATCAAGCGCGAACTGCCGGAGATGCACATCCACGGCTTCTCACCGGAGGAAGTGCTGTACGGGGCCGTGCGGGCGCGCTGTTCCATCGAGGAGTATCTGCGGGCGCTGAAGAATGCCGGCGTCGGCAGCCTGCCCGGCACATCCGCGGAGGTGTTGGACCAGGAGGTCCGCGACATCATCTCGCCCGGCCGCATCACGAAGGACCAGTGGGTCGAGGTGATCACGACGGCGCACCGGCTCGGCATCCGCACGACGTCGACGATCATGTACGGGCACATCGAGACGTCGCGGCACAAGGCGGCGCACATCGGGCTGCTACGCGACATCCAGCGCGAGACGGGCGGCTTCACCGAGTTCGTGCCGCTGAGCTTCATCGCGTCAGAGGCGCCGATGTACGCGAAGAATCTCGTGCCGAACATCCGCCCCGGCGCGACCGGCGCGGAGGTGATGAAGATGTACGCCGTTTCGCGCATCATGCTCAACAACTGGATACCGAACCTGCAGGCGTCGTGGGTGAAGGAGGGGCCGAAGCTGGCGCAGATGGCGCTCGACGCGGGCTGCAACGACTTCATGGGCACGCTGATCAACGAGAGCATCTCGACGTCGGCAGGCGCGATCTACGGGCAGCGGATGGCGCCGCGGGAGATGCGCGCGCTGATCCGCGAGATGGGGCGGGTGCCGGCCGAGCGCAACACGCTGTACGGTATCGTGCGGGAGTTCGGGGTGGAGGAGGACGAGCACTTCGACCCGTTGGACCTGGCGGACGGCTCGGACGAGCGCTTCGGGTCGTACGTGCGGCTGACGCAAGCGCCGGAGTTCAAGTTCGCGGACAAGTACCGGCGTGCGGAGCCCGCCGCGGCCGGTTAAGGTCCGCCTCGATGAAACCTGCCGATGATCCGTCGCGCGACTATCGCGCCCTCGTGAGGGACGGTTACGACCGTTGCGTTGACGAGTTCAACGCCGCGCGAGCTCGCGAGTCGGCGGATGTACTCGCGCCGCTCATCGAGCGGCTCGCGCCCGGCGCGTGCGTGCTCGACCTGGGATGCGGAGGCGGCGTGCCGATCGCCAGCACGCTCGCGCGCTCGTGTCATGTGACGGGAGTCGACATCTCGAGAGCGCAGATCGAGAGGGCGCGGGCGCAGGTGCCGGCGGCGACGTTCATCCGCTCGGACATGACGTCGTGCCGATTCGATGCGGGAAGCTTCGATGCGGTCGTCAGCCTCTACGCGCTGTTTCACGTGCCGCGAGAGGAGCATCGCCGCCTGATCGGCGATATTCACAGCTGGCTCGCGCCGGGCGGCTACCTGATGGCGTCGTTCGCGACGCATGACGAGCCTGCGTACACCGAGGAGTTCTTCGGCGTCGAGATGTTCTGGAGCAACTACGGCCTCGACGAGTATGTGCGGATGATCGAGGAGTGCGGTTTCGAGTTGCTCGAGCAGCACGCGCTCTCGCACGGGTATGCGGATGCTGATCATCCGCCGGAGTCGCACCCGTTACTCCTCGCGCAACGACGGTAGTGGCTACCGCCCTCGATCACGGGCTGCGCTGAGCAGCGCCAGGACCTTGTCGCGCTCGCCGGGGACCTGCTCGCGGAGGCGGTGCGCGGCGACGGGGATCATCCAGCGCTCGACGAGCGCCATGTCGAGCGGACGCGCCCTGCGGTACGCGGCGATGTAGCGTGACAGGAGGATCTTGCGGCCGACGCGGTCGAGCGACCTCAGGACGGCCGACGAGCCATCGGGGAGCGTCGCGACGCGGATCATGAGCAGCGTGCGCGCGACGTCGGCGTGCGGGTCGGCGCTGGAGGCGTTGGGCCAGTCGATGACGACGGGGCCGTTCGCCGTCACGATCAGGTTCGCGGGATGGAAGTCGCCGTGGCAGAGGCGATCGCCGTCGGGCAGCTGCGCCAGCGCCCGCACGGCGAAGTCGGCGAGATCGGACGGGATGAGATCCGACTCGCGGATCAGGGAAGGGAAGACGTCCTTGACGACGGGGAGCGTGTCCGGTGCGGTTGCCGCGTGGAGAGCGGCGTGGGCGCGCCCCATCGCCGTGCCGGCGGAGAAGATGGTCCAGGGCTTCTTGCCGAGTTGCGTGAGCATATCGACGCCGTCGACGCGCTGCATGATCAGGCCGGGGCGGCCCAAGAGCGTCGTCGTGCCGAGTGATGCCGGGACGGGGGCGCCGGCTCGTTGCGCCGCCATCATCGCGGTGGACTCGTGCTCGGGCTGGGCGGCGGAGTAGCCCTCGCGGTAGAGCTTCAGGACCTGGCCTTCGGCCCAGGCGAAGATCTCTGCTTCGCGCCCCTCGGCGATCTTCTCCAGTTGCGGCTGCTGCGTCATTGCTTCGCGCGCGCCTGCTCGAGGCCTTCGAGCAGACGGCGCGACGCCCCGCTGATCTCGTCGACGGCGGCGTCGAAGGCGCCGGCGTTGCGCTGCGAGGGCTGGCGGTAGCCGCTGAGCTTGCGGACGAACTGCAGGGCGGCGGCGTGGATCTCGTCGTCGCTGGCGGGATCGTCAGATCTGCGGAGCGTCTTGATGCTTCTGCACATGATCGTGGCTGCCTCCTGGTCGTCTGAGTCTGGCATAGGAGGGACGTGTCCGGAAGCGAGTCGGGTCAGCTCGTCATGCCCCTGAGTCCGACGAGCGCGCGGCCATGTTCGATCTCGCCCATGTGGCGGAGGCCGTGCTGGTAAACGAAGCACTCCAGGATCTCGAGCTTGCGGAGCGGGGCGCCGGGACCGATGACCATGAAGCAGAACGTCTCCTGGAAGTTGGGCGGGAGCTGCGGCATAACGACCTCGGCGAGCGTGTCCGCCGTGATGCTCTCGAGCGCGTTGTCGGTGCGGGCGATCACGGCGGACTGGTACGCGCGCCAGGCGTCGAGATCGCCGATGCGGAGGGCCTCCATCTCCTCGACGCTTTCTTCGCGGCCGAGGCGGTCGACGGTGACGCCGACGCGGGCGGCCCAGGTGCCATCTTCCCAGAGGGTGCGCTCGCGGAGGAGCCCGCCGCTCACGGACTGGTCCTGTGAGCGGATGTAGTGGCTGAGGCTGAAGGCGATCGGGAGCACGTGTTCGCGCTCCTGGTGGTTCACCTGCTCGAGCGTCATGTCGCTGACGGCGCGCTGCCACAGCGCGTTGAGGGCGCGAACGCGGTTGCGGAGGGATGCGACGAACATGTCGGGCACAGAGAGCGGCCTCCTGCGGGATCGAAGGGACTCTAGCCGATCGGCCGCGGCAGGGGTAGCACGCTGCGAGGGAGGAAGGAGGAAGGATGAAAGAGGAAGGGACGGAGGCGGAGGATGGAGTCGCCCGGCCGATCCCACCCTCCGCCGTGTGTCGTCAGCGCGAGGCGACGACGGGCTTTCGCTCCGCGGGTGCTTCCCGTGTCGCGGCGCTGCGTTCGCGGTCGAGGATCGCGCGCTTGCGGTCGAGTCCGTAGCGGTAGCCGCCGAGGCTGCCGTCCTCGCGCACGACGCGGTGGCAGGGGACGGCGATGGCGACGGGGTTCTGCGCGCAGGCGGTGCCGACGGCGCGCACGGCCTTCGGGCTGCCGACGGCGCGGGCGATGTCGCTGTAGGAGCGGGTGGCGCCCAGGGGGATCTGTCGCAGCGCCTCGTACACGCGGATGCGGAAGGCGGTCGCGCGGATGTCGAGGGGAAGGCGCAACGCGGAGCCCGTGCCGGCGGCGATGCTCTCGACGATTGAGGCGACGTGGGGGTGCATCGATGCGTCGTCGCGGCGGATGTCGGCCGCGGAGTACTCGCTCCGCAGCTCGTCTTCGAGGTCGGCGTCGGACGCGGCGAACTTCACGGCCGCGACGCCGCGTTCGGTGGCGGCGACGAGCATGCGGCCGAAGTCGCAGGATGCGATCGTGTAGCTGATCGCCATGCCCTCGCCGCGGCGGCGGTAGCGCGCTGGCGTCATGCCCAGGCGCTCGCCCGCGCGTTCGTAGAGGCGGCTCGAGGAGCCGTAGCCCGCCTCGTAGATCGCGGCGGAAACGCCGTTCCCGCCGCGCAGGGCGGTGCGAGCGCGGTGCGTACGACGCGCCTCGGCGTACTGCTTGGGCGTGACGCCGGTGATGCGCTTGAAGACGCGCTGCAGGTGGAAGGAGCTCTTGCCGAAGCGCGCGCTGAGGTCGGCGAGCGTCGGCGCGCGGCCGGGGTCGGCCTCGATGGCGGCGCAGATCTCGCGGACGAGCACGGCGTCGGGGCGGGCGCCCTCGCGGGGGCGGCAGCGCTTGCAGGCGCGGAAGCCGGCGGTCTCAGCTGCGCTTGGCGACGGATAGAAGCGCACGTTCTCGCGCTTCGGCGTGCGGGAGGGGCACGAGGGGCGGCAGTAGATCTTCGTGGTGCGGACGGCGACGACGAAGAGGCCGTCCGATGCGGTGCGCCGTTGCGCGACGGCCTGCCAGCAGGCGTCGTCGTTGAGCGCGGCTGGCGGGGCGGGTGCGGTGGTCATCGCCTGCATGTTCGTGTACCTCCGAAGCGGATCATAGGCTTCGGGGGGGTGGGTTCTATCCGGATCTTGCGGTCAGTGTAGCGGGGCGGGCGAAGGTGCGATCGGCGGCGCGGAGGGGCAGCGGTGCGAAAGGAGGACAGGTCTGAAGACCTGTCCCTACGGGTACGGGTTTTCGGCTTGGCGGCGGGCGCCGCCGGTGGCATCGGTGGGGCGTGCGTGACGGCCAAGGGAGATGCTTCGCTGCGCTCACAGCATGACAGGGTGACGTCAGCTGGCAGCATGCGACGTGAATGACGCGGAGGAGCGGCACCGTACGGCGGCGGAAACCTTAGTCGCCCCAGAGCAACCAAACGGAATTCTTGTCAGATGGCTTCTTGGCTGGCGCGTCGCCCGTAGCCTCTGCCACGATAGACGAGGCAAGCTTGTCCAGGTCGCGCGAACGGCCGCTCGCTTGAGCGGCTAGCTAGGCATGCCTCACCATGGCGTGAGGCTGTAGGATCACGCCATGCGAGCGTTGATCGCACTGGTGCTCCTAGGGTCACTCGTTGCGTCTTGCGGTGGCGGAACATCACGTCCCACGCCGACCGTTGGGCCTCTTTTCCCGCCGACGTTTTGTGCGCCTGGCGGTAATTTGGTGGCTACCACCACGGCACAAGCGGCAACAGCGTTTGCGTCACACACGGTCGCGCCAGCCAGAACCTTGACCGCTTGCCGACCGGTCTATGCAACGAACGTCGCGGAGTAGAATTGACCCGCACTCAGCATCGCGCGGTCTGCAGGTAGTGGCGGGGCGCTGTCGCGAGCGGGGAAGATGCTTCGCTGGCTCAGCATGACAGGGTGGGGTCAGCATGACGTCGTGTGGCGGCGGGGTCGGGGCGGTGGTGGTGGCGGGGGAGGATGCTTCGCTGCGCTCACAGCATGACAGTGGTGGGGCGCGCGAAGGCCCGTCGCGACACCAGGCGATCGCTACGCCGTTGCGAGGATGTCCCGCAGGCGGTCGGCGTCGCCGCCGGGGCCGACGACGGCCATGGCGAAGGCGCCTGGGCGGAAGAGGCGCTGCGCGACGCGCTGCACGTCGGCCGGGGTAACCGCGGCGATTTGCGCCACTACGTCGTCGATCGGCTCGATCTCGTCCATCATCAACAGCGACTCGCCGGCGCGCTGGGCGAGCGCCATCGTCGACTCGAGGCCGAGGCGGAAGTTGCCGGTCGAGAAGTCGATCGCCTTCGTCGTCTCGTCCTCGCCGGGGGCGGCGTCGGTCAGCTTGAACAGCTCGTCGCGGATGACGCTCGTCGCCTCTTCGAGATGCTCAAGGGTGACGCCGGCGCTGACGCTCATCACGCCGGTGTCGTTGTAGCGCGCGACGCCGGACCCGACGGAGTACGCAAGTCCACGGCGCTCCCGCACCTCCTTGAAGAGGCGAGAGCTCATGCCACGGCCGAGGATCGTGTTCAGCACCATCAGCGGGTAGCGGTCAGGGTCCTTGCGGGCGAGCGCGTGCAGGGCGATGCCCATGTTGCACTGGGCGATCTCGCGTTTCTCGACGATCACGGGCTCGGCGTCGAAGCCGGCTTCGGCGGGCGGAGGCGCGGGCGCGGGGCGGTCCTCGATCTCGCCGAAGAGGCGCTCCGCGAGCGCGAGCACCTCCTCGTGCGTGGTGCTGCCGGCGACGCTGAGGACGGTGTTCGACGGCACGTAGTAGGTGGCGACGTGGCGCACGAAGTCATCGTGGTTCATCGCCTCGACCGTCTCGATGGTGCCGGCGACGGGCCAGCCGATGGGCTGGTCGCCGAAGGTCGCACGCGAGAGCAGCTCGGACGCCCAGGCGCCCGGCTGGTCGAAGGCGCGGCGGATCTCCTGCTGGACGACGGTGCGTTCGCGGTCGATCTCCTCCTGCGCGAGGACGGAGTTGCGGTACATGTCCGCGAGCACGTCCATGGCGACCGGCAGCTTGTCGAAGGGCACCTGGTTCCAGTAGCAGGTCAGCTCCTTCGAGGTGTAAGCGTTGAGCACGCCGCCCGCGCCCTCGATCGCCTCGGCGATGATGATGGCGTCGGGGCGGCGTTCGGTGCCCTTGAACAGCATGTGCTCCATGTAGTGCGAGAGGCCGTTCGTGCGGCGGTCCTCGCCGCGCGAGCCAATGCCGACGAAGATGTTGACGCTGACGGACTGGGCCGTCGGCACGGGCGTCGTGACAACGCGCAGGCCGTTGTCCAGCTGAGAGATCTGCCATGAGATGGCCAAGAGGGGTTCCTCCGTTTCATGCGGCCACGGCATGGGCGGAGCTGATCTGCGACATGCGCGCAGGGGGATCCTTCGCTTCGCTCAGCATGACAGGCCGCGGCGGTATGACAAGGCGTGAGGGACCGGCCGCGAGACGTATCGCAGGCCCTCCAGCAAGTATACCGTCCGCGCCCCAGATCAGCGCCGGTGCTAGGCTTCCGCATGCCTCGCCTGTACTTCGAGACCGATGCGGCGCAAGCGTGCCCGATCGACTTTGGCGGGCCGAGCGATGTTGTGGTGTACTTTCTCTCGCTTGCCTTTTCGACGCGCTACGGGTCGATCCACCCGCTGTCGCAGCTGGCGTTGCTGCTGCGAGGCGAGAAGAAGATCGACCTCAAGCCGATCACCACGTTCGCCGACCGTGACGTGGAGGAGGAAGCGGACCAGCGCGAACTCGACCGCGTCTGGCAGGACGCGGCGCCGCTCGCCGAGAGCCTCCGGGCGGTGACGGATGCGCTCGCGTCGGGCGACGCGCGGGTCGCGGAGCTGACGGCGGACGCGCCCGACCTGCGCGAGCGGCTGCTCGACCTGCAGCGGATGGCGGCCTGGGCGGCGGAGCGCGGGGCGCGGGTGCGGATGACGTTCGAGCTGTGATCGGGCGCGTTTCGGCGTACTACGGGCGGCACGACTGGGCGGTCGACGCTACGCTGCTGCTGGCGATCACGGCGGCGGCGGGCGTGCTGCGGCTGGCGCTGCTGGGGGATCTGCCGTACGGGGTCCACAGCGACGAGGCGCAGGTCGGCACGGACGCGCACCGGATCATCTCGGAGGGGTGGATCGGGCTGTACACGCACGCCGCGCTGGGGCAGCCGGCGGGGCACGCGTACCTGACGACGCCTTCGATCTGGCTGCTGGGCGACACGGCGTTCGCGCTGCGGCTGCCGCTGGCGCTCGTCGGGGTTGCCGCGGTGCCGTTGCTGTACCTGCTCGTGCGCGTGTCGTACGCGCGGCTGGAAGCGGTGTTCGCGTCCGCGATGCTGGCGGTGTCGTACTGGCACCTGTTCTACAGCCGGGTGGCCCACTGGTCCATCTCGTACGGCACGATCGTGCTGGCGGTGCTGCTGTGCCTGTCGATGGGGATGCGGACGCGGCGACGGGCGTGGTTCGTCGCGTCGGGCGGGCTGCTGGGCCTGGGGGTGTACACGTACAACATCTACCCGATCGCCGTCGCGGCGGTGGCGGTGGCGATCATCGCGATCGGGTGGCTGCGCTACCGAGGGGCGGAGTGGGCGTGGTGGCGTGGTTCGGTCCTGGTGCTGGGCGGCGCGGCGGTTGTCGTCGCGCTGCCGATGATCGTGTACCTCGCGAACCCGCACGCCTACTACTGGTCGCACATCGACAACTACTCCGACGTCGGTGTCTTGCGCTCGACGGAGTTCCGCAATGCGAACGCGTGGGAGAAGCTCGACCTGATCGTGCGACAGGCGGGAACGTTCGCGAAAGCGTATGCCGTCGAAGGGCATCTCGACAACGTCGACGGGAACGGGCTGCGGCCGGTGTTCGACATCCCGACGCTGGTGCTGCTCGGATCGGGGGGCGTGGTGGCGTTTCGGCGGCGGGGCGAGCCGATGATCGTGATGGCGTTGTGCTGCCTGGCGATCATCCCGTTGCCGGCGGTGCTGCAGCGCGGCTCGATCATGCGGGAGCCGGTGGGCGCCGCGCCATTCGCGATGTTCATCGCGGCGCTGCCCCTGGCGGCGATCTGGCGCGGCGCGTCGGGCGCCGGGTGGCGGTGGCGGGCGGCGGCGCGGGTCGCCGCCCCGATAGTGCTGATGGCGATCGCGGTGCTCACGGTGCACGACTACTTCTGGTCCTGGCGGAAGGACGCCTGGCCGCGCGCGATCTACTTCTCGGAGATGACGTCCGCCAGCCTGTACATGCGCGCGCTGCCTGCCGGGACGCAGATCTACTTCTACAGCGAGCGTGCGAGCATCAACCTGGAGACGCGGCAGTTCCTGGCGCCCGACGTGTCGGGCCAGGACCGGTCGTACCAGTTCTCGACGCGCGGCGGTTCGACGGACACATCGAGGGCGCGGCCGGCTGTGTTCGTCCTGCTCGACGCGTACCTGTCGCTGCTTCCCGCGCTCCAGCAGCGCTACCCGGACGGACACGAGCGGCTCGTGGCGCGCGACGGCAAGACAGAGTTCATCGCGTACGAAGTGCCGGCGGTGCCGCTGGCCGCGCCGTGACGTCGCGTCCGCGCGACCCCTTCGTCCGGAGAACCGACATGCCGGCGCGCGGCAGCCGGGTCATCGGGCGGCGCTTTCGGTGCTGGCTGAGCGATTGTCAGATGCTGGTCCCGGCGATGCGCCGGCAGATCAGCAGTCCCGGCGAGAAGACCTCGGCGGCGAGCAACGCGATCGACGGGATGAGCAGCATGGTGGCCGCGCGGTGGTTCCTCCAACCTGGCGTCATAACACCAACGCGGCGGCCCGGCACGTCAAGATGCAGGGACGATCACGAGGCCGCGGGGATGCGCCTTTACGCTACATTCGAGGCGCGTTACGCCGTCAAGGGTTCATGGCGGCCAGCCAGAGAGGCCTCGCGCAGCATCTGTCCAAGAGCCTCTTCGGTCAGCGGTTCACTGAAGTAGAAGCCTTGCCCGAGGGTGCAGCGGCGGGATCGCAGCCAGCCCAGCTGATCGGCGTGCTCGATCCCCTCGGCGACGATCTCCAGGTGGAGCGTTTGCCCGAGCTCGATGATGGACTGGGCAAGCTCGCGTTCCTTTCCGTAGCGGTTGACCCCGTCGACAAACGACTTGTCGATCTTCAGGATGTCAACCGGAAACCGGCGCAGGTAGCTGAGCGATGAGTAGCCCGTCCCGAAGTCATCGATCGCCAATCGGACGCCGAGTTGTTTGAGCTCGTTGAGCCGCGCGATTGCGAGTTCGGCGTCCTGCATCATGAGGCTCTCAGTGATCTCCAACACGAGCGTCGCCGGCGCGAGGCCCGAGCTAGCCAGAGCATCCGCGACGACATCTCTGAGTCCGGCCTGCTGCACCTGACGGGCGGAGACGTTCACGGCCATGGTGAGCGGTGGCGCGCCCGGGTACTCGCTCTGCCAGCGGCGCGCCTGGAGGCATGCCTCGTGGAGAACCCAGCGGCCGATCGGCAGGATGAGCCCCGTCTCTTCGGCGACTGGAATGAACTCGGCGGGGGCGAGCAGGCCGCGCGTCGGGTGCCGCCAGCGCAGCAGTGCTTCGACCCCATCCATCTTGCCGCTGGCCAAGACGATGCTCGGTTGATAATGGAGGACAAATTCGTGCCGCTCGAGCGCGCGTTGCAGCTCTGCGGCCAGTTCAAGCCGGCCAACGATGGAGTGTTCCATGGTCGCGTCGTACACGGCGGAGCGCCCTTTTCCAGCCCCCTTGGCGACATACATCGCGACGTCGGCGCGGCGGAGCAACTCGTCGGCCGCTTCTTCACCGGCGCTGATGGCGATGCCGATGCTTGCCCGTACAAACACCTCCCTGTCGCCCAGTAGCAGTGGAGGACGGAGCGACCCGATGATCCGCTCCGCGATCGCGGCGACTTCACCGTCGATCCCGATATCCTCGAGCAGGACGGCGAACTCGTCGCCCCCCAGTCTCGCCGCGGTGTCGCCGGGTCTGAGCTGGCGTTGGACGCGCTCTGCGACTTCGATCAGCAGGCGGTCTCCGACGGGATGCCCGAAGCTGTCATTGACGGACTTGAAGTCGTCGATGTCCATGAAGAGGATCGCGAGTCCTCCGCCGTGATGGGCCGCTCTCTCCAGCGCATGTTCGAGGCGCTCGGAGAGGCGGGCGCGGTTGGCCAGGTTCGTGAGGGGGTCGTGGAACGCCTGATGGCGTAGCTGCTCCTCGAGTTCGCGCTCCGCCTCCAGCGCGCGCGCCAGGCCCTCTTCGGCACGTTTTCGCTCGTCGACCTCGCGTGACAGGTCAACGTTGGTGCGTTCCAGCTCACGTGTCCGCGTTTCCAGATCTTTGGACAGATAGGCGTTGAGTTCTTCGGAGCGGTTGATCAAGGCCTCCGCCATTCCGTTCACGTCGTCGGCGAGGTCTGCGAGCTCAGCAGGCCCGGCGAGCTGGACCCGGGCTGAGAGATCACCGCGCGCGATGGCGCGGGTGGAGGAGCTGGCGCGGTGGAGCGGCCTGGCGATCCAACGGTAGCTCGCCAATCCCACAATGATCAGCAGTCCAAGGCACACACCGCCGATCATCAGCGAAGATCGCAATGTATCCGCCTCGGCGTCGCGCTGCTGCTGTTGAGCCGCTCGCAGTTCGGCTCGTTGGTCGTCGATCTTTTGCCGGAGGTCGCTGAGGAAGCGATCGGAATCGACGGTCAACCCGGTCTCGGTGGCGATGGAGAGGGCCCGTGTGAGATCGCCCTGGCCGATCGCCCGGATCACGTCCGCGTCGGCGCCCGCGAACCGGGCGTGCGTCGCGATGAAGCCGTCGAGGAGCGCCGCCTGCGCCGGATCGTGGCGCAGTGCATCCTCTCGCAGCGCAGTGAGCGCCGCCTCGACGTTCCCGCGCGACTGCGCGAAGCGGTCAATATAGGCCGGATCGTGGAGAGAGAAGTAGGCGACCACCGTGACCCATTCGTTATACGCGCCGCCGAGGGCGTCTTCGTAGAGCGAACTGTTGGTGATCGCGCGGTCTGCCCGCGTGGTCGCATCGCCGTGTTGGGTGGCGCTGGCGCGTGTGCCGACGACGACCAGGGCTGTGGCAGCGAGGACACCCACGATCAGTAAGGCTGTCGCGGCGCGGACCGAGATTCGATGGCGGCGCTTCTTCATCCTCGGCAAAACCTAAAGGGGCGCGCCGCGCGGCTGCCGGCTCGGCGAACGCGACTACCCCATGAAGCAATGTTCGGGTCGCCGAGGGCCCACCTGAATGAGCGAGCTGCATGTCGAAGCTCTGCCGCTCGATCCGGGTGGCCGGGAGAATCCCCGACATCTCAGGGGCAATCCCCTCAGCGCCGCACCCGCAAAGCCGAAGATCGAAGTAGGAGGAAGCGCCTCCGAACCTGGAGCAAGACACCATGGAGGCTACGACGTGCGCGGTAGACGGCTGATCTGGGTCGCCGTGCTGGTTCTGGGCATTGCCGTGATACCGACTACCTCTGCATGGCCGGGTCGCTTCGAGGGCGCATCAGATGGGACGTCGAGTGCGTCGGCGCTGCCCAACGCCTGCGACAACTTCGTGGAGGCCGCGAAGCTGTTGGCTCAGCATGGCTCATCCGCGGCAGTACAAGTCTCGGGTGGTGATGCGTTTTCGTCCGGTTCGGGTGCTCGTCCCCATCAACTGTTGGCGACGCTGTTCGACGCCTGCGATGCTCAGTTCCGCGCGGCGCCGCCGCGGTAGGGCATCCACGGGTTCTCTTCCTGGTTGCCACCCCTCAGGGCATGTTGAACATCGAGCGCGGCGAGGTGGCGCCGTACGGAGAGCGTAATGGAGCGCCGTGACCGGAGCCGCTGCGTCACCTCCGATCGGCCAACCGCCAGGTGTACGCCGATTGTAGCGAGGCGATGCGCGATGGCTTCAAGGACGCCGCGACTGTTCGCGGTACCGTGGCGGGGTGAACCAAGCGTCGGGAACAAAACTGGCATAGTTGTGCGGTCGATCTGGAACCACGTTGTCGATGTCAGGCGCCCGTGACGGCGAGAATCTTCGCCGCGTGCTGGATGTGATCGGTGTCGTGGACGCGCTGAAAGCCTGCCCATTCCAGGCAGCTCAACGGCCCGAAGAACGGGTGTGGCACCACCATCCCGGTGTCTGGGTGTTCGGGCAGGTTCCGCACGGCGTCGAGCAACTCTTCGTTTGCAACGCGTAGATCTCTCAGTGCCCGGGCGTACGTCCGTGTGTCGCCTTTCGGCATCATGCCGATGCCGGCGCCTTTTAGATCCTCCGGGGCGGCATTCCGCCGCGGGCCACGTGGTGGACAAGTTTGGCGATCAGACGCTCGGTGAATACGGCGTGGAGCGCAAGCTCGTGGAGGCACCACTCTTCAGGTGCCGGCTTTCTCAGGGCCTGCGATTCCGGCACGGAGCTAAAGAGCGCGAGCAACTCACCCTGGGTCTCGGCGACGCTGGCGACGATCTCCTGTGGAGACTTCGTCCCGTGGGCTCGCATCACTCGCAGGTATTCGTCTCGGCGCCGCGTGATATCTTCGCTGACCATGACGACCTCCATCTTCACTCAGGCGCGTGTCGTCAGCAATCGGTATTGTGGGGGTTACAGCCTCCGGCCGAAAGTGCGTGTTTCGAGGGCAGTTTCGGGCATCATGGGCGTTTGACAGCGAGCCCTCGGATCACGCGTCGTCCCCTTTGGCGCGTCCCGCACGACGGTCCGTTGCCCCGGGCCGCCCCGCCACGCTATGACACCTCCGCCGATACCTCGAGGGTGGTGGGCAGTGTCGCGTCGTCTGGCCGGGCGTCCGACCAGCAGGAGCGCAAGTCGTGCCCGGATCTTCGAGCGAACGATTTTGAGTGGCAGCGACACTTGGCGATGGCTTCCGGGTGACATCGACAGCTTTGTCGATCGTACCTGAGACGAAGCTTCGCGATATCATCGCGCCGTGAGCGATTCACGGTCCTTCCAGGTGGCCTGGCGAAATGGGGTAGGGCACAGTCTAGCCTGGGCGCCCGGCGATTCGGAAGCAGAGACGAGGGCACGGCGACGAGGCCGAAGCCGCGGAGGATGATCCCACATCATCGCGTCATCGTGTCGTGCCGAGCGCTGCGCGGGCCCCATCTGCTTGACGCAATCGCGCTGGCCTGAGAAGCTGGTTCACTCGCGCGGTGCATAGGAGATCGAGATGAAGGCAACGGACTACGTGAAGCTCCAAACGGAGCAGGCGTTCGGCTTGCTCAAGACGGCGGCGGACGGCATGGACGACGCACAGTACAACCTGGATGCACCCGGCACCTGCAACGCCGCGGCGAAGTCCCACGTCCACGCGCTGACCGCATTCGACTTCTTCGTCCTCAACAAGGCGAAGGGTGGCGACATGCTGTGGCCACAGTTCGCAGCCACGCACGGTCTGCCACCCAACCCGACGGGGATCTGGGGGTACACCGGGACGATCTCTGGAGGCGCCATCAAGGAATTCGCCGACCAGGTGCAGAGTGCGACGCTCGGCTACATCGCGACCCTCACCGACGCCGATCTCGATGATGAGGTCGACACACAATTCTTCGGCAAGCAGTCACGCGCGTACGTGCTCCAACTCGCGGCTATGCACGCCACAGGCCACGCGGGAGACGTCGCGGCCGTGAAGGGCATGCAGGGGCTGAAAGGCCTCCCGTTCTAACGGGCGTTGCGCGGGCCCCGTCAACAGGCAGCACGGCGACCAGACGGTGTGAGGCCCCAGCGGCGCGGGCGGTCGTCCCTGGATAACTCAGCAGGCCAGGCCTTGCGACTACGCTGGTGGATCGCGCGCCAACCGGCTCTTGACACATGTTGATTCGATGCTAACGTAGACCCCACCGTAAATCGGGCCGAGATGCAAGCGCGTTCCACGGCCGGGCGCGACGGATCCCGCTGAAGGACAGGCGGTGGTCGATGCGAACTCCAGCCAGGACTATGTTCCGGGCGCTGCTCGGCGGCGGCGTGCTGATCGCCGCTTTGGCCAAGAGCGCGTTCGAGGCGCGGTTCTCGCCGATTCCCGTGACGCCGAGGTTACGGAGTGCCGTCAGGATAATTGGGGTGGCAACGGCCGCCATCGTCGTGCTGCTGGCGGGTGGCGGCGACCCAGCACACGCGACGATCAACGCGAGCGCCACACCTCTCCAGGTCGCGCAGTCCATGGTGGCGGATGCTAGCGTTGTGACGGGCGCCGCTTACGTGGCCATACCACCAACTGGTACGCCGAACGCGGTCTCTGACACGCCCTTAGCGTCCTTCCCGACCGACGGATCGACGTACGCAATTCTCACGACAGGCAATGCGGCGCTTGCACCGACACCGAATACGTCACCGTCGAGCGGCAGCGCTGACAACGGCGCCAACGTCCGAGGGAACACCGACTACGACGTTACTATACTGAGGATCGACTTAAGTGTTCCAGCGGGCGTCAACTGCTTAGTTGGCATGGAGTTCCGATTCCTGTCCGAGGAATACTCGGAATTCGTCGGTAGCACCTTCAATGACGCTTTCGTCGCGGAACTGGATTCGTCGACGTGGACGACTTCTGGGTCGACGATTTCCGCACCGAATAACTTCGCCTTTGACCCAGTGGGAAACGTCATCAGCGTCAACGCTGCTGGCGTGACTTCGATGACTGCGGCGAACGCCTCGGGGACTACGTACGACGGGGCCACCCCATTGTTGACTGCGGCGACGCCGATCGGGCCGGGTGCACATTCACTTTACCTTTCAATCTTCGACCAATCGGATGGCATCTACGACTCGGCGGTATTCATCGACGAACTGCGGTTTGGGACGGTCAACAACGTTTCGACAGATTGCAGACCGGGCGCTGTCATCGCGCCGCCGGGGACGTTGTACCTGGATGTCACGCCCGGCAACGGCCTCTGTGTGGCACCCGACACGCACCCGGATACGACCACGGTGCTTGCCGGAACGAGCTTCCAGGTCGGCATCTGCCTCGAGGGCCAACCCGCCGCGCCAAGCGCGTTCGAGGCGACGATCCTGTTCAACTCGGCCGTACTGGGTGGCATGGAACTTCCTGACCTGGCGCCGGCGCTGTCGGACAACCCGGATGCGAACAACGGTGGGGGTACCAACTTCATCGGAACCTCTTGGGACTGCTCGGGCCTCAGCTTCGCTTACCCGAAGATCAGCACGCCCGCGGGCACGACCCACATCGTGTGCAACGACATCACCTCCGGTGCCGATAGCACGCTGACGAGCAACCCCGGCCTACTGGCCACGGCCACGTATACGGCGGTCGGCGTATCTCCGGGCACGTCGCTGTCGTTCACGACGGACGGAACGTCGGGGACGGACTCCGCTGCTAACGCTGACTGCTCGCAGCCGGGCACGGTCTGCGATGGCGCGACGGTGGTGGTCCTTCCGGCGGCGGATATCCGTACCGACGTGTCGGCGCCGCTCACCGCGTCGGCGGGGCAGCCGATCCAGTACACACTAACTGTGCAGAACCAGGGGCCGAGCACGGCGACGAATGTGAACGTGTACGACGACATGGCCGACGGCTGGCCGGTGACGTCGGTCACGGTCGATTCCGTCGAGCGTCTCGGCAGCGGCTGCGCCGTGCTGAACGTCGCCGGGTTCGTCAACCTCGTGACGTGCGCACTCGGGCCCATGGCGAATAGCGATTCGCACGTCGTTGTCATCACGGCGACGACGAGCGCGGCGGCGGCTGGCCAGGTGGTCAACCCGGCGATCGCCGGCTCGGGCTCGCAGCCCGGCACGATTGATGAAGTGGCGGACCCCGAGTTCCTGTCAATCGAAGCGGTCCGCTGCACGCTGGACCCGACGCCGCCGCTCCAAAACGGCCTCGCGCCGTGCTCCGGCGGACAATCGCCGGACCCGAACACGGCCGACGATCCGTCACCCGCGTACCTGCTCTGCGCGTCCGACCGTTACGACGGCGTCGCGCCATTCGACGGCGATCCCGGGCACAACGCACCGCCGCCGAACAGCGCCTCCGACTACGTGGACTACGTCGCCGGGAGCGAGTGCGACAACGTCGGGATGGCGGCGACAACCTTCGGCGGCGGCGTGAGCGTGTCGCCAGTGTCGGCGGTGAACGCCGTCGGCACGACGCACAGCGTGACGGCCACGGTCACGGACACGGGCGGCAACCCGGTACCGTCGAAGGTCGTGACGTTCAGCGTATCCGGTGCGAACAGCGCCTCGGGGACGCGCACGACGAATGGCGCCGGCGTGACTCCCGCCTTCACGTACACCGGAGCGAACGTGGGCGCCGACACGATCACGGCCTCCGCGACCATCGGGAGCCAGACGTACCAGGGTTCGGCGACGAAGACGTGGGTCGGCATCACGCTGGCGCCGCCGGGCTCGGGCGGGCTCATCGGCGAACTGCACACCGTCACCGGGACGGTCACCACCGGCGCGGCGGGCGTCCCGGTGACGTTCTCGGTAGGGGGCGTCAACCCGCAGCCGCCGACGGTGATCAACACGGTGACGGGCGGGACGGCGGTGTACAGCTACACGGGGTTCTTCCCCGGCGATGACACGATCACGGCCCAGGCGACGCTGCTGGGCACGCCCGTGCTGGCGACGGCGACGCGGAGCTGGGCGCTGCCGGGCAACGGCAAGATCTTCCCCGTCGCGGGCGGCAACGTCGGCGACCAGATCTCCCCGCTCGACGCGGCGCTCGACGCACCGGCGGCGGCGGTGGCGATACCGGGTTTCAGTGGCCGGGTCTACGTGGCGGACACCGGGCACAACCGCGTCCGCCTGATCACACCCGGCGCGGATGGATTCGTCGACGGGAGCCCCGACGAGATCATCACTACGGTCGCCGGCACCGGGCCTCCAGGGCTCGCCGCGGAGGGCGCGCGGGCTGTCCTGTCGCCATTGAATGCGCCGCAGGGCGTCGCGGTGGATGCGGCGGGCAACGTGTACGTGTCGGACACGGGCAACCACATCGTGTGGAGGATCGAGCACGGCGGCGATGGCATCGTCGATGGCGGCGCGGGCGAGGTGCTGACGCGGATCGCCGGCCTCGACACGGGTACCGCCGGGCACACGAGCGAGTCGGGGATGGCCGCTGCGATGAAGCTCGATAGTCCCCACGAGCTATCGCTCGACACCTCCGGTAACCTGCTCGTCGCGGACACCTGCAACCACCGCATCCGGCGCATCGATGCGCCCTCGCTCGCAACGATGACGACCGTCGCCGGCGGCGGGCTACCCGGCTGTCTCGCTGGCGACTTCCTCGGTGATGGCGGTCCGGCGACGAGCGCGAGGCTGAATCGTCCGACAGGAGTGACGGCGCTGGGCGCCACGGACTTCTACATTGCGGACTCGTGCAATCACCGCATCCGGCGAGTGACAAGCGGAACGATTACAACCAGGGTGGGTAGTGGGCCACCTGGGTTGTTCGGCCCCGCGGCCTGTGGAACCGGAGGCTACGGCGGCGATGGAGGCGACCCGCTTCTCGCCGTGCTGAACCAGCCGACCAGCGTGACACCGACGCTCTACATCGTCGACTCAGGCAATCAGGTGATCCGCAAGGTCACCGGATCGAACATCAATCCCGCGGCGGGCTCGCCGAACGTCGCCGGATTCGCGGACGGCGCGCCGCTCGCCGCCCGGTTCTCGAGTCCGGTGGGGATCTTCATGGTTACGCCGAGCGCGTACCTCGTGTCGGACGCGGGCAACCACCGGCTGCGGCGCTTCGTGACCACGCCCCCGCCGGGGGCCGTGACGACGGTCGCCGGCACGGGCGGGCCGAAGTTCTGCGGCGATACGCACTCGGCGGTCGCGTCATCGTGCGTGAGCGCGCCCGAGGGCCTCGCGGTCGACCAGTACGGGAATCTCTACATCGCCGACACGCAGAACCAGCGGGTGCGCTTCATCAACGTGAGCGACGGGAGCATCCGCACGGTGGCCGGCACGGGGCAGGCGGGCTACTGCGGTGATACCGGCGCGGCGACGCTGGCGTGCCTCAACTCGCCGGCCGACGTCGCCGTGGACATCGACGGGAAGCTCTACATCAGCGACCGCCTCAACCACGTCATCCGGGTGGTCAGCACCGGCGCAGCGGACAACGTCGTTGACGGCGACGTCGACGAGATCATCACGACGTTCGCGGGCGACGGCACGGCGGGGTACGTCGACAACCTCAACGCCGTTGCGAAGTTCCAGGCGCCGCGCGGGCTGGTGTTCGGGCCGCTCGGCCTCTACGTGGCGGACACCGGCAACTGCCGCGTCCGCCTGATCAGCGGCGGATCGGTGACGACGTTAGCCGGTGATGGCACGTGCGCCTCGGGCGGCGATGGCGGGGGGCCGCTCGCCGCGCAGCTCAACGGCCCGCGCGACGTCGCCACACGCGGGTCGAGCATCTACATCGCTGACACACAGGGCTGCCGCGTGCGCCGGGTCGACGGCGGCACGATCAACACGGTTGCGGGGACAGGGACGTGCGGTTTTACGGGCGACGGGGGACCCGCCACCGCCGCCCGGCTCGACCTGCCCGCTGCCGTAGCGTTCGGCAACGACGGCGAGCTGGTGATCGCGGACCAGGGCAACCACCGGCTTCGCACGGTGCTGCCGGGCGCGGACCTGGTGGTGAACGGCTCCGGCGACGAGCTGATGGCGACGAACGCGGGAGGCGGCACGCCGACGCCCGGGTTCTGCGGCGACGGTGGCGATGCGATTGGCGCCTGCCTGAACGCGCCCGCCGGGCTGGCACGCGGCGACGACGACAACCTGTATCTCTCTGACCTCGGCAACGATCGGGTGCGGAAGGTTCCTGCGGACTGTGACGACGACGGCCTGATCGACTCGCAGGAGAACGGCCTTGTATTAGGCGACACCGAGCGCTGCAACGCGGACACGGATAGTGACCGGCACAAGGACCCGCAGTCATCGGGGCAGAACGGCCCGAACCTTGACCCGTACCAGGACAACTGTCCGATCGCGACGAACCCAACGCAGGCGAACTCCGATGCGGGTCCGCTCGATAACGGGCCGGGCGTATCCGGCACCGACTTCTCGGTGCCGTTCAGCGACGCGCTTGGCGATGCCTGCGACCCCGATGCCGACAACGACGGGCTGCCAAACGCGAATGAGAGCCCGCTCGTGGGTTGCGTGGCCTTCAACGGCACGCTCGCCGGGCATCCGAACCCGGTGGGCGGGGACAATTCGAACGATGACAATGGCGACGGCAGCCCGGCCCCACCGATGGGCCCGGACACGCTCGACAACGGTCCATCGTGGGACACGGACAACGACGGCACGCGCGACGGGGCCGAGTGCGCGCTCGGCACGAACCCGCGCGACCGCGGCTCGAAGCCCACGACGACGCAGTGCGCGAACCTCCAGACGGGGGGTGTCGGACCCAACATCCCCACGACCGATGCGGATAACGACGGGCTCACAGCGGCGGCAGAATACTGCAAGTGGGGTACATCAGATACGACATCCGACACGGACGGCGATCTGAAGAGGGACTGCATCGAGGCGAACGACACAGACGGCAACGGCGTGTCGAACTTCACCGGCGACACCATCAACTCCGCGAAGGCGGCGCTCGGCATCATCGGCAAGACGGTGGACTTCGACCTCGACGGCAACGGGCTGGTGAACTTCACGGGGGACACCATCCTCTCGGCGAGAGTAGCGCTGCATGTCGGAGGAATTTGCGCGTAGCACGATGGCACGATCGTCGAAGCGACTCCGAAACGCTCTGTCGGCTGCAGGCTTGCCGATGGTGCGCTTCCATGACCTGAGGCACACGCCGGCAAGTCTGCTCCTCGCCCAAGGCGAAGATCCGCGCGTGGTCATGGAGACTCTCGGTCGCTTCTCAGAGCAGTCTTACGATGAACACGTGCAGTCACGTCATCCCGCAGCTGCGACGAGACGCCGCTGCGCGAATGGACAGCCCGCGAGCGGGAGGATGACTCAGGCTTCGGTCCGGTGGCTGTCAACGTGGCTGTCGGACGCCGAAACCGGGCCAGGAGGATGCTCGTAGGGGCCCGGTTTCAGATTCGATTTCGTGGTGAGCCGCCCGGGAGTCGAACCCAGAACCGGCTGATTAAGAGTCAGCTGCTCTGCCAATTGAGCTAGCGGCCCGCGTTGGTGGTGCTCACCACGTCGATTCTAACACGCGACCGGCGGGCGACAAGACGCCCCGAGCGTCAGCGCTTCGCCGCCCCGGCCCCGCGGAGCTGTCGCGCGGTGAGCACGAGCGCCGCCACCAGCAGCACCGCGACGACCGCGAGGCCGGCGGCCTCGGCGGGGCGGCGTGCGGCGTCCCAGCGCGCGCCCAGGATGGCGCCCAACGCGACGAACGCCACGCACCAGGCGAAGGAACCACCGAACGTGGCGGCGAGGAATTGCGGCGCGGGCACGCGCAGCAGGCCCGCAGGGAATCCGACGTACGTGCGGACGACGGGGAGAACGCGCGCCGCAAGGACCGCCCGCACGGCGTGACGACGCATCCGGCGCTCCGCCGCGCTGACCTGCGCTTCATCGATCAGCAGGTAGCGGCCGTAGCGGCGGACGAGCCGCGGTCCGCCCGCGCGGCCCGCCACGTACAGCAGGCCCGATCCGAGCGTGTTTCCCGCCGCGGCGATGCCGCTCAGCGCCAGCACGCCCGGCAACCCGAGGCCATGGTCGCGGACGACCAACCAGCCGCCGGCGGGGAGGATCACCTCGCTGGGGAGATGAATTGCCATGCTTTCGCCGACCATGAGCGCAAAGACGAGCAGCCACTGCACAGGATAGGCAGAGTTGCGCAGCGGGTAGTACAAGGCGGCGACGGCGAGCCCGCCCACGAACGTGGTCAGGCCGACGCCGCCGAGCGCGGTCGCAAGACGGTTGATTGCAGCCCGTCGGATGGTGACCGGTGCGCGCGCGTCGTCCACGTCTCATCCTAGCGCAGGGCGCTCCGCCCGGTCATCTGACGGAGATCGCCCTGCGACGCTTGACACCCGGGCGCGCGTGGGAGATGGTGGCGGCGTCAGCGAGCGAAAGGGAGATGGCAAGATGGCGATACGCGCGGCAGCGGCGATCATCATGGCGGGTGTCGCCATTGCGACATGGGGATGCGGCGGCGGCGGTGGCGCAAAGCAGACGCCGACGCCCGGCGCCGCGGCGACATCGACGCCGCGCGCGGCCACGCCTACGGCCTCGAGCGGGTCGACGGCGCCAACGAGCGCGGCGGCGGCGCCCACGCCGGCCGAGGCCGCGGCGGCGCCCACGCCGGCCGCCGCAGCGCCGACGACGGCTCCGCCTCCACCCGCTCCCCCCGCGCCGCCAGCGGGTAAGACGTACACCGCTGAGCAGGCCACCGCGCTGGTGAACGCCGCTTCGCTGACGCCGGCGGACCTGCCGGCGGGATGGAAGATCCAGTCCGACACGACGACGGACAACGCCGCGGCAGCAGCGGCCGATCCGGTCGCCGCGCCGGGGATCACGCGCTGCGTGCGGTTGACGGGGCGGACGGTGACGAACTTCCCGGCGGATCCGATCGCGGCGTTCATCGGCGGCACGACGCTGTCGTTCTTCACGACGGCGACGGCGTACGCGACGGTTGACGGCGCCGCTGACTGCGCCATCGAGGCGGGGGTGCGGTTTCAGCAGCCGGGTGAGCTAGCGAAGGCGTTTGGCAGCGTGTTCGTCGACCCGGCCAGCGTGGCTGTCGCGCCGTTCACGTACGCGCAGGTGGCGGACGGCTCGTTCGCGGCGACGCTCACGGGCAAGGTGAACGCGTCGGGGACGACGATCGATCTGACGATCCTGATCGTCGCGTTCCGCAAAGGAAACGTGACCGCGGTCGTGGGTTCGGCGCGGTCGGGACAGACGCCGCCCGCGGCGGAGCTGACGCCGCTCGTGGACCGGGTGATCGGCCGCATCGTGGCGCTGCAGTAAGGACGCGGATGGCCGCGCGGGAGCTGCGGATAGACGTGCCGGGCGCCGGCTCCGTGACAGCAGTGCGGAGCGACGCCGCGAGGGCGACCTGGACGTTCACGTACGCGCCGGGGGCGGGCGCGAACGTGCGCGACCCGTTCGGCGCGTTCGCGGCGGAACATCTGCCGCGAGAGGGCGTGAGCGTGCTGCGGTTCCAGTTCCCGTACATGGAGGCGGGCCGCCGATCGCCGGACCGGCCCGCGGTGCTGGAGGCGACGTGGCGGGCCGTGCTCGCCGCGCTGCCGCGCGGTGGGCGCGTCGTCGCGGGCGGGCGGTCGATGGGCGGACGGATCGCGTCGCAGGTCGTCGCAGCGGGCGAGCGCGTCGATGCGCTGTGCCTCTTCGCGTATCCGCTGCATCCGCCGGGCAGGCCGGACCAGGCGCGCATCGAGCACCTGCCGCTGATCCGCGTGCCGGCGCTGTTCTGCTCGGGCACGAACGACGCGTTCGGGGCGCCGGAAGAGCTGCGCGAGGCGGCGCGGCTGGTGCGCCGGTCGCGCGTGCACCTGCTCGAGGGCGCGGACCACGGGTTCGCGGTGCGGAAGACGAGCGGACGGACTCGCGAAGATGTGTGGGGCGAGGCGCTCGCGGCGCTGACGGCATGGCTCAGCGGGCTGAAGGCGGGCAAAGGCGGGCGGTGAGACGCGTCGGGAGAGGGCCGGGCCCGGTCAATGGCGCACGATCCGCGGGTGGAGGGGGAAGGAACGAGCGCTCAACATCGTCGGCGATGGTGGAGCCGGGAGGCTCTCGCGCTGAAGACGACAGAGGCACAGCGCAACGGCGCCGTATCGCGGAACGTTGTCCTGCTGGGCGTGGTGAGCTTGTTCGCGGACATCAGCGGCGAGATGGTGTACCCGATCATTCCGCTGTTCCTCACGAGCACGCTGGGAGCGCCGGCGATCGTCGTCGGTGTCATCGAAGGTGTTGCTGAAAGCACGGCAAGCCTGCTGAAGTTCGTCTTTGGGTGGTTCTCCGACCGCCTGAGCCGCCGGCTCCCGTTCGCAATCGCCGGATACGGGCTCGCCGGCGTGGCGAAACCGTTGCTCGCCGCGGCTTATGCGTGGCCCGTGGTCCTCGTCATCCGCTTCATGGATCGCGCCGGCAAGGGCGTGCGGACGGCACCGCGCGACGCACTCATTGCCGAATCCGTCGACAGCGCGTCGCTCGGGCGGGCGTTCGGTCTCCACCGGGCGATGGATACGTCGGGCGCGGTGGTGGGGCCGCTGGTGGCGCTCGCGTTGCTGGCCTGGTTCGGGGGCCACAATTACCGGCCGATCTTCCTCATCGCCGGCATCCCGGGGCTGGTTTCGCTGCTGCTGCTTGCGACCGTCCGGGAGATCCGTCACCGCCCACGCGCAGGCGCCGGGCCGCCGCCGCTTTCGTTGCATGGGTACGATCGGCGGTTTCTGGCGTTCGTGGCCGTGACGCTCGTATTCGCCGTCGGCAATTCCAGTGACGCGTTCCTCGTCCTGCGCGCGGAGGACCTGGGATTGGGCGCGACAGCGGTCGTGCTTGCCTACGCGCTGTACAACGTCTCGTATGCGGGACTCTCGTTGCCGGCGGGGATCCATTCCGATCGCATCGGCCGCAAACCCGTCCTGATCGCGGGCTTTGTGATCTTCGCGCTCGTCTACGCCGGGTTTGCGTTAGCGAACGACGGCTGGGCCGTGTGGCCGCTCTTCCTCGTGTACGGCGCGTACATCGCGTTTACGGAGGGCGTCGGAAAGGCATACGTCGCCGAGCTGGTGCCGGCGGAGCGGCGCGGTACGGCCATGGGCCTCTACAACGCGAGCACCGGCGTCATGCTGCTGCTTTCGAGCATCGTGGGCGGAGCACTCTGGGACGTGGCCGGTCCGCCGGCTACGTTCGCCTTCGGCGCGTGTACGGCGGCGCTGGCGGCGGGGTTGCTCGCGGCGCTCTCGCCCGAAGGGCCGCCGTCGGTCGTTCGTGCCGATTAGCCGAGCGCGTCCTTGATCTTGCCCATGAAGCCGCGATCTTCCTGCGGCTTGACCTCGCTGCCCATGGAGGATGCGAGTTGCTTGAGCAGTTCCTTCTGCTCCTTGCTGAGGGCGCGCGGCGTGATGACGTTGGCGCGCACGATCATGTCGCCGCGCCCGTTCGACCGCAGGTGCGGGACGCCCCTGGCTCTGACGACGAACACCTCGCCGCTCTGCGTGCCGGCCGGGATGCGCAACTCGTGGGGATCGCCATCGATCGTGGGAACGTCGACCTGGTCGCCGAGGGCGGCCTGCGCGAAGTTGAGGTCGAGATCGAAGATGAGGTCGTCGTCCTCGCGGCGGAAGGCTTCGTGCTCGCGGACGTTGATCTGCAGGTAGAGATTGCCGCGGGGGCCGCCCTGTGAGCCGATCTCGCCCTCGCCGGAGAGCCGCATCTGCGACCCCTGGTCGACGCCGGCGGGGATCTTCACGGAGAGCTTGCGCTTCTTCTTCTCGCGCCCGCTGCCGTGGCAGTTCTTGCACGGCGTGGTGATGATCCGCCCTTCGCCGCGGCAGCGGTCGCAGGCGGCGACGTTGACGAACTGGCCGAAGATGCTCTGCTGCACGCGGCGCACTTCGCCGGTGCCGTTGCATTGCGTGCAGCGTTGCGGCTCGGTGCCGGGTTCGGAGCGCAGGCCATTGCAGTGGGAGCAGAGCTCGGCGGTCTGCACCTCGAACTCCTTGTCGGCGCCGAAGACAGCCTCTTCGAATGCGATGTTGATGGTGCGGCGGACGTCGGCGCCGCGCTGGGGACCGCGCTGGCCGCGGTTACCGGAGCCGCCGAAGAAGGCATCGAAGATGTCGCCGAGGCCGCCGAAGCCGAAGCCCTCGAAGCCGCGAGCGAAGCCGTCGGCGCCGCCCTGGGTGGCGGCGTGGCCGAAACGGTCGTACATGGCGCGCCGCTCCGGATCGGAGAGGACCTCGTAGGCGGCGGTGGCCTGTTTGAAGCGTGCCTCGGCGCCCGGTTCGCTGTTGCGGTCGGGGTGATACTGCATCGCCAGCTTGCGGAAGGCCTTCTTGAGGTCGTCCTGGCTGGCGTTTCGCGGCACGCCAAGTATGTCGTAGTAGTCCTGTTTGGGCTCTGTGGTCATCGTCACCCGTAGGTCAGCAGGAATCGCAGTCCCGCCCATTGTAGCGAGCGGCGGGCAGCCGCGGCGAATCGCTCGCGAATGCCCGCTGGAGCATCGGCCGGGCAGTTGGCGGAGATGATGGGACGGCGGCAGGGCCGCTCAGGCCCCGGCCTGGAGTTCGACCGTGCGGAGGGCGCAGTTTTCGAGCGGGACGAGCGTGAGCCTTCACCCGCGGACGCGCCCTGCTCCGTCGCGGGAATGGCAGCCCGCGCTCAGCTCGGCGCGAAGAGGTCGAAGAACTTCGGGAACGTGCCGGTGAAGCCGCCAACGATCAGCACCGCCGCGACGAGCGCCACGGGCCTCCAGGCGACGTCACGCTTCCACAACGCCGCGGTCAACACGACCCATGCGACGACGAACGCAAGTCCGGCGAACGTTACCTTTCCGGAGAGTGGCCCGACGCGGTGCTGGAGATTGAGCTTGTCCGCGAATCCCGGGTACGCCTCAGCCCACGCGGTGAGAATGCCCATCACGAGCGACCCGAACGCCGCCGCCAGCAACGCTGCGGCCGCCGGACCATTCGGTTTCTCAACGACATCCAGCTCTTCCGCGGTCCAGACGACCTCATCGATCCTCTTGCCGCCTTCATTCCGCATGGAACTCATGGCCATGGCGATGCTCCTCTCGTCCTTGGGACTATTGCAGCGGCGCTGCTTTGGTGATGAACGCGCCCATCAGTCCCGCGGCGCCCGCTGCGGCAAACGCCGCGACAAAGAGCACGATGGCTGCCCAGCGCAGCCGCCTGTCGACGATCAACTGGTTCCCGTAATAGAGCACGATGAAGGCGGCGGCGGTCGCAAGCATCGGCGAGAGCCACGCGACGTGCTCCTTCCACTCCATTCCGAAGTTGTGCCATTCCTCCTTACCCGGCGTGGCAAGCAGCAGGGACCTGGGGTAGGGAGCGAGGTCCGTCGTGCCCTGGGGTGGCTTCGCGCGGTACCACGGATACACGATGTACGTGCCCGTGATCACCGTCACCCAGGCGATGAGCGCCATGCCGGTCACGCCGACCTTGAGGCGCAGCATACGCTCGCTCAGGCCCTCGCGCGTCACCCACTCCGGTCGCAGGCTCCACAGCCCCGCGATGCCGCCCGCGAATGCGAGCAGGAACAACGCACCAAAGATCATGCCGTGCGCGGCGGTCCATGCCTCACGGTTGGTCAGTTCCATGACCTTTTCCTTCTCACGGCTCGGGCGCCGGACCGATCGTCGCCGAGAGTAGACAACATCTGTTTCGGGCTCCGCAAGGACGCCTCCGGCGGCGGGCCAACGCAGGGCCGCTCAGGCCCCGGCCTGGAGTTCGACCGTGCGGAGGGCGCAGTTCTCGAGCGGGGTTAGGGCGAACGACCCGGGCGCGCCGCCGGCGAGGTGATGCAATGCGACGTTCATCGCGCCGCCGTGCGTGACGAGCAGGAGTTCGCGCGCCGCCGGAGACGCGGCGAGGCGAGCCAGGAAGGGAGCCAGGCGGTCGTGGACGTCGGCCCAACTCTCGCCCCCCTCGATGCGGTGGTCCCATTCCCGCCAGAGTGCCATGGTCGGCGTGTCGAACTCGGCGTAGAGCCTGCCGCGAGCGACGCCGAAGTTCCGTTCGCGGAGAGCCGTCTCCGGGACGACGGGCAGCGCCAGGCGGCTGGCGATGATCGCAGCGGTCTCCAGCGCGCGCGCGTAGTCGCTGGCGAGCACCAACGTCGGGCGGGTCGAGGCTGCGAGTGTCTCGGCGACGGCGGCGGCCTGCGCGCGGCCGTTGTCGCTGAGCGGGGCGTCGGGCGTCTGGAAGCGCCGCTCGGCGTTGCCGGCGGTCTCTCCATGGCGCACGAAGTGGAGGGTGAGGCGTCCTGCGGCGATGGTCATCTTCGGGCGATGTCTCCGATGCGGGCCGGACCCATGGTAGCGTGCGGGCCACAGCGCCGCCCGGGGGCGAACCGCGCCGGCCGCAGTTCACGATATGGCCGGCGTCCGCCGCACCGGCGGACTCGTTATGCTGCCGCGGCCTGCGCGAGGGGCGCGGGCGTCCGGCCGGCCGCCGGCGGACAACGGGAGAGGCGCGGAGTGAGGGGACGCGTGGGGTCGGGAACCGGCACGGACCGAAACGGGCGGCACTGGCGACGGCTGGGCCTGCTGCCGGGTGCGCCGGAGTGCGTGATCAAGGCGGCGCATCGCAGCCAGATCGAGCAGCACCACCCGGACCGCGGCGGCGACGCGCAGACGGCGACGGAGATCAACGTCGCCTATGACGCGCTGCGCGGGTCGGGCAGCGCGGCGGCGGAGTATGTCGCCGCGAACTACCACGGCGAACCGTGGGTGGTGATCGGGATCACGAGCGTGGCGGGTATGACGCTCGCCGAGCGCGCCGGCCGCCAGCTGATCGCCGAACTGGGCGGAAACCGTCGCCTCGTCGCGCGCGTCGAGTGGGCGGTGGCGAACTTCGAGCGCGTGCAGCCGAAGGTCCGGCCGCGGGCGCAAGCGCCGCCACCGCCGCGCGCGACGAGGCCACGTGGGGCCGCCGGCGGCGGGCGGACGGCGTCCGAACCGGCGAGGCCCGGCGCCCCGGAGGGACTGCCGCCGCGGGTGGACTTCGGGCGGGTGGCCTGGGGCTCCGACGTGGTGCGAAAGCTGCAGCTGACGTGGCGCCACTATCCGCCGTTCGGGGTGACGGTCGAAGCTCCCGGCCCGCTGCGCGCCGAAGTCACGTCATCGAAGGTGCTGCCGGGGCGGTTCTCGGTGGCCTGCTCGATCGACTGGGCGTCGCCGGAGCTTGCCGGCGGGGCGACGCGCGGCTACCCGATCGAAGGCGAGCTGGTCGTGCGGTGGACCTCCTCCGACGAGGCACGGGTGCCGGTCACGGGGCTGATCCTGTTCCCGGCCGCCGTCACGGTGAGCCCGCAACCGCTGGACCTCGGCACGGCGAAGGCGGGTCAACCAGTCCGTGGGTCGATCGTGGTGGCAAGCACGGGCGCGGCGAGCGTGACGCTCGAGTCGCCGGCATGGCTGCGCCGCGTGGACGGAGCAGGCCGCCCGCTCGATGGGCCGCTGAGGGTGGCGGCGGGGGCGCCGGTGCGGGTCGAATTTCGCGTGCACTGGCCGCCGGTGCTGGAGCGCGGCGAGGCTTCGCTGGCGGCGCGCCGTCCGGTGCGGCCGACCGGCCGCATCGTGGTGCGCTGGGAGGGCGGTGAGACAGTCGTCGCCGCGACGTTCATCGCGACGCCGAAGTAGGGTAGGGACGCTAGAGCGCGGCCGCGGCGTCGCGGGCGATGCTGCGGGAGTCCGGCGCATTGTCAGCGAGGGCGGCGAGGATCTCGACGGCGTAGCGCTTGACGCGCAGGTCGTCCAGCACGCCGAGCGCGGCAAGTTCGTCGGTCGTCGCGGGGACGGCTCCGGCGATGCGCGCGAGGGCCTCGTTGGAGCAGACTTCCCAGAGCTTCACGCCGTCGGTGACGGCACGCCGCCGGCGCCAGGCGCGGAGGCGGTCGTGCGTGCCGGTGCGGGGCGAGGGGTGCGGCGGCGCGTCGTCCGGGGGACGCGCCAGGTGCTCCGGCACGTCGCGGTCCGTGACGAAGCCGCGCACCTCGGAGAGGATCTGGGCGCCGTAGCGCTCGAGCTTCGCCGGTCCCATGCCGTTCACGGCGAGCAGCTCCTGCGAGGAAGCGGGGCGGAGCGCGGCGATCGCGGCGAGCGTGGCATCGTGGCAGATGACGTAGGCCGGCACGCCGTCGGCGTCGGCGCGGCGGCGGCGCCAGTCCTTGAGCCTCTCGAACCGCTCGAGGTCGTCGGCGGTGAGACCGGCAGCCGGTGCGGCGGGCGTCGCGCCGGTGTTGCGCAAGCGCCCGCGCGCCGGCGGAGGCAGACGGACGGGGTTGTCGCGCGTGCCCGCGACGACTTCGGCGCCACGGCGGGTGATGCGCAGCGTGGCGCGGTCGGGGTCGAGCGCGAGGAGGCCGGCGGCGACGCAGCGCCGGAGGAGCCGGCGAGTCCAATCTTCGGTGCGGTCCTTCAGCACACCGAACTTGTCCCGCGACTGCCAGCCGTACTGGCGCACCTGCGTGGAGCCGTGGCCGATGAGGTAACTCGCCAGGGTACCGGCGCCGACGGCGAAGGGCAGTCCGCGGATCGCGGAGACCGCGTCGCGCACGGTGTCCGACGAGGCGGCTTCGTCGGGCTCCGGCTCGATTTCGCCGCGGGCGGCAGCGACGCAGTTGTCGCACTGGCTGCAGCCGCCGAGCTCTTCGGCGGCGTCTTCGAAGTAGTCGAGGATGGCGTCGTGGCGGCAGGCCGACGTCTCGGCGTAGGCGATCATCGATCGGAGCAGATCGCGCCGGTGCAACGCCTGTTCGGCCGACATGCCGCCATCCTGCGCGATCAGGCGGAAGCGGAGCGCGATGTCGGGATCGGAGACCAGGAGCAGGCCGTCGGCGGGCTCGCCGTCGCGCCCGGCGCGACCGACCTCCTGGTAGTACGCCTCGACGGACTCCGGCAGCGCCTGGTGCACGACCACGCGGATGTCGGGCCGGTCGATGCCCATGCCGAAGGCGTTCGTGGCCGCGACGGCGTCCAGGCGCCCCGCGCGAAACAGCTCCTGTACGCCGGTGCGTTCGGGGCCCGTCATGCCGGCGTGGTAGTGGGCGGCTCGCCAGCCGAGCGCGCGCAGCGCCTCGGCGGTGGTCTCGGCGTTCCGACGGGAGCCCGTGTAGATGAGCGCGGTACCGTTGCCAGCGTTCGGCTTCTCCAGCCAGCGCTTGATCTCGGCGGCAATGCGCCGCTCTTTGGTCTTCTGGCCGCTGCACTCCTCGACCGCGAGGCGCAGGTTGTGCCGCGCGAAGCCGCGCAGGACCTGGCGCGCGCCGGGCATCTCCAGGCGCTCGACGATCTCGTGCCTGACGGCGGGCGTTGCGGTGGCGGTGCAGGCGATCAACCGGCGCGGCGCGAGGCGGCGGATGAGCGCGCCGAGCTGCAGGTAGTCGGGGCGGAAGTCGTGGCCCCAGTGGCTGATGCAGTGCGCCTCGTCCACCGCGAGCAACGAGATCGGCAGGCGGGCCAGCACTTCGTCCACGAACCAGTCCGAAGCGAGGCGCTCGGGAGCGACGTACAGCAGCTTCAGCTCGCCGCGGAGGGCGCGGTCGATGCGGCGCTGGTTCTCCCGGGACTCGACGTTCGACGCGAGGTATTCGGCGGGGATGCCGCGCGCCGCCAACGACGACACCTGGTCGGCCATCAGCGCGACGAGCGGCGTGATGACGATCGCGACGCCATCGAGCTGGACGGCGGGCTGCTGGAAGCACATGCTCTTGCCGCCGCCGGTCGGTGCGACGACGAGCACGCGGCCGCTTCCGCTCAGCAGCTCATCGATCGCCTCGCGCTGCCAGTCGTAGAGGTTCATGCGCTCTCCCGCGCCGGCGGCGGTTCGCCGTCATTGGCTTCCACGGGCGTCCACGCGCGCTTGCCGTCGCCGCTCCCGGTCATGTAACCCAGCCCAGGGAACGGATAGTGCACGGCCACGATCAGGTCGTGCTCGGCGACGGCGCGAGCGACGATGGCCCTCTTTGCCTCCATCGCCTCGAGCGGGTACACGTCGAACGATGACACCCAGGCGGTGCGCTCGAGCTGCGCCGGGTGCTGGACCATGTCGCCCAGGTAGACCGCGCGCTCTCCTCCGGACGCCAGGACGACGCTTGCGTGGTGGGCGGTGTGGCCGTGAGTCGGGACGATGGTGATCTCGTCCGTCACGGCGGTCTCGCCGTCGACGAGGTCGAGCTGGCCCGCCGCCTCGAGAGGGAGGATGTTCTCGGCGAGGTAGGTCGCGCGGGTGCGCTCGTTGGGATGAGTCGCGGCTTCCCACTCGCCGCGCTGGACCAGGTAGCGGGCGCGCGGGAACGTGGGGACGTAGTCACCGGCGGCATCGCGGCGGGTATTCCAGCCGCAGTGGTCGGCGTGCAGGTGGGTGTTGATCACCACGTCGAGGTCTTCCGGCGCGACGCCGGCGGCGTGGAGCTCGTCGAGCAGGTTGCCGCGTTCGAGGGGGGTGGACTGGGCGCGGGGGCGGTCCTTTTCGCCGACGCCGGTCTCGATCAGCACGGTCTTGCCGCGTGAGGAGACGAGGAGCGAGTTCAGTCCGAGCGCCATCTGGTAGCGCTCGTTCAGCTCGATGCCGAGACGCTCCCACATCACCCTGGGGACGATCCCGAAGACGGCGCCGGCATCCTGGTAGTACTGGCCGTCGGACAGGATCTGGAGGCGGAGGTTGCCGAGGCGGTGGCGGGCGGGCACGGCGAATCCCTTCGCTCGATTAGAACTTTTGTACGACTACGATACCTTCGCGCCCGGGCGCCGTCAACCGGCGGCCTCCCCTTCCTCGCCCGGCCAGACGCCATGCGGCTTGCAGCGGCGCTGCGAACTCCGCATAACCCGGGCACTCGCGTCGTGCAAGCCGACGCCCGTACACTCGCCGCATGACAGACGCTTCCGCGCCGGTGACCATCCGGGCGGCGACGCTTGCGGACACCGCTCGCATCGTCGCCATTCTTCACGACGAGCCGGGGCAGGAGATCCTGGCGCTGGCGGGAGGCGTGCGTGCGGCGCAGCGCGTCGGCGCGCTCATCGTGCGGAACTCCATCCAAACCATGCTGCCTCGCACGTCCGTCGCCGAGGTGGACGGGGTCATCGCGGGCTTCGTGGAGTCGTACACCGTGACTGACGAGGGGGCACCGCCGCTGGCGCTCGTCCTGAAGACCCTCGCGCAGGCGCTGCCTATCGCCGGGCCGGCGGGGCTGCTTCGTTTCCTGCGCTGGCAACAGGCACGCGGTCGTATCGAGATGCGCCCGCCGCGTGGCGCGTACCTGGTGAATGAGGTGGACGTGCATCCCGCCTTCCGCAACCGCGGTATCGGCGGCAAGCTGCTGGATCACGCCGAGGCCGACGCCCGGCGCCGTGGCCACGGGTCGATGAGCCTGTCGACGTCGACGACCAACCCGGCGCAGCACCTCTACACGCGGCACGGGTACCGGATTGTCGAGACGCGCCTCGATGCCGGGTATGAGAAGATCACGGGGATCCCTGGTCGCGTGCTGATGGTGAAGGACCTGAACGCACCGTCATGAACGCGCTCGAGGGTGAGCCGAACAGCAGCGAGGCGGTTGGGCTCGCCATCAGTGTGCGCGCCCGATAGCGGCGACGATCGCCGCCACGAGGCCATCGATCGTGTATTCGTCGGCGACGATCGCCGGTTCGAGTCCGGCGTCGCGGACTGCGGCCGCGGTGATTGGACCGATAGCGGCGATCCGTGGTCTCCCGAGCACGATGGCCGGGTCGGCGCCCGCCGCTTCGAGCATCGCCCAAAGGTTTCGGACGGCGGAGGATGATGCGAACGTGACGACGTCGATCTCCCCCGCGAGGAGGCGGCGCAGCCCTTCGGCGTCCGGACGTGCGGGGACGGCGGACCGGTAGAGCGTCAGCTCCTCGACGCGCGCGCCTGCCGCCGCGAGACCTTCGACGAGGACGGAGCGGGCGCCGGCGGCGCGGGGGAGCAACACGCGCTGGCCCCGCATCACGCGCGATGCGAGCGCGTCCAGCAGGCCTTCCGCCACGGAGCGTTGAGGCACGACGTCGGCGCACAGATTGTGGCGCGCCAGCGCGGCGGCCGTGCCCGGGCCGATCGCGGCGAGCTGCGCGCGCGCGAACGCGCGGGCGTCGAGGCCGGCGTCATGCAGGTGACGGATGAACAGATCGACGGCGTTGGCGCTGGTGAAGATCACCCATCCAAAGGCGGATGTACGAAGCCCTTCGATGACGGCGGCGACCTGGTGCTCGTCGTGCGCAGGTTCGATCTCGATCGTGGGGAGCTCGATGGCTTCGGCGCCGTGCCGGTCCAGCGCGCGCGACAGGGCGCTCGCCTGCTGCCGGGTGCGCGTGACGAGCACGCGCGTGCCGAAGAGTGGGCGCGCGTCGAACCAGCGCAGGCGGTCGCGCAGGGCGGCGACTTCGCCGACGACCGTGACGGCGGGCGGCTCGATGCCCGCGGCGCGGACGGCTTCTTCGATGGTCGCGAGCGTGCCGGCGGCGGTGCGCTGGCGCGGCAGGGTGCCCCACTCGATGACGGCGACGGGGGTTGATGCGGGCCGTCCGTGGTCGATGAGCTGTCGTGCGATCTCGCCGAGGCGTTCGGTCCCCATGAGAAACACGAGCGTGTCGGCGCCAGTCGCGAGCCGTGGCCAGTCGATGGCGCTCTCGTGCTTCGAGGGATCCTCGTGGCCGGTGATGACGGCGACGGACGAGGCCAGCGCGCGGTGCGTGACGGGGATGCCCGCGTACGCGGGCGCTGCGATCGCCGAGGTGATGCCGGGGATCACCTCGAATGCGACGCCCGCGGCCGCGAGCGCTTCGGCCTCCTCGCCGCCGCGGCCGAAGACGAAGGGGTCGCCGCCCTTGAGCCGCACGAGGCGCAGCCCGGCGCGTGCCTTTTCCACCAGTAGGGCATTGATCTGGTCCTGGGACATCGTGTGGCGGTCGGGGGTCTTCCCGACGTAGATCAGCTCCGCTCCCGGACGCGCATGAGCGAGGAGCGCAGGGTTGGCGAGGCGGTCGTAGATGATGACATCGGCTTCGGCGAGGCGGGCGGCGCCGCCGATGGTGAGCAGCTGCGGATCGCCAGGACCTGCCCCGACGAGCGCCACGGGCGTTGCGGCTGGATGCTGGATGTTAGCTGGATGTTGGATGTCAGATATTGGATGTTGGAGCGCCGGTGTGGCATCAGGGACGCCGGGGTCGGGTTGATCAGGCATCGCGGGCATCCTTGCCGCTTCGAGCAGCGAGATACGCGAGCACCTGCGCTGCAAGGTCTTCCCCCAACGAGACGGCCGCGCGAACGCTGTTCGAGTGCGCGGGGCCGCTGCGGGCGGACGCTCGGAAGACCGCGCCGGTCTCGTCGGCGGCCATCACGCGCATGTGCAGGTCGGCGCCTTCGAACGTGGCATACGCGCCGATGGGCATGCCGCAGCCCGCGCCGAGGCGGGCGAGGAAGGCGCGTTCCGCCTCGACCGCGACCCGCGTGGGGGCGTGTTCGATCGCGCGAAGAAGCTCGATGGCCTCGCCGTCGTCTTCGCGCGCCTGGACGGCGAGAGCGCCCTGGCCGACGGCCGGCGTCATCTCGTCGACCGAGAAGACCTGCGACGCGCGCGACGTGAGGGCGAGGCGTTCGAGGCCGGCCATCGCGAGGACGGCCGCGTCGTAGTCGCCGGCGTCCACCTTCCTGATGCGGGTGTCGACGTTGCCGCGTATGTCGGGCGTCTCGATGCCCGGGCGTAGCGCCCTGAGCTGCACGGCACGCCGCTCGCTGCCGGTCCCGATGCGCGCGCCGGCGGGCAGATCTTCCAAGCGGGCGCCGGCGGGGGCAACGAGCGCATCGCGCACGTCGCCTCGCGCCGGCACAGCCGCGATCACGACGCCGGGGGTCAGTTGCGGCGGCAGGTCTTTCAGGCTGTGAACGGCGATGTCGCATTCGCCCGCGAGGAGCGCGTCCTCGATCGCTTTCGTGAAGACGCCGAAGCCGCCGATCACGGACAGCGGCGCCGAGGAGCGGTCGCCCTCGGTGCGGATCTCGCGCACGTCCAGCCGGACGCCGGGCTGGGCGGCGCGGAACGCCGCGGAGACGAGCTCGACCTGGCGGAGGGAGAGGCGGGAGCCGCGCGCGCCGATGGTGAAGGTGCGGGCGGTCATGGGCCGGCGCCGGCGACGTCCGGCGCGGGCGGCGAGAGGCGCGGTCTGCTCCGGGGCGACGGATGCGCCGAAGAGCGAGGTGCTCGGTCGCGCGCTCGCGCGATCGGCGGGGCGAGGCGCAACAGGCTACGTGTCGCGTTCAGCACTGTCGTCTTCGAGGCTGAAGAGGACGCGCGCGGCTTCGACGTAGCGTTCGCCTTCGCCGGGCGTCTTCAGGCGGCGCACCGGCTCGTGCAGCAGCTTCTTGACGAGGGCGGACGTCATCGCCTCGATGCGTTTGCGGTCGGCGGGGCTCAGCTTCGTGCGCGCGAGCGTGCGCTCGAGCTCGGTGGCGCGCACCGTCTCGGCGCGGGCGCGCAGCGCGGCGACGGTCGGGATGACTTCGAGTGAGTGCAGCCAGTCGCTGAACTTCGCCACCTCGTCTTCGACGATCGACTCGGCGCGGACCAACTCGTTGCGGCGCAGCTGCATGTTCTCGCTGGCGACGGCCTGCAGGTCGTCGATGTCGTGCAGGTGCACGCCGGGCAGGTCCCGCACCGCCGGGTCGACGTCGCGCGGGACGGCGATGTCGATGAGGAGGAGCGGACGGGACGGCCGCCGCGCCATCGCTTGCGCCACCATGGCGGCGTCGATGAGGAAGTGTTGCGACGCCGTGGAGGTGATGATGATGTCGGCGGAGGCGATGGCGCCGACAAGGTCGGAGAACGGGACGGTGGCGCCGCCCAGCTCGGCGGCCAGCTCGGCGGCGCGGTCCGGGTTGCGGCTTGTGACGAGCATGCGCGAGATGCCGCTGCCGGCCAGCGTGCGCGCCGTGAGCTTGCCGGCGTCGCCGGCGCTGATGACCAGCGCGGTCTTGCCCGCAAGGTCGCCGAGGGCCTGGCGGGCGACGGTGACGGCGGTCGAGCTGACGGACATGGCGCCGCGGCCGATGTGCGTCTGCGCGCGCGCGCGGCGGCCGACCCTGATCGCGGTGTGGAACAGTCTCGAGAGGGCCGGCGTGTGAGTCCCGGCGGCGGTGGCTGCGCCGAACGCGCCGCGCACCTGGCCGAGGATCTCCGACTCGCCGATGACCATCGATTCGATGCCGGCAGCGACGCGGAAGAGGTGGCGCGCGGCTTCCTTGCCGGCGAGCGAGAAGAAGGGGGCGCCTTCCATCGCGACCTCGCCCTTGATCTCGCTGAGCAGCGCCTCGACGCGGCGCGGGTCGCCGACGCCGCGGGCGCTGGCGACGTAGACCTCCGTGCGGTTGCACGTCGAGAGGACGGCGGCGCCGGCGTATCGTTCGCCGAGACGTGCGAGCAGCGCCGGCAGCTCATCGGGCGAGAACGCGAAGTGCTCGCGCACGGCGACCGGCGCCGTCTTGTGCGAGATGCCTACGAGGGAGAGCTGCATCGTCCCGTCGCCTGGTCGCTGGTTGCTGGTCGTTGGTCGGTGGCCATCGTCCTCTTGCCGCCTCTCGGCATGCTCGGTGCTACGTTGCGCGCTCGCGGCGCAGTCTCAGCCGCGCACCTCCAGCTGTTCAGGCGCCTCGATGCCGAGGCGCTCGAGCAGGTAGGCACGGGCCTGGACGTATTTACGCTGCGCCAGCAGCACGCGCAGGCGTTCGTCGATGGCGTCCTGCCAGCGGTCGCTATCGACCTTGAGGCCGCGCGACCGCATGTCCTGCCGCACTTCGGCGAGGAGGTCGGCGAGCGCGGGCATGTCGTCCGTGAGATACGCATCGAGCTCTTCGCGGAGGCGTCGCGCGAGGGCGGGGCTCGTGCCGGACGTGGAGGCGGCGAGCGTGATCTTGCCCTTTCGCACGACGGCCGGAAGGATGAAGTCGCAGTTCTTCGGGTCGTCCGCGGCGTTGACCCAGATACCGCGCTTCTTGCCGGCCGCGGCGACCTCGGCGTTGATCGCGCCATCGTCGGTGGCGACCATGATGAATTCGTAGCCGCCGTCGAGGTCCGTCTCGCGGTACTCGCGCGCGATGTGGCGGATGCGGCCGGCGTCCTTGTGCTGCTGCAACTCGTCGATCAGGTTCGGGCTGACGACGGTGATGTCGGCCTCGCCGGCGAGCAGGCCGCGCACCTTCTCGGCGCCGACGTGGCCGCCGCCGATGACGATGACACGCCGGCCCGTCGTCTCCACGAAGATCGGGTAGAGGGCCATCACTCCCCGGTTGCCTCCCGGCGCGCCTTCTCCTCGAGCAGACGTCGCGCCGCATCGCGGCGTTCGCCATCATCGAGCTCGCCGCCTAACAACTCCACCTCCGACCTTGGCACGTCCGGTTCCGCGGCAGCCCGCCGCTCGCGTCGTCTATTCACCTCAACCATGCCGCGGCCGCCGAAACCGCGGTCCGAACCATTCTTGGCCGGTGGGTCGAATTGCTTAACACGGGCGAGGTCGCCGAGCGAGAGGGATAACAAGCCTTGCTTCCACGTGCGTCCTTGTGCGAGTCGTTGCTCGAGAAGCCGGTCGAGCCATCCACGCAGACCGGATCGGCGCACGTCGCGCTCGGAACTCTCGTTCATCGTCCCACCCGTCGCGTGCGCACGAAGCGCCGCGTGCGCTCTCGCTGGACTGCCTGGGCTCGCTCGTGTTCGGCGACGTACGACTCCGGCAGTTCTGGCGGGTCGGGACGCGGCGCGTGCGAGTC